>BNJS01003013.1_pt1 | contig 77375 bp, 99 predicted proteins | sample 8540461 | NCBI WGS metagenome assembly BNJS01 (sample SAMD00202454, study PRJDB9452) | human saliva metagenome | isolation source: human saliva | place: Japan
GGGAGCGTTGAGCTAGGGATTTTTTAGAGGGAGACGAAATGGCAATAAAAGTATCAGACTACATTGCGGACTCTTTGCAGCGCATGGCAGTGCAACAGGCGTTCTCTCTGGGAGTTGGCGGCGGTGCGATGCACCTTAATGATTCTCTGGGACATCATGATGCTCTTTCGACCATCTATCACCATCACGAACAGGCGGCAGCATGGCCGCAGAGTGCTACACACGCCTTCATGGCGAGATGGCAGTGCTATGTGACGAGCGACCGGGGACTTAACGCGATCAGCGGCGTCGTTGGAGCGTATCAGGACCTCGATTCCGATGATCGTTTTGTCGGGGCAGGCGAAGAGTACACTGTGCATTGCCGGTTGTGGCGGAAAAATTCGTACGATTGGCGGGCAGGAGGCGGATGTTGTCTCTGCGGTTCGTCATAATATGACGAAGAACGCTGTTATGCTGATGGATCCAACGCGTGTTCGTTATGAGCTTGAGAAAGCATTCTTCCTCGCACAGGAAGGCCGTCCGGGACCATGCTGGATCGATATACCACTGGATGTGCAGGGCATGTATGTGGAAGAAGCAGATTTAGAAGGCTATGCACAGCCTGAACCCGAGGGAAGGACAGATGTGCGGACAGCGGTACAGAAGGTCCTTGCACAACTGAAAAAAGCAGAGAGGCCCGTCCTCTATGCAGGTAATGGAATCCGCTTGTCAGGCGGCATGCAGGTGTTTAAGCGTTTATGTCAAGTACTCCGCATTCCCGTTGTAACCTGTTGGGGCAGTATCGACCTCATCGGAACGGACGACCCGCTCTACGTGGGGCGCGGCGGAAATATGGGCGACCGTGCGGGCAATTTTGCCGTTCAGAACAGTGATATGGTGCTCTCTATTGGTGCCAGTATGAGCATCAATCAAGTCGGCTGGAATACGAAGACATGGGCGCGTGCTGCCTATGTGGCAATGGTTGACATTGATCCCCTTGAGATGGAAAAATGGATCGTTCACGTTGATTTGCCAATCTGTGCAGATGCAGCAGAGTTCATGGAGGTACTTCTGCATGAGGCAGAGGGTATGTCACTGTCCCTATGATGCATGGCTGCAGCGCTGCGCAGCGTGGAAAGAGCGCTACCCTGTTGTGCAGGAGCGTCATCGACAGGCATCCGGAAAGGTTGATCTCTGATGCATTTCTCGGTGCGATGAGCAGAAATCTGCCGAGAAATGCGGTGACCATTGCCGCCAATGCTTCGGCGAGTGTCGCGGGAAGTCAGGTTCTACATCAAGGATGGTGATCGCTTCCTCATCAATGGGGCAATGGGTTCCATGGGATACGCACTTCCTGCCTCCATTGGAGCCTGCCTTGCAAATGGAAAAGACGCGTATTCTGTATCGAGGCGACGGAAGCATCATGATGAACGTCCAAGAGCTCCAGACCATCGCGACAAAACCGCTTACCGATTGTTCTGTTTGTGCTCAACAATGAAGGATACCATCAGATCTCGCCAGACGCAGAGCAATGTGTTCGCGGGACATACTTTCGTTGGCGTTGGTCCTGCAAGTGGTGATCTCGGCTTCCGACTTTGGGGCACCCTGCAGCTGCGTTTGTGCCGTGACGTCCGCATTGAGACGAATGACGGACTGGAAGAGGCTGTTATTGAAAACCCTTTGCGGCGGATGGTCCTCCTCGTGCGAGGTCATCGTCAGTACAGATCAGCCATTTGAGCCAAAGTCGGCAACGAAGAGACTGGCAGACGGCTCACTCCTTTTTCGCCGCCGTTGGAGGATGTGGCGCCATTCCTTTCACGTGAGGAGCTCGCAGAGAATATGATCATTCCACTCGTCGAGGAGAAGTCAAACGGAAAAGGTGCGACGAAATGAAGATTTTACGCGATACGTGCCCTGTTTGCGGCACACCGACGGAGCGAGCGCGTCACGTCTTTCGACGGGACTTCTCTGCCGCAGCCTCCATCATGCCGTTTCGTGCGTATGATGTCTGCGCGTGTTCCGCTTGTGGTCTCTTCACGCGGGAAACATCGAGGAGTCCATGCCGCTTGCAGACTACTATGCAATGTTATCGCGTTATGAGGGGACATCCTTTGTCCTCTCAGCCCCGATGAAACGCGTCTATGAGCGCGAGGCGGCATTTATTGCGGAACACATTGGCAAAGATGCACGTATTCTCGATATCGGCTGTGCATCAGGCGGGCTGTTGGGAGAATTGCAACGTCGCGGTTACACGCATTTGACAGGGTCTTGAACTGTCGGGGAAAAACTGCACGTACATCAAGGAACACTATGGGATTGAGGCCTATCAGGAGGGCTTGGAAGGCTTCCTGAGGATCTTGGAAGGGCCTTTGATCTTATCATTCTAAGCGGTGTGTTGGAGCATCTGCTTGATTTGCAGAAAAATGTGAAGGAGTGCTTGTCTCTTTTGGGAGGGCACATAGGGAAACTCTATCTCTTTCTTCCTGACATGGAACAGTTTCGGACCCATGCAGACCTCTATCAGGAGTTCAGTGCGAGCATATCAATTTCTTCAGCAGTGCCAGCCCTAAAGGCATTTCTTTCGACGGCTGCGCGGGAGCCCCTCCATGGCTTTCCGTGATGAAGAGGCCGTCTGCGGCGTGGCAGGAAATCTGCACGGATATGGCGGCATCAGCACATCCTCTGCTGGTGACGGTACATCCGAACATGGCAGAGACATCACGCAGACAGGATGAGGCAGCGATGCAGGAATATCTGGATGTGCGCTGAACTTTTGAGCACGTCCGTATGCGTATCACAGCGGAACTTCCGCGTGGAAAAGCGTTTGTGTGGGGAGCAGCAACACGACAGCGCTTCTCTTCCAGATGGGAATATTGTCGAAGAGAATGTATTCGATGTCGTGGACCTCGAACGCCAATTATCACGGATCTGAGGCTTACGTGGGATGATCTCCTCTCCTGAGATCCTGCGCGATCACCCCGATGTTCCTGTCCTTATATCATCACAGTATGCGCAGGATGAGATAGCCTCGGTGATCCGCAACACCATGCGGCTCTCCAACCGCATTATCCAGTTGTTTTGAGAGGGAGCAGGTTCTACGTATTGTTATTTACGGTAAGGAGCAAGAAGATGACAGAGAACATTATGCTGCTGGACTGCACACTGCGTGATGGCGCGTATATTACCGAGTCACATTTTGGTACGCCTGCAATCAAGGGAATTATTAAGAAACTGCAGGAGGCGCGTGTTGATATCATTGAGGTCGGTTGGCTGAAAGACAAACAGCATGAGGAAGGAACAACGTTCTTCATCTCCTGACGGATGTCGTCTTTCATCTCGTAGAGCCATCAGAGCGAACAACATACGTTGCGATGATCGATTGGGATCGCTATGACACGGAGCAGCTTCCCCTGCGATGGGGCATCCATTGATGCGATTCGCGTCGTGTTCCCCGCATGGAAAAACATAAAGAGGCCCTGCTGTTGCAGAGAAAACACAGTGCAAAAGGGTATCGTGTATCCTGCAAGCAGCGAATACGATGGCGTACAGCGATGCAGATTTGAAGATCTGGTAGAGGCGGTGAACGCCTTTTTCACCCGTTGCGTTATCCGTCTGTCGATACATTTTGGCGCGATGTGCGAGGAGGATTTGAGCGGATTGTTCGTGTGATAGATGCAAAGCTCGACAAGGCAATCGGACTGGGGTTCCATTCGCACAACAACCAGCAGCTCTCCTTTGCGCTGACCATTCATTTCGTCAATTTGTTGAGTCATCCGGGCGCACCGTCAGCAGATGTGAGCCTTTGCGGCATGGAGACGCGGCGCGGCAATGCGACGACGGAATTGGTCACGGCTATCTCAATCGAAAAAGCATGGCAACTACGATTTAGACGCCATTATGGATGCCATCGACACCTACATGGAGCCATTTCGTCAGACCCTATACATGGGGATACTCTACACCGTACTTTATTGCGGGACTTTACCAGTGCCATGTCAACAATATCGCATATCTTCAGCGCAATCATAGGGCAAATGCACGGATATGCGCAATATTATCGCATCTCTGTCGCGGGAGAGCGGCGCAAATATGATTATGACCTACTGAACGCCGCTTTCCAGAAAACCAGTCCCGCCACGTGGATGACGAGGCGGCGATACGTGCTCTTCGTAAAGCGTTTGGGGAACGCACGATACCCCTGATTGCCCCCGGACGATCTGTTGTGGACGAGATGCAGCAGGTACAGGCCTTCATTGATCAGGAACATCCGGTCGTGATGGGGGTCAATGCGATTTGCGACGGTTATGACTATGACTACCTATTCTTCGTCAACAGCGCACGTTATGATTATGCCCAAAATGCACACGGAATCTCCTTTGCAGCGACGAAGAAAATTGTTCTTTCGAGCATCCAACCGGGGATCGGGAACGACGCGTTTGTCCTCAATTTCAATCGTGCGGTCAAGCGCGGCTGGACACATTTCGACAATGCGGTGATTTGTGCACTTCGTCTGCTGAACAGCATGGGGTCAGGCGCGTGGCGATTGCGGATCTCGACGGATTCCCGTCATGCGTATAATGAGAGCTATGCGGATCCACGCTGCCAACGCTAAATCCGGATAATCGCTGGGATGAACTAAATATAGAAATTGCCCTCGATGTTTGAAGATGTGCGATCCTCTGTGAAAGGCGCGATGGAGATCTCATTCGTTACGGAAAGCCTTTTTGACACGGATGGAAGGGAGACCCATGTAATGGCGGACAACGATTGATGCGGCGCCTGAAAGAAGCGATCAGAAAGCAGCAGATCATGTGAAGACAGTGCGCGGCAGGAATGGCTGGTGTTCGGTACGGGCCTCGACCACCGAACTTTATCTGCCGTGCTTTTGAAGTGGAGACATCGATCCGGCGTCTGCGTGGACAATAATAATGCCAAGTATGAGACAGGGTATCGTGGTAAGCCGGTTATTCCACCGTCCCAAATCGCTGCATATCCGGATGCAGCTGTCCTCCTTTGCACAGATGATCGGCGAACCTGCAGGGAGATCGGCGCACAGTTGACAGCGATCGGCATTCCGTACTTGCTCGTGGCTGAGTATGTTTATGCATGCCATGCAGCAGAAATTATGGAGAATGCAGATGCGTTGGACAAGGTGTCGTCGCAGTCTATGCAGATCGGATTCTGGCTCATCTCTGAAAATCGTCCCTTGCAACACCCTAGAAAGAGACGCATATTTTTCGATGCTGGAATTTTTACGGCTGCGCCTATCGTGAGGTGTTTGCGGATATTGGTGCGTACGTCGGGGATACGATTGAGCAGTACCCTGTTTAATCGCCAGGGGCGGCTTTTCACGCATCTATGCCATTGAGCCGAATCGGGTATCATTTAAGGCTCTTTCCGCTCGTGGAACGGCTATGCCGGGAATGGGCACTGATAGCGAACGAATACAGCTCATTCAAGCAGGAATCGGAAAGAGAGCTGCCATGGGCATGTCGTTTCCGGCAGCGGGACAAATGCGCAGCTTGGCTCACGGATTTCCGAGGAGGCGGACTCAGGTGATGCACTTGTCATTCATAAAAATCGACGAGCTTTTTAAGGATGAGCATATCGGGTTTTTGAAGGCAGATATTGAAGGCTGTGAGCTTTGATATGCTGCAGGGCGGCATCCATGTCATCAAACGTGATCGTCCGAAGATTGCTGCATGTATTTATCATAACTGCTCTGATATGTATCGTATTTTTCGCCTATTTGCGGCAGGAACTTACGGAATACCGTTTTGCTGTACGACACCACGCATACTCTTTTCGCAGAAACGGTACTCTACGCATGGCCGGCAGAGATGGACGTATAAGGGAGCCTCCAAAGATGCAGTATGTCTGGATACGCTCGGCAGACCGAACAGTGTCGGATACTTTGCAGCGGATCCTGATCTGCGCTATGAGCCGATTTTTGGATATGGGCGTATTCCTGCGCGTCAATAACATCTTCAGGAAGACGATCCAAACTCTATCCTTCGGTAGCAGGAACGAACTTCCTGCTTGGCATCCCTGTCCTCCTGCTCCCCGCGAGGGTGGAGCGCTGAGTAGAGAGGGCGCGTGCACGGGCGATGGCTCGTGCCGCGCCCTTTCTTCTTTTTTTCTGCATTTTATGGTATCCTAGAGAGGAAGCAATCACTGTTTTTCAGGGAGGAAGAAATCATGGCAGAGTACACGTACACCGTGGAGAAAGTATGTCCGGTCTGTGGGGAAAAAGACGCACGTGACAAAGATGAAGGCACGCCTCATCACGCTCAGCACGGATGAGGATTTCTGCGTTCACTACAAGGACGTCAACCCGTACCTCTATCGTGTCTGGCTGTGCGAGCACTGCGGTTTTGCGGCGGACGAGAAGCATTTTGACGCTGCAGCACTCAGCGCGCGTGACAAGGGAAAGGTAAAGGAACTGCTCGAAGGGCGCACGATCAACCTCCCGTACACGGAGGAGCGCACGACAGAGGATGCGATCCGCGCCTACAAGCTCGGGCTCTTCTTCGCCGAAAAGCTGGGCTGGCCGCTGCAGAAGCAGGCGGGCTACCGCATGGGCATGGCGTGGGTCTACCGCGACACGGAGGAGCACGAGAAGGAGGAGGAGTGTCTGCGGCGTGCGGCGGAGCTCTATGAAAAGTCCGTCATGACGGAGCACTATCCGATCAACGGCATGAGCGACAATATGGCAATGTATATCGCGGGCGCGGCGTACTACCGCATCGGCGACTTTGAGAAGGCGACGCAGATGCCTCGCGCATCATGAGCGATCAGGAGATCCGCAAGTCCGATGCAAAGCTCTTTGAGCGCGCACAGAATCTCTGGATGGATCTGCGTGAGAAAAAGCAGAGGCAGAGAAGGAAAACTAAATGGCGATAGATATTCCTCCGCAGTGGGTGGAGCAGGTACAGCGCATCGACTGGGCAGTGTCCGTGCTGCAGTGGCGGACTACGGCCCCGTGCTCACGGTGCTGCGCGATACGTGGGATCGCGAGACGATCAGCGAGATCGCGGACGGGCATCTCTTCGTCCGTGACGCGGTACTGAACGAGGCGATAGCGCATAACCTCGGAGCGGACGGCACGATCCGCTCCGTAGAGCTCATCTCGCATGAGGATGGACACCTCGGCATCGTCTGCACGACCGATAAGAAATACAAGCGGATCGAGCCTCGGGAACGATCAAGGAGTTTGTCCATACGGGGGAGAAGTCCTACGCAGTCTACCATGTGGACAAGAAGAAACTGCCCAATCATGGACTCGTCTCATGGCTCTTTTTCACGGCTGTCGCTGTCGATGGTCGAGCGCATGGTCGGACGACCTCGATGTGTCGGATCGCATCCCCGTGGACATCAAGGGGAATAATGTCACGGTGGACTTTCACGATGTCCTCGCGGCGTCGCGTCTCGGCACGACGGAGTTCCGCGGGCATTCGCTGCTGAGCATGGTGGAGATCGAGGGCGCGACGGTGAAGGAAGGCGGCATCATGTTTCGACACACGCCTGAAACGTGCCCGATGATGTGAAGGATGCGCTGCGCGCTATTTTGAAGGAAAAATCGGCTGTACTGCAGAGCAGTGCAGGAGAAGGAGACGGACATTGATGAGGCGATTGATTCAGCTGCTCTGTATCGCGATGCTAGCCGTATGGATCCAGCCGCAGGCGGCGGACGCGGCAAAGGCGGAGCCCGTGACGGAGAAGATCATCTTCATCCCGCATGACAGCCGCCCGATCTCGAGTACGCAGACGGCGGATGTCGTGACCAAGGCAGGCTACGAGGTCATCGTTCCGCCGACCGAGCTGCTCGGCAGCCGTGAGGATCTGGGACATCCCTGATCAGCTCTGGACATGGGTCACGAGAATATCGCGCAGCCCGGCGTCAAGGCAGCGGTCATCTCCTCGGATGCGATGGTCTACGGCAGTCTCGTCGGCTCGCGCAAGCACAACGAATCGCGTGCACAGATCCTCGCACGCGCGTCGCGTTTTACGGAGCTGCACCGTGCGAATCCCAAGGTGCCGCTCTACGTCTTTGGCTCGATCATGCGCACGCCGCGCACGGGCGAGGCATCGGGACATGAGGAGCCGAGTACTACCGCCGCTATGGGGCGGATCATCTTCCGCTATACCCTCCTGCGCGACAAGGAGGAGGTCGAGGGGCTCTCGCGCCGCGAGCGCAAGGGAGTATGAGTTCCTCACGCGCCTCATCCCGAAGGAAGCCCTCACGGACTGGATGGGACGGCGCGAGAAGAACTATGCGGTCAACGAGTTCCTCATCAATCTCATGCGCAAGAATGGGACGTTCCACTACCTCGCGCTCGGACGTGATGATAATGCGCCGTTCTCCCAGACCCATCTTGAGAGCCGGCATCTCGCGGCAGCAGGCGCAGAGCTCGGCAGAGACACGGTTTCAGACGATGGCGGGCATCGACGGATCGCCCTCCCTCATGCTGACGCGCGCCGTGAACGAGCAGCGTCATGAGGTGCCGTTTGTCTTCGTTCGGTACAACTGGGGACGCGGCGCGGACACTGTGCCTGCGTACTCGGATGAGAAGATCGGCACCTCGATCAACGATGCGATTCTCGCCGCCGGTGGATGAATGCGCGCGCCGGAGAAAGGCGGATGTCGTCCTCACGGTGAATACGAACCCCGACGGGCGCACCTACGAGGCGAATATGCCCGTCAATGACGGTACGCTGCGTGAGGGTACGGCGTATTTTTGCCGACATCGTGTCGGACTATGTGACGCGCGGCTATCCCGTCTCGATTGCCGATGTTGCCTTTGCCAACGGCGCGGACAACGCACTCATGGCGGAGCTGCAGCGGCGCGGTCTGCTCTACAAGATTCGTGCCTATGCGGGATGGAATATCCCCGACGAACAGCTCGGGCTATGCTCGGCGAGGGATGCTCGTCCGTCACATGAATGCGGATGCCGTCGATCAGCTGCTGACGACGCGCTACCTCGACGACTGGGCGTATCGAGGCGAATGGCGCAATACGATTGCACGACAGCTCACGTGGCTGCGCGGTGACGGATTCTACGGCAGTCTCGGCTCGAAGATGGATGCCGTCTCTGTGCGCTCCACGCGCATGATGAACCGCTTCATCGAGAACAACCTGCCGCCCATGGCGGAGACGAACAGCGTCGTCGTGACATTCCCGTGGAACCGTATGTTTGAGGCGGACATTCAGCCCGAGCAGCAGGGCTTTCGCCCATGATTACTTGGAAGGAAGGAAATAATATGTACGGAAAGCGGATGATCGCGTTCTTTCGGCATCACCTTCGCGGCGCACGGCAACGGTTGCCCATAAGATCGCCGACGTCATCGGCGCAGACCTCTACGAGATCCGCCCTGGTCATCCCCCATACCGAGGACGACCTCGACTGGGACGATAAGACGAGCCGCGTCAACGTCGAGATGCACGACCCCTGCCTGCCGCCCCCAGATCGAGGGGAACTTCCCGACCTCGCACCGTATGAGACCGTCTTCGTCGGGTTTTCCGCTCTGGTGGTTCGCCGCGCCGCACATCATCAACACCTTCCTCGAAAGCTACGACCTTACGGGAAAGACCATCGTGCCGTTTGCTACCTCGGGCGGCAGCTCCCTCGACAGACCGTGACGCATCTGCGCCCTCGGCGAAGGGCGCGCTCGTCAGGAGGGCGTCGCTTTGAGATGGGCGAGACCCCGATGGCGATTAAACCCATGGGTCGCGGCACTTGGGATTCGACATAGAAAAACACGATTGTCGTCGTTGCACGGCAGTCGTGTTTTTACGTGGCTCATTAACATGAGGGCGATCTTTGAAGTTGTGCGTATAGTGCTGATATCGTTTGTGATCGTTTCTCATAGCAAGTCCTTATCTCAGGACCTGTACTCCTATTTTTCAAACCCAATGTCAAAAATTTTCTTTTAGACAGTACAGTGCTTTGTACGATACAATAAAGTGAAGGAATCAAAGAGAGGAGGCGGCGCGATGAATGCGGCAGCACAGGCACAGGCGGCGCGGGGAATTTGCTGCGAAGTGGAAGGGGCGGGGCATACGAGAAGGGCGAGAGCCAGAAATTCTGGATGGAGCTCCTCCACAGCGTCTACGGCGTGGAAAACCCTGCCGACCCGCTCGTCTTTGAGCAGCAGGTACAGCTCGACCACACGAGCTTTATCGACGTGATGATTCCTACGACACACGTCATGATCGAGCAGAAAAAGCCTCGGAAAGAAACTGACCGACCCGATCCGCCAGAGCGACGGCACTCTCCTCAAACCCATCGAGCAGGCGCGCCGCTATGCGGCGGCACTGCCGTACTCCGCGCGCCCGCGCTGGATCGTCAGCTGCAACTTCGCACAGTTCCTCGTCTACGACATGGAGACGCCGAATGCCGAGCCGCAGGAAATTCTCCTCGCCGACCTCGAGCGCGAGGGCATATCGCCTGAACTTCCCTCATTGATGCGGGCGATGCGCACATCCAAAAAGGAAATGGAGGTCTCCATCCAGGCGGGCGAGCTCGTCGGCAGACTCTACGACGCCCTCGCCAAAGAGTACCGCGACATGAGCGACCCACACAGCCAGAAGAGCCTCAACATCCTCTGTGTCCGTCTCGTCTCTTGCCCTCTACGCCGAGGGACGCAGGGCTCTTCGGCAAGCATGCCATGTTCCATGACTACCTGCGTGACGTGCCGCTCGCGTACTTCCGCCATGACCCTCATCCAGCTCTTTCGCGTGCTCGACACACCGATCGAGAGCCGCGACCCGTACCTCTCGGATGCCCTCGCCGCATTCCCCTACGTCAACGGGGACTCTTCGCGGAGGAGAACATCGAGATCCCGCAGTTCACAGGAGATCGTCGATGTCCTCTTGGAGGATACAGCGCGGGCTTCGACTGGAGCGCGATCAGCCCGACCATCTTCGGCGCGGTCTTTGAGTCCACACTCAACCCCGCCACGCGGCGTGCGGGCGGGATGCACTACACGAGCATCGAGAACATCCACAAGGTCATCGACCCGCTCTTCCTCGATGCTCTGCGCGACGAGCTCGCGGCGGCAAAGGCACTGAAGACCGAGACCGCGCGCCGCAAGCGCTCCTCGCCTTTCAGGATAAACTCGCGGCGGGGCGGTACTCGACCCCTGCGGCGGGCAGCGGCAACTTCCTCACGGAGACCTACATCTCCCTGCGCCGTCTCGAAAAACGAGGTGCTGCGCGAGCTCTACGGACAGGAGATCGTCCTCGGGGCCTCGACAATCCGATCAAAGGTGAATATCGGGCAGTTCTACGGCATTGAGATCAACGACTTTGCCGTGACCGTCGCGCGGACGGCGCTCTGGATCGCTGAGAGCCAGATGATGAAGGAGACGGAGAGCATCGTCCACATCGCGCTCGACTTCCTACCCCTGCGGACGTGCGACAACATCCACGAGGGAATGCCCTGCGCATGGACTGGCGCGATATTGCCGCCGACGGACGCGGTACGTGTGATGGGGAATCCGCCGTTTGTGAAAAAGGAGCAGCCGTTAGAACATGAGATCTGTTTGCTAGTGGAAAAATAGACGTGCATGTGGTGGCCCTGACCAGCGTTTGTGCTTGGTACCGTAAAGCAGCACGTTACTGCCGCGGTACTACTGTACTTGGCGCGTTTGTTTCTACCGCCAGCATTACACAGGGAGAGCAGGCACCTCGCTTTTAGTGGAATGTCTCTGAGTCGAAGACTTGCAGCCAATTTTCGCTCATCCGACTTTTTGTTTGAGTAGTGAAACGCGTGCGTCAGAACGCGCGCATGTCCATTGTGTTATTATCGGACGAAGTGAAATGTTTTAGATGTCAAGGAAATTAGCCTATCAGAATGGGGACAATGCGCCCTGTTCTGTAATATTAGCCCGTATTTAACGGATGCACTGATGGTCATTATACGCCGCGATAGTATTTTGCAGCGGTGCCTCGAAATGATGGCAGATATGCCGATCGACCACGGATATTTCTACACCTTTCCGACGACGATGTAGCGGGCAATCAAAAGAACGTCAGCAGACAACGCTCGGTTTATTTCGTCCCGATATGAGGAGGCAGAACTCATTCGGAACAGCAAAAATGGTGTCTCTGGTTGATTGTGTCCGAAGGAGTTAAAAGCATCTAGACTGATTTGGGAAATCGCATTGACAGCGTCCGACAGTTTCGCCTGGTCTAGTGGACGGGAGCAGACGACGAAACCAGCAGACAGTCCGACGTTGTTCGGTGAGATTCGGCAACCTGATACGGATACATGCTGGCGGTCTCGAAAGTGTCGCTCGGGAACGTCGCCGCCATGCATCCCTATGGCTGGATCAGGCATCCGAGCAATACGATTGTCAGCGGAGTGCACCCATCATCATCCCCAATGCTGACTACCATACATCTGGCGTACTAATGTCCAACGTTCGCCAACGCATGGATGCGGTTGGTAGCAGGGCGGCGGAAAAGTGATTGGTCAGTATTCCAAGCAATATCGTGTATAATAATTTCCCCGTGCACGCCGACCGACGAGCAGCGAGCCGCGATTGAGAAAACGGCACATAGGATACTGGATGCGCGCGCACGCTATCCCGAGAGCAGTCTCGCCGATCTCTATGATGACGTGACGATGCCGCCCGATCTCGCGCGAGGCGCACCGCGCAAAACGACCGCGCCGTGATGCGCGCATACGGCTTCCTCGACGAAAGGCTCACGGAGTCGGCGTGCAGTGGCGGAGCTGGATGAAGCGATATGAGGAACTGGTCAGCAGAGAGGAATAGAGGAGAAAAAGTGATTTCATCTAAGATACGATTCCCCGTCATCTTCGTGGGGATCTTTGTCGCCGCGATTCTTGCGGCACTCTACTCTGCGACCTTTGGGCGCATGGCGCAGGCAGACCCTGCTCGAGAGCATCCAGCTCTACTGCGATGCCTTTGTACGGCAGGATGAGGAGGCGCAGAAGAAACTCGCGTCCTACGGTGCACCGACGGATGCGCGTTCAACATGAAGGCGGCGTCGTAGATGCCCTCCAGACGGCGGAGCGAACCTCTCGCCCGAGGAGGCAGCGGAGATCGGTGATGCCTATATGGAGTCGCTGAAAAACGCATCAATCGAGACCTCTGTCCTCGAGTCAGGGGGAAGGGCAGGCGACGGTCGAGGTGACGGTGACGCGGTTCAACATGATGGCGGCACGCGAGAAGCGCAACTCTCATGCGTTCCTGTGCATGAAGCTGAACGGAACGCCCTGAGGAGCTGCGCAAGACAGCCGTCGATGCGACGGCAGACGCCTATCGAACTCCAGCCGATGGGGATGGCGACTCCGTCCCCGTCCGCTACAAACGAAAAGACACGCATCTGGACCCGCCGACCCTGTGCAGTTTAGCTTTTGACCTGTCGAAGCAGACCATGGGCGTAGAGAGTAGGCGCCTCAGTCAGTCATTGACAAAACCCCCTGCGGGTCATCACTTCAAGCCGCTTTGCTTTCGGTTGATGAATGTCGCTCATCGACTTCGTAAAATTATTCTAACAGACATTACAGCAATATGCAACTTCTAGGAACTATGGATAAGACGAACACTTAGATTTATCCGTGCTTCCCGGAATAGCACGTGCTTTCAGGTGAGGAAAAATCGAATGGCAGAGACAGATTGGCAGCATACCGATCAGGTAACGGCAGAGGGAATCTCACGTCGTCCCGAGGGAGATGCGGGCGTGCGATGCTCGCACGGATGAACGAAAGCCATGCGCATCTCGTGGACTGGGACGGCAGTATCTCGCCCTGCACTCAGCGGATACGCCGGTACTTTGACATCGGCTGGTGGCGGCGGCACACTCGCGCGTATGGCAGAGCGCGTGATCGAGGCATCTCGTCGGTATCGACTCATGCCGAGACCTCGGTGGAGGCGTCGCGCGCCTCTCAATGCGGCATTGGTCGAGCGGGACGGATGGAGATCCTCCATGGTCTCGGTCGAGGCACTCTTTGCGGACGGACATTTTGATGCCGTCGTAACGGTGGAGAGCTTTTACTTTGGCCGTCTCCTGAGGAGAGCCCAGGGAGCGTTGCACGCGTTGTGCGTGAGGGCGGATCGTTCCTCCCGCTCGCGGAGATCTACGGCGGACGACCTGCCGGAGCACGCGTGCCAAGGTTGCGGAGTATCAGCGGCGACGAACCCGGACGCCCGCAGAGTTCGAGTACTCTTCCGGCACAGCGGGATTCCGCGAGGTACAGATTCACCTCGCGAAGGCGTGAGTACTGGATCGCAGTTGTGGGCGTGCGGTAAAGCTTTCCGTCAAAAGACTGCTCAGCAGTCTTTTGATAATCGCACTACTCGGACGCCGAGAGGAAATGCGACAGATGGTGTAACTGGATATTTCATATCCTCGCTGAGTCTGCAGCGCAGAAGGCGCGGCATTATCAAATGGACGTTTGCACAGCGGCTGCGAGGATCGCGAGAGCGGGGCTTCGCTATCCGTCTCCTCTGAGTGGTGCCCTCGATACCATACCGACGGAAAACCGTTGCATCGGGAGATTCTCGTGCTCGAAGATATCGCAGGCGGCGAACTCGAATCACCCGCGATTGTCGTTTCCACGTCTGCGCTGCAGCTGCTGAGCGGATCGCAGGCGGTATCGATGGACGATTGTACCGTTGTTCTTTCTTCACCGCTCGGCACGATTCCACGCCGCACTTGAGCCGCAGTACACTTTAAGTGAGTCTGGACTCACTGCAAGCCTCAGAGAAGATGCGGGAGCACATTCTTCATTTTCTTGAGAGCAACGATATGCCCGCCCCCGTGGAGGAGTTGCTTGACGTTTTTCGATGCATCTGCGCGGCTTGAGTGAAGACGGAGATCGACAACATCCTCTCCTCGCTGTGGAGCGATGGATGGACTGCTTGACGCGAGTGACCCGCCGATGGTGCCCGTCAGAAACAACAGACGATCAAGAAATCTGGCATCCTTGAGATGGCAGACGGTGAAGGAGACTCGTCGCGACATCGGTGGGCTTCTGGTAGAACCCGGTCAAGGACTGGTCGCAGGACAAAGGCGCAGATCTTCCGCGACGTGCGCCGCGCGAAGGCGTTCGGCGTCGACATCGGAAGGGGCGTACTCATTGCGGGGATGCCGGGCTGCGGTAAGTCCCTCACGGCAAAAGGCGGCGGCGAGTATGTTCACAGGTGCCGCCCTGCGTATGGACATGGGGCGGTTGATGGCGAAATACGTCGGCGAGTCCGAGGCGAATATGCGCCGCGCGCCCAACCGACGGAGGCAAGCTCACCCTGCGTCCTCTGGATCAGACGAACCCGAAAAGGCGTTTGTAAGTGAGCGCAGGGCGGCAGCCCGAGGACGACGCGCCTCTTTGGCAGCTTTACGGATGCAGGAAAGGACAGTCTCGTTTCGTTGTCGCCAGCGAACAATATCTCGCCGCCTTGCCGCCCGAGCTCATGCAAGGGACGTTTCGAGATCTTCATGGACTTCCCAAATCAGAGCGAGCGTGAAAAAGATCATCACTCTACATCGGCAAGCGGCGGAGCTGATCTCGCCAAGATAGACGTGCTCGCTGCCTGCACGAAAAGCATTTTAGGGCGGGCCATTATGGGCGCATAATGAGAGGTTGCGCGACGGCATCGAGGTTGGCAGTTTGTCGCGGCAAGGCTCATGTCACCACCGAGGACCGCAGGCGGCAATCGGACGCACGCATCCCATCTCCGAGACGATGAAGGATGTCATCGAGGAGATGGCAAGATCACAACCAAAGAAGTTCACGGAATCCACTCACGGAGGAGTAGGGATGGTACGCGCATTCATTTGGATGGATTTTAATGAGGAGTCCAAGGGCTCTTTCTCTCGCGAAGGACATGATTTCGTGGATGGAAAACCGCAGGAAAAGTTACACAATGGTCTGGCTCAGAGGAGTTTATCCAGCGCGTCGGCGGTAACACGCGGGAGGCAGCGCAGGAAACTCAGCCCCTCCATCATGGACGGTGTCGACCAGTTCACGGAGAACATGAACGCTATCGAGGAGACCCACGGATGGCACAAAGGAAACGGCTGCAGCAAAAATTGCTCTCCGTACCTCGACCGAGGAGGAGTGTGCGCGTTGTCTTGCCGAGGCGCAGGCACTTGCGGCAGGCAATAACGAGGTATATGCCGCACCGCACAGCGCGGAGCAAAGCGCAGATCTAAGGCTTCCCGCCGCTGTCGAGTGAGCGTGTCCGATGGAGCGGGCGGCGCACGTGGCAGCCCATTCCCGCGCGCAGGTCGCTGCACAGGGCGTTGCCGAGCAGGCCGTGCTCGCGGCGCGTCGGCGGTGCGGCACTTGACAGTCAGGACCGACCTGCGCCGAGACACAGGACGGTGAGCGCTCAATACATGATTGACCTCGAGAGGAGCCGACGATCGGAGACCGATCGCAGCATCAGCGCGGGTTGCGTGACGGGCGTTTCTACGTTGCCGCCGAGCGCGGCATCATTCCGTTCTCAAGAAAATTACAATGAACCACTGATTCATGTGCGTTATGCAGATATTATACGCGTTTTGTTTGCTTCCAACTTGATGGATCTTGTTTTTCAAATTGATACACAGGGTGGATCGTATCAATGTAAGGATGTGAAGCTGTGGGATGAATGTATCGGGTTCTTCGGCGTTCGTCTCTTCCTCCTCATCATGGCGCGTATTTTTGGAAGTTCCCAATATAAGTTTACAGAGAGTGAGCTTATATGCTCAGTCAGGTTCGTTTGGATTCTCTGAACGATCAGTACATCACAGAGTTTTTATAATTCTTTGCTGACATAACAAAACGAGGCAGATGCAGAGGCTCGTTGCCTCTACATCTGCCCTGTTTCGTTTCACCCGGTGCTTTCTCTTATACTCAATAGTGTCCTCTGCACGCGAGAATATACAAACTGCCATCCTCTATACGATAGACCAATCGATTTGTTTCGTCATGCGGCGGCTCCAACAGCCGAGAGGTTTTCGCGAGAGGTTCGGGTTTTCCGATTCCCTCATACGCATTTCGTTGCACATCTTTGAGAAGGTCATTGATCCGTTTTAACGTCCCTGCGATCCTGCATTTGCCAGTAGAGATAGTCTCCCCAGCATCGTTCTTCCCACAGAAGCTTCATTCGTCAACCTCGATGAGATCATGTTTCGAATTTTGCTTTGCCGCTTTTCATATCGCCAAAAATACCTTCGAGGTATGCAATGTTGGCAGGGGAGTAGAACGGATCAACGGAAACGTCGAAAGGGATGCGCCGCTCGCGACTCATCTTCTTTGCAAAGATGGTAAATGCCGTTGTCATATTCATGCCAAGATCACGGCAGACTTCTTCCATACTGCGTTTCAAATCAGTGTCCATACGGAAATTGATCAATGTTTGTGCCTGTGCCATTTTCATCACCTCTTGCATAGAGTCTAGCATGAAAGAAAGACAATGTAAAGATGATATAAAGATGTTTAGAGCATATTCCGCAGGAACTCTCGTGTGCGTTCTTCCTTCGGCGCACGGAAGAATGTCTGCGGTGCGCCCTGCTCGACGATGACGCCGTTCTCCATAAAGACGACGTTGGTGGCTGCTTCGCGTGCGAATGCCATTTCGTGCGTGACGACGATCATGGTCATGTGTGCTCAGCGGCGAGGTCGCGCATGGTGTGCAGCACCTCACCGGTGAGCTCGGGTCGAGGGCGGAGGTCGGCTCGTCGAAAGACATGATGTCCGCTTTCATGGCAAGGGCGCGCGCGATGGCGACGCGTTGCTGCTGTCCGCCCGAGAGTTGGCTCGGGTAATAGTTCTCGCGGTCGGACAGTCCAACTTTTTTGAGGAGGTCATGGGCGTAGGGGAGGATATCGTCGCGTCTCATCCCCTTGACGTGAATCGGTGCCTCTGTGAGGGTTCTCGATCACGGCCGTGTGGGGAAAGAGGTTGAACTGCTGAAAAGACCATGCCCGTCGCTAGCGAGGATCCGCTGCACGTCGGCGGCGTCAGCGTGGGTCGCCGATGCCGCACCGTCCGGCGTATGGCAGAGCACCTCTCCGCCGATCGTGATGTCGCCGCGGTCGATCGTCTCCAATCGGTTGATGCAGCGCAGGAGCGTTGACTTGCCTGAGCCGGAGGAGCCGATGATGGCGAGTACCTCGCCGCGCGCGAGGGTGAGGTCGATCCCACGGAGGACGCTGAGGTCACCGAAGGATTTGTGGATGCTGCGCATCCTGAGCATCGTATCTTAGTTTCCGTATCTGCCGTAGTGCGCCTCCAGTTTTTTTGAATCCACAGGGTGAGTACAGCGGTCATGGCAAGGGTAGAAGATGCCCTGCAATGAGGAAGGAGTCATGTCAAACTCGCGCTGGACGATGGTGCGCGCGACACGCAGGAGGTCGTTCATGGCGAGGATGTAGACGAGGGATGTGTCCTTGACGAGGTTGATGGTCTCGTTGCTGACGGGCGGCAGGGTGATGCGCAGTACCTGTGGCAGGATGATGCGGCGCATGGTGAGCGGCTCGCTCATGCCGAGGACGCGCGCTGCCTCAAACTGACCGCGCGGCACTGCCTGTATGCCCGCACGAAAGATCTCGGCGAAGTGAGGCAGCGTAGTTGAGGACGAGGCGAGCAGTGCTGCCGCGATGTCGGGGAGCAGGATGCCGACCATCGGCAGGGCGAAAGTAGACAAAGAGCAGCTGCAGCATGAGCGGTGTGCCGCATGATCCAGATGTAGATTTTCGAGGATGCGGCTGAGCGGCCGAAAGTGAGAGAGCCGTCCGAGCGCGACAAGAGCTCCCGGCGGCAGGGAAAGCGTGAGCGTGACGTAGAAAAATCTCGAGGGTGATGCCTGAGCCCTCGAGCATGAGACGGATGGTATCCAGTGTTTTTGTCCATGAATGATATTCCTTACAGAAAAAGGGGCTGCCGCACGATGATTCGACATCGTACAGCAGCTCTTTTCTTTTGTGCTCTCTGCCGTGTCGGGCATCCGCCCACCCTGAAGGACGGGGAACACCGCGCGTGGCAGGAGTGCAGCCATTTACTTCGTGATGTCCTTGGTGAACCACTTCGTCGAGATTTTTGGCGATTGTGCCGTCCGCCTTCATCTCGTCGAGAACCTTCTGCACCTCGTCGCGCAGCTTCGTGTTATCCTTCGCAGAAACGCGATGCCGAACTCGCTCACAGGGATCGACGACCACGTCGAGCGCGTCCAGTGTGTCGGGATGCTTGCTCATGTAGTGGCGGCCGACGATCTCGTCGCCGACGACGGCATCGAGACGGCCATTCTCAAGATCCATGAACGCCGCAACGTAGTCGGGGGTACTTCTTGACCTCCTTGACTTCCTTCTTATAGAAACTCGAGGCATCCATATACTCCTCTGCCGTGCCCGCACTCTGCGTGCCGACGGTCTTGCCCGCGAGGCTCTTCTCATCCGTGACGGCAGTGTTGCCCTTCTTCACGAAGATGATCTGGTGATTGTCCATAGGGCTTCGAGAAGAGCATAGTTCTCCTTGCGCTTTTCGGTGATGTCGAGACCGTTCCAGAGCACCTGCACGCGGCCGCTCTTGAGCTCCGCTTCCTTGCTCGACCAGTCGATCGCCTTGAATTCAACCTCACGGCCGAGACGTTTTGCTGCTTCCTCTGCGAGATCAACGTCGAATCCGACGATCTTGTTGTTCTCGTCCTTAAAGCCCATCGGCGGGAAATTGTCGTCAAGACCGACGATGATCTTTCCCATCTCTGCCGCATTATCCGTCGAGGGGGCTTTCTCGCTGCTGCTGCACCCTGCGAGGAGTGCTGCCGAGCAGGCGAGTACCGTTGCTCCGGTCAGAATCGCTTTCCAGTTCATCTTCATTTCTCCTTATTCTTCTACTGCTTTAATGTAATAAAGTACTGATGTGAGTGTATTATACGACAGATGAAGAAAATATGTCAAGATTTTTTTAATTAAGCAGGTTTTTTCCTTTTCAGGTCGAAATATTTATAGACATGAGAATTTCGTAAGAAAAGAATGACGTAAACCGAGGGAGGGGCTTGCTTTGCGTGCAATATCCGTAGACGATCTTGAGAATGGGATGATCCTAGCGCGGACGATCGTCAACGCCAAGCGCGTGGTGGTGGTGTCGGAGAATACGGAGCTGACGAAGGCGCATATCACGCGCCTGAAGTTTCTGAAGATCCCCGTCGTCTACATCAAGGACGAATCGGAGCTGAAGGAGGAGCGTTCGCCGATCTTCTCGCGCAGCAATCTCTTCATCAAGCAGTATGAGAATGTCATCGGAACGGCGAAGTCGATCTTTGAGGAGGCAAAGAAGTCGGGGACGGTTCCCGTAGAAGAGACGCATGAGATGGTGCAGGAGGATCTGCTGCCGCTCTCGCGCCGCAGCGGAACGATTGACTACCTCAATGAGGTCAACCATCTCGCGAGCGACATCTATAACCACTCACTGCGCGTATCGATCCTCGCGGGGGTCATTGCCAAGTGGATGAAGCTCGATCGTGAGACGGCAAAGGATGTTGTTCTCGCGGGCTTCCTTCATGATGTCGGCAAGTCGCGATTTGATCAGCGGCTTCTCGAAAAGAATGTAGAAACGCTTGAGGGCGAGGACTACGAGAACTACATTCAGCATACGGTGGATGGTGCGCATATCCTCAACAATGTGGCGGGACTAACGGAGGGCGTGCGCCTTGCGGCGATGCAGCATCACTGAGCGCATGGACGGCAGCGGATTCCCGTTCAACAGCAAGGGTGACGACATCCATCTCTACGCACGCATCATCGCTGTGGCAGATCTCTATGACAACATCACAGTAGAACGCGAGGGGTATCCGCGCCGTACGCCGTTCGATGCGGTGGCGGAGATTGCGCGGCAGATGTATACGACGCTCGATCCGCAGGTCTGCCTGCCCGTACTGATGAATATCAAGAATGCCTTCCTCGGCTCGCGTGTTCTCCCCAGTAATCATCGAGAGGGACGATCACGGCGTATCCACACGGTGTTGTGCCGCTCCCGATTGTGACAATTTCGGAGGACGAGGTCATCGACCTCAACGAGGAGAAGAAGATCAAGATTCTGGAGTACAACCCCAAATAATAAAGCGCATAGAAAAGCCCATCGGTATGAACCGATGGGCTTTTTGTGTCTACTGTCAACAGACGGTCTGGAGTTTATTGTACCATTCGAGGACTTCGTCATAGATCGGGCTGATCTCCGCTAATGGGATGTGTTCGTGCTCACAGCATGCGGCAACCGATGACCAGTCGCCCTGTTCGTAGGAAATGACGAGGTCGAGCAGGCGGCGCAGGTCGTTATCCTCGCCGAGCAGCGCGGCATTCAGCTCATCGGCGAGGGTGATCTCCTTGAGCACCTCTGCCATTGGCTGATTGAGAAGTACGTCAATCAGGGAGAACATACCGAGCAGGAAGCCCGTGTCCGGCGTGAGGTCGCGGCGGTTCAGTCTGCGGGCAATCAGCTCACAGAACTTTGCACGCAGGAGTGAGAGCGTAAAGAGCTCGCTCGGTTTGTCCTCGGAGAAGGTCTGGAGGCTGATGAGCGTCACCCAGCTGCGGATTCCGCTGGAGCCGAGGAGGACAGCGGCCTGTCGAAGGTTGGAGACGTGGTTGGTCAGGCCGATGCCGACCGAGTTGATATAAGTGAGGAGTTTGTGTACGAGGTTCGTATCCGCCGCAATCACGTCCGTGATGGCGTTGAAGTCAAAGTTCGGACGATTGACTTCCTTGAGCAGACGGATACGCGACAGCTCGTTGTTGGTGAGTCTCTTTTGGTGCAGGACGACGGGTTTGCAGAAAAAAATATCCCTGGAAGAGGACGTAGCCGTCCTCCACTGCCTGGCGGAACTCGTCCTCCGTTTCGATTTTCTCGGCAAGCAGTCGTACGTGCGGGGCAGCACCTTGCGCAGGTTGGCGCGCTCCTCGGGGTCTGTCGTCATGCGGAAGTCCACCTTGATGATGTCCGCCATGTTGATGAGCGGCTCGTAGCCCGGGAGCAGGACAAAGTCGTCGAGCGCGATCTTGTAGCCCGCATCCTTCAGGTCGCGTACGGCCTCGAGAATCTCAGGAGTCGGCTGCACCGTCTCAAGTACCTCACGACAATGCTGTCGGGGGCAGGAGCTTTGGTGCACGTGACAGGAGATTCTTCTCTGTGAAGTTGATGAAAGCCCTTGCGGTTGGAGACGAGTTTTTTTCATGCCGAAATTGAGCATGGCGTTGACCATGACGCTCTGTGTTGCCACATTTCCGTCGAGGTTGGGGTCAAAGGCGTTTTTAGACCGCTGCGAAAAAGAATCTCGTATGCGTAGACACTCTTCTGCAGATCGAGGATCGCCTGACGCCCGATGAATGCATCTTCCATAAGGGAACCTTTCTTATCTTTCATATCGGATACGGGCATAGTAAATCATTATTCTAGTATACATACTATATCGAGATTTTATGAAATTATATCATAGCTTTCTCGAAAAATAAATGAAAAACGGTAGGTCAGATGGTATAATAGGAAAAATGAAAAAAATGGATGTGGTAATTTGCTGAATGACATACAAATCGGACGCTATCTGCCCGGAGATTCCTTTCTGCACCGCATGGATCCACGCGTCAAGATTGTTCTCCTGTTCTTCTACCTGCTGCTCGTTTTCTTTGTCGAGAACGCGGCAGGCTTTTCTTGCGCTCGGCATCAGCATTGCGCTGCTCATGATCGTTTCACAGGGTTCCGCTCGGGATGCAGCTGCGCTCGATTCGGCTGATTCTCTGGATCGTGCTCTTTACGTTCGGCGTACATCTCTTTATGACGCCGGGGACGGCGCTGTTTGCCGTCGGGCCACTGTCGGCGACGTGGGAGGGGCTGACGCGCGGTGTGTATATCGGGCTGCGTCTCATCCTGCTCATTTTGCTGAGTACGCTGCTGACACTGACGACGAGCCCGCTGCGACTGACCGACGGGCTGGAGGCACCCTCTCCCGCTGCGCCGTGTGGGCGTTCCCGTGCATGAGCTGTCGATGATGATGACGATTGCCCTGCGCTTTATTCCGACGTTGTTGGAGGAACTGGATCGGATCATGAAGGCACAGAAGGCACGTGGGGCGGACTTTGAGCACGGCAGTATCGTGCGCCGGATGCGTGCCATCGTACCCGTGCTCGTGCCGCTCTTTCTCTCTGCGTTTCCGCCGTGCCGATGAGCTCGCGATGGCGATGGAGGCGCGCTGCTACCGCGGCGGGGAGGGACGCACGCAGATGAAGGAGCTGCACATCGGGCGTGTCGACTATGCGGCTGTCGCCGTCTTTGTTCTCGGTGCGGCGGGCATCTGTGCCGTGAGTGCGGGAGGGCTGAGCCTTGCGCCCCTGAGCAGTGGCGACGATGAAGGCGCGTGCGCGGAATATCGCGCTGAAGGTCGCCTACGATGGGACGAACCATCATGGCTTTTCAGCGGCAGACGCCGCCCATCCGTGCCGTGCAGAATGTCCTTGAGGCGGCGCTCGCCAAGGTCTGCGGCGAGACGGTGGAGCTCGCGGCGGCGGGACGCACGGATACGGGGGTTCATGCCTATGGTCAGGTGGTGAATTTCTTCACGGACGGCCGCATCCCAACAGAGCGTCTGCCGCGTGCGGTGAACGGCCTCCTGCCGCCGGATATTGTCGTGTCGGAGGCGTGGGAGGCAGCGCGGGATTTCAGTGCGCGTCACAGTGCGACGGGCAAGGCATACGTCTATCGTATGGAGGAGTGCCGCGTGCCGAATCCCTTCACGCGCAGCTATGCGTGGCAGATTTTTCAGCCGCTCGATCACGATGCGATGCGGGCGGCGCTGTGTCTCCTTGAGGGGACACATGACTACTCCTCATTTCGTGCGGCGGGTGGTGCGCCGATGTCGCCCGTCCGTACGCTCGATACGATCCGTCTGACGGCGGAGGGGGAAGGGCGTCTCTCGCTCTATATCCACGGCACGGGCTTTCTCTATCACATGGTGCGCAATATCGTCAGTACGGCTGTGGCAGTTGGTACGGGGCGTATCTCCCAGGATCGCTTTGCGGAGATCTTTGCGGCACGGGATCGTCGGCTCGCGCCGCCCACAGCTCCGGCCGGCGGGCTATATCTCCTCGCGGTGGATTATGACGGCACATCGGAAAGGAGCCATACCGATGGAGCAGGAAATGCTGCAGCGTCTTGTGACAAATGCCGTACGTGAAATGCGCTTGTCGTCTCGTCCGGAGGGACGCGGCAGTCATGTACTGACGCTCGTGGATGCTGTTCTCGATGCAGCACTGGACGAAGAGGCGACGGATATTCATCTTCGAGCCGATGGAGGAAGGACTGCGCATCCGCGTCCGCGTCGATGGGCTGCTGCGCGCGTATCCGGAGCCTGCTGCCGGCGGCAATTGCCCCAGTCGTTATCGCACGTCCAAAGCGTGATGGCGGGCATCGACACGGCAAAGCGCAACCGTCCGCAGGATGGGCAGATTCGCTATCCACACGGGGAGCGCAGCGTCGATATGCGCGTGGCGGTTCTTCCTGTCGTGGGCGGTGAGCGCATGGTCGTGCGCATTATGGACGGGACGGAGCGATTCCTTCACTGCAGGGAGCTCGGTTTCACGCCGGAAAACGAAGCGATTTTTGAACGACTCATCCATCGACCGACGGGGCTCCTCCTCGTCTGTGCACCGATGAACTCGGGCAAGACGACGACGCTCTATGCAGCACTCGCCGAGCTCAATGACCCAAACTGTCACATTATGACGCTCGAAGATCCCGTGGAGCGACGCATCGACGGGATCAGTCAGTTTGCCGTATGTCCAGAGGCGGGGCTGACCTTTGTCGCGGGACTGCGGGCAGCACTGCGGCAGGATGTCCAGAAGATCCTTTTGGGCGAGATCCGCGACCGTGAGACGGCGGAGATGGCGGTGCGTATTGCCCTCACGGGGCACGCGCTGTTCTCGACGCTCCATACGGAGGATTGTGTCGCCGCGATTTTTTTCGCATGATCGAGATGGGGACGCCGCCCTATCTGCTCGCAGCGACGCTCCGGGGGTCGTAGCCCAGCGGCTTGTGCGCCGTGTCTGCGTGCATTGTCGTGAGACGTACACCGTCGCTGCAGGCACAGATGATGCGCTCCGCCTCGGATCGCTCTATCATGAGGGGATAACGCTCGTGCGCGGACGCGGCTGCCCACACTGTCACGGGAGCGGTTATCGCGGACGCATGGCGATACATGAGATGCTGCCCGTCTCCGAGCGTATCCGCACGGCGATCCTCGCGGCAAAATCACGAGATGAACTGCGGCGTGCGGCAGAGGCGGCGGGGATGCGTCTCTCTGGCTGGACGGCGCGGCAAAGGCAATCGCAGGGGAGACGACACTGGAGGAGGTGGAGCGTGCACTCTATGGATGAAACGGACGTGTGGCAGGAACTGCTGCGCCGCATGATGACAGTGAATGCCTCGGATCTCCATGCGGCACCACATCAGCAGATACAGCTCCGCCGTGACGGCGTGCTGATGGCGGAGGATCTCATCCCCACAGTGGCAATGATGGAGGCTTGTGCCTGTCAAATGCTCTCGGAGGCGCAGCGCGCTCTTCTTTCTGTGCAGGATGTCGATGCCGCGTGGAATTGGGAGGGACGGCGGTTTCGAGGAAACTTTATCGGACGCAGGAGGGATGGCTCTTTCCCTGCGTCTCCTGCCTGAGCGCATCATGACACCCGACGAGATCGGCATGCCGTCTGCCGTGCGCACGGCGCTGGAGATGCGGGATGGACTCGTGCTCCTTTGCGGAGCGACGGGAGCAGGAAAGACGACGACGCTTGCCGCACTCATCGATGCGGTCAACCATACACGCTCCTCCATATCATCACGCTTGAGGATCCCGTCGAATATGTTTTTGCCGCAGATCGTGCCTTTTTCAGTCAGCGGGAAGAGGGGCGGGATTTTGCTTCCTTTCCGACGCAGTGCGCAGCGCGTTGCGTGAGGATCCCGATCTCCTGCTCGTGGGTGAGATCCGTGACCGTGCGACCCATCGAGGCGACACCTCGCGGCGGCGACGGGCGTGCTCGTCGTGGGGACACCACGCGGGACGGCTGCGCAGGCGGCGCGCCGCGTGGAGAGCTTCTTCCCAGCGGATGCGCGGGATGCGGTGCGCCCAGTTTGCTGATGTCGTACGCGGCATCTTTGCTCAGCGGCTTCTGCCGCGGCGGGGCGGTGGACGTATTGCCGTATTTGAGACGCTGGTTGGCACCCCCGCCGTGCGAAATGTCCTGCGGCAGGGACGCTATGATCAGCCTCGAGACGCTCATGATGAGCGGTGCCGCGCAGGGGATGCAGACGGCGGAGATGGCAGAGGACGCACCCGCGCACGGGGCGTCCTCGCACTGACGGTATTTTTCTTATACGGCGTGCACGGCAGAGGGCGAAAGATAGACGGCATCATTGAAGCCGAGAGCGCGCCGGCAGCGGCACGGATGCTCATGGGAGCGCGGCGAGACGGCCGTGCGCATCGAGGAGCGGCGTACCCTGCGCCTGCCGCAGGAGACACGGCAGTGGCTCGTCGCGCTGCGGTGGCGTGACGGACGAGGAGCGGATCGCCTTCTTTCAGGAGCTGTCTGCCCTCCTCGCCGTGGGACTTCCTCGTGCACTGCGCCCTGAACGCCTGCGCGACGGCGTGGAGAATCGTCGCCGTCGGGACGTCTGCTTCGAGTGACCCACATCATGCGGCCATGCAGGGATGCCGCTTTCGCGGGCGATGGAGACGAAGCAACAGATCTTTTCTCCTGTTCTCGTCGGCATGGTACGCGCGGGGAGGAGAGCGGCTCGCTCGATGTTGTGCTCGGAGCGGCGGCATCGTTTCTCACGGAGGAGCACCGTATGCGCGAGGCACTGTGGGCGCTCTCCTCTATCCTCTTTTTTGCTGGTGGCAGTCGTGCTCTCCATCGCCCCTCATGACCGTCTTGATTCTGCCCATCTTCGCGGCACTCCTCGCGGATATGCATGCCGATCTTCCGCTGCCGACACAGCTGCTCCTCACGGCGTCGGCACAGATCGCTGACAGCCTGCGGCGACGGTATTTGTCCTTCTCGCCGTGCCCTCAGTATTGACTGCTCCTGCGCGTCCCATCGGTGCGCTTCCTCTGTGACCACTGCATCCTGCGCCTGCCCGTTGTGGGCGTATTCATCCGCTGTCGTGCGTGGCAGATGATCCTATGCGTTCTCGCCGTTCTCCTGCGCAGTGGGATTCGCCTCGACCGCGCCGTGGCACTGCATGCACGGCAACGGAAATCGTGCGCCCGCCGTCAGCTGAGCAACATAGAGCAGCGATTCTATCGAGGGACGCAGCCTCACAGATCATGGCAGATGACCCCTATCTGCCGTCTCTCGTGCGCGGTATGCTAGCCGCAGGCGAGGAGGCGGGGGAATTGGAACGCATTCTTCCGCAGGCAGCAGAGTACTGTGCACGCCGGGCGGAGATCATCGGACAGCGTGTGGCGGCACTCGCCGAGCCGATCATGATCGTCATTGTTGCGGGCCCATCTTCTTGCCGTGCCTCCTTTCTCCTGCCGATCTTTTGACGCGATGGATGCGATGATGTGACGGTGGCGAGATAAACGCGGTATCTGATTAAAGACGCTTCACGTATTGGTGAAAGCGTCTGTTTTATTTCCGCACGCGCCATGACTGATAGAAGATGGCGAGGCATGCACAGGCAAGGAACATGAGGAGCAGGTCGCACTGGTATGCCCATGTTCCCTGCAAGTCCGCCAAATGAGAGGTGTTCAAAGAGAATCTTGTCAGTAGATGCGCGTCGATAAAGCGGTGAATGCCCGCTGCAGTCAGAAGCGATGAAGACGACATATAGAACGCGGCATCGTCTGTGGGATATGCAGCGGGATACGGCGCAGCAGTGCCCGCCACAGCATGCGGGCATGCAGACCGACGTGGACACCGACGATGAGGAAGAGCAGCAGACTGGCGGAGAGGTGAACTGCGTGGACGTAGATGGATGTGAGTCCGCGCAGACGCACAATGGGGAGAGCGTAGAGGGAGATGAGTATGCCCGATACCAAGCGTCACGGCAAGGAGCAGGAGCATGATGATGTTCACCGTATTGAGTGCCGTCATTGGCGGCGCCGCCAAAAGAGCGCGCGAAGATAGGTACGCCTCGAGCCAGCAGGTGGATGCCGCCGAGGATGAGAAGGGCGCAGCCCAGATACTCATGCACGGGCTCCGTCGTCAACAGACGGTTTGGCAGAAAGAACATGAGGAGCGTGATGAGGACGAAAGAGCAGAGGTCGCATCAGTTGTGGTACCCCAAATCTCTCCAGCCAGACGGCAAGGCGCTGCTTCGTTTCTGTCGCATCATCACGTACCGTCTTGCCGCGGATGCACATCCCCAGGAGTACCTCTGTCCCTTTGGCATAGTTCGGGATGTCCACCTCCTTGCCGCCTCATTGCACTGCCCGATCCGGTAGAGAATGGGATGATGACCTTCCCGCGAAGTCATAGCTCTCGAGGAAGGTGTAGATCAGCATGGAAGATCCTGATACCAGTCGGATAGCCGAGGTAGATGATGTCGTACTGTGCCATATCATCGACCTTTGATGCGAGCAGAGGACGTGCCTGTTTTGGCTTTGCTCCTGCTTTGCCACCTCTGTCATCTCCCTGAGGTCGATGGGGTAGGGATCAACGGTTTGTATCTCGAACGTGGCATCCGCGTGGATAAGCTCTGCAAGCTGCTCAGCAAGGAGCGCCGTGTTTCCTTTTTCGACTAGCCAACTTCGTGGTTTTCCCTGCGCGCGAGAAGAATGCGACGAGCACGCGTTTTCCCTCTCAAAGGGGGACGGGGCTTCAGCGGTTGAGAGGAGGTCGAGGGCAGCATGATCTTCCTCTGCGTCGTCGGCTGCCGTATTTTTACTCTCGCAGCCGAGCGTGCAGAAGAAACAGCGCGGCAAGCAATACAGCAGAATTTTTCATGGATATTCTCCTTCGTTGTGCGTACAGAAAGAGCCAGAGTGCATCGCGGTTGATCTGGCTCTCCAGCTCTATAGTTTTATTTTCGAAGGAGCTTCATCCCAACCGAGATCGGAGGAACGGGACCGCCCTCAGTTCGATCTGCCCCTGGCATCGGAGCCTGTTGTGTTAAAAGAGCAGCGTGCAGGTCCGCTGTCGCGGATCGATGTCATTCGCGTTCTCACCGACGCGTGTGACCTTATATTTCTGCTTCCCGAGCGTCAGCGTATCCCCGACAGATGATGTCGCTCTTCAGATCGCCCGATGTGTGCTCAATGACCATCTCGGCGAGATTGGGGTGTGCTCCCTCGTCCAGCAGGATAATGCTGCTGTTGGTCTCGAGGAATTTGCGCCAGTTTGCCGATGGCAGTCACACTGACTTCATACTTTACAGCCATCTCTTGTACCCTCCCCGCAGGTATACAGTGAGACTTTCCACAATTATTCTATCACATAGCCTCTGGGTTCTGTAAAATAATTTTGCTGATTATGCTGTGATGAGCGGTCTCCGTTGACAATGAAAAGGAAAATTAGTAAAATTTTAGAAGGATATGCGCATGGGGCGCGGGGTTCCTAGGAAGTGCCAGATGTATCGGCGTTTCCATAAAGGGGAAACTATGAAGGACATTCGTTTTGGACAGTCCTCTGCAGGGCGGCTGATCCCGTTGTCGGAGGTGTCGGATCCTGCCTTTGCAAGCGGGGCAATGGGGGCGTGGTGCGGCGGTGGCCGAGCGGAGACGCGTGGTCTCTCCCGTGGACGGCGAGGTGACGGTTCTCTTTGAGACAGAAGCACGCCATTGGGATTCACTGGGGCAGATGGCGTGGATATCCTCATCCATGCGGCGTGGATACGGTGAAGCTCAGGGGATGCATTTTGCACGCCATGTGACAGGGCGATACGGTGAAGAAGGGCGGCTGCTGATCGAGTTCGATCCCGCCGCCATCCGCGCGGCCGGCTGTGAGACGACGACGCCCATCCTTGTGACCAATGCGGCAGACTATGGGACGATCGACGCTGGCGTCGGATGGGGCGAAATTTTCCTCTCATGATGCAGAAGCCACGGCGGAGGCACCGGCTGCGGCAGAGGAGGCGGCAGGGGACGACATTGACCCGAATCTGCCAAAGGAAGAGCGCGTCGCCAAGCTGATCTGGAAGTATGTCGGCGGAGTGGGGAATGTCCGCAGTGCAGAGCACTGTGCGACGCGTCTGCGCCTGATCGTCAAACGCGACAAGACGCGCATCGACGAGAAGGCAATCGAGAACATCGACGGCGTGAAGGGACGGTTCTTTGCCGCCGCCAGTATCAGATCATCCTCGGACGGGATTTGTCGACAAGGTCTATGACGCCTTCGTCGCGGGACGAATCTCGGCTCGACTGCGGGCAGCGGAGAGCGGGGAGGCGTACGAGCAGATGTCGCCGCTGCAGAAGGTCTCACGCACCCTCGGCGACGTCTTTTTGTCCCCGTCATTCCCGTGCTCGTGGCGACAGGACTCTTCATAGGGGCTGCGCGGGATGGCACAGAGTCTCGGCGATCGAGATGAACGAAAATCTCCTGCAGCATGGTCAGATCCTGACGGATGACGGCATTTGCCTTCCTGCCCGCACTCGTCTGCTGGTCGACGATGAATCGCTTCGGCGGAACGCCCGTCATCGGCTGATGCTTGGTCTGATGCTCGTCGCTCCGCAGCTGCCGAACGCCTACGCGGTGCGGCGGGGGATGTCTCCCTCTCAATGGAATCTTCGGGATTCCGATTCCCGTGGTCGGCTATCAGGGCTCGGTTCTGCCCGCCCTCGTGCTTGAGCTATCTTTGCGGCGCGCTGCGAAATGGTTCAAGAGCTTCGTGCCCGACATCATTGACCTATTGTCACGCCGTTCCTCACGCTATTTCGTCCTCGATGCCTCGGAGTCCTCATCATCGGACGATCGCGCACACACTCGAGATCGGTGTCTTCGGCGCGATACGTGCCTCCCGAAACTGCCGTACGGCATTGGTGGCTTGTCGTCGGCGGTCTGCATCAGGTGATCGTCGTGTTCGGCGTGCATCATGTGTTCAACGCTTTGGTGCGGCTCTCGCGTCGACAGGCGTTGACCGTTCATCCATCATCACCGGTGCGATTGTGGCGCAAGGCGGTGCCGCCGTTTGCGGTCGCAGCGCGTACCCGTGATGCAAAAGCGTGCCTCTATGTTTCTCAGCCGTTCCTGCCTTCCTCGGCATCACAGAGCTCTGCGATCTTCGGCATTAACCTGCGTTTTGTAGATCCGTTCATCTGTGGTCTGGTTGGCGGGGCGTGCGCAGGGCGCGGTGGCAGGCTTCCGCCATCTCGCAGGGACGGGCCTAGGCATCACCGTCCTGCGGGACGCTTCTCATCTTGATCATCTGCCCGCCTACATCCTCGTCAACGTGATCGGCTTTTGCCGTCGCCTTTAGTCTGACCTTTCGTCGTCTTTCGTCCGGAGTGGTGAGTGCCTGGAGAATTTTTGACAAGCGGGACATTGACGCCCGGCTGGCGGAGGATTTCCTTCACCGGTCGCCGTCACATCGCTTTCATCTCGAAATGCCATTCGGACCGATCAACTGATCCGAACGGGCTCGCTACCACAATGGCTGGCATATTTTCTATCAGTGGAATCCTTCGGTCTGCGCATATAAATCGTGGGCACACGAGACACGCGACTTACTGCAGCGTACTAGCTTGCTGTGGCTCGACGATGCGCGCACGATAAGGACGGCTGTTACTCGGTGCGCTGCGGAGGAGGACGGCGGCTGCGTCGTCCTCTACACCTGCAACGCGAAGGATGCGAGGGTAATCGCAGATCCGTGCAGCGCTCGGCACGTATACGAAGGCGACGGGGATGGTAAAAAAGAGGTCATCATCGATGGAAGGCCGCTGGCTACGGGCGCATTTTTCGCGACCCCTACCTGTTTGAGCGCGACGGTAGCTGCTACCTCATCATCAGGGGCGCAGACGGAGGAGGAGCGCGGCTGTGTCCTCATCTATCGCGAGACAGCGGACGGCTGGGTCTACCGCGGCGAGCTGAAGACGCAGCTGAAGTGATTTTGGCTATATGTGGGGTCCAGAACCTCCTCTCGTCGGGGGATTACGACGTCCTGCTCTTCTGCGCAGGGGGTGCCGGGCGTCCTACGACCGCCAGAATCTCTATCAGTCCGGCTATATTGCGGACATGCGTCATGGACGCGATGGAGATGCTCATGCACGGACGGTTCGAGGAGCTCGACCACGGGTTTGACTTCTATGCACCGCGATGGCGGCGCATGAGGGGAGGCATATTATCATCGGCTGGATGGGATGCCCGACGGCGATGACGCACCCGACGCGCGCGGAGGGCTGGATGCGTCTCACGCTGCCGCGCGTGCTGACGACTACGTCAGGGGCACATCTTTTCTGACCGGTCATGAGCTGAGGCACTGCGCCACCCGTGAGACAGAGCGCACACTGGAGGCGAGGGCAAACGAGCCATTTCGAGACGGAACTCTTTGACCTCCTGAGGCTGCTGCTCGACATCGAGGTGGGGGATGCCTACACCATTGCGCTCGAGCTGGTCTATGGGGCGGAGAAATTGGTGTTTGCCACAACCGTCTCGGGAGCAGGGTCATGACCATTGACCGCACGAAAATGCGGCAGGGGGATGCGGTACGACGCAACGCAAGCTCTACGTCGATCGTACGCGCTCTCGCTGCGCATCTACCGTTGACCACAGTGCCGTCGAAGCGCGTTCGGTCAGTACGGCGAGGCGGCGATCCGTTGCAATCTTCCCTGAGCGTGATGGCCGTCCGATGCTGCGTGTCTACTACCGATGTGGATGTGGATGCAGCTGCGGGCGTTCTCTGAGCTGAGGCGTTCCACTGCGAGCAGGGGCTGACGATTACAAAGGGAGAACAGCGATGCGAGTTCTGTCTTCCGCATTGCTGCTCCCTTTTCATGCAACTCTTATCTCTTGAGTCGCGTCGAGATAGCCGATCCACCTCGTCGGAATGCGCGCTGGATCTCTGACGGGTTTCGAGTGCTCAGCTGTCTTGTGATTGTAATACGCCGTGATTGTTGCGGCTGCAGGTTTCTAATGGAACTTCTCCATGCGCGACGCCGGGTTTCTCGAACTCGGGCATGTGACCGTATTTCTCCTTGCCCTCGGAGGTACCGCTTTCCGGGGCGGCAGATCCGCGTGGTTCCTCTGCGTCAACCGCCTGAGGTCGAGTATTACAAGATGGGCTGGTGGATCTTCCTCCACCACGGACCATGTGGTCGGTCTTGGCAAAATCAATCCATTTCCCTTCGGTGCAAAGCCGGGCTTCGGACCGCCGATCTTCAATGCGTACGTCGTTGACCTTGCGTGTCGAGTCGTAGATGCTGTAGTTGCGGGTGCATGTAGAGCCCTCGGTCATCTTTGCCACGTCGCCGACGGTGGACTGCGAGTGTCGCGATTCATCTCTTGGAACGAGCGCTGACTGCCCGCTGGAAGGGCGAGCGGTGCGAGGTCGTCGATCGTGTGGTTGATGGAGTCAAAGACGGTGAGTGCGTTCCCGTCTCGTCGGATGCCTGTTCAGCGGCATCGACGCGTTTTGCTCAGAAGGGAGTTGTCCATGTGGAGCTGCCGCGATCTGCACTCTCGACCCCCGTGCGAATCTTTGTCAGCTGATCGCGGGATCTCGTCGAGCGGGAGTTCTTGGACTGTTCGGCGAGCTTGCGCACCTCATCGGCAACGCTAAAGCCCGTCCATGCTCTCCGGCACGAGCCTACCGCCTCGATGGGCAGGCGGTGAGTGCGAGCGGATTCGTCTGTTCCGCGATGCTGTTGACCGTGACGACGAGGGTTGTCGATGCTCGCTGTGCGCTCGTAGACGCTCTGCATCCTATGTCATCTCCGTAGGCCCACTCTGTTGCCGCATCCGTCTCCTTGCCAGCGACCTCGTGGATGCGTGTCTGCGTCGAGATCCGTGATTCACTTACCCACACCTGTCTGATCTGCCCGTTTCGGAACTGCTTCACGCGGATGTACCTGACGTCATTTGCCATCGAGGATACGACGTCGACCAGCGCTCGCTTGACGTTTCGTCTCGACCACGCGGTTTTCACGCGCCAGTTCGTTGAGCTGGACAGAGGCGTGTCAGTTTCCGGCGACCGACTTGTTGATTGTCGAGGAGCTCCGTCGGCGTCTCCCGCTGCTTTTGGGCAGAACGTGCGCGGTACGGCCGGGTGAGGGTTCTGCGGCTCCGGACTGCTGCGGATGAGTCAGCGAGGGTGGTCAGTCCGCGTCCGATCAGATCGCGCAGGTCGCTTTTCCAGCGCCTATGGCGTCGCCATGCGGGTGAAGGGTGGAGTGTGCGCCTCCTGCATCCTTGCGTGATGACATCGTGCATCCTCCCGCGACACGACGAAAGAATAACGTGCATGTTTATAATGGTTTGATATAGCTATAGCGAGCAAATGCGTCCTTTTCCATTTCATCCTCTGTGTGCAGATAGGAAAAATCGCCACTATTTTCAGATATTGCTTTCATCATTGGATGTTTCAGATGATGAGGGAGAGTGCATGTGCAGAATGACAGCAGAAAACCGCCGCACTAAACTGTGCGGCGGCCACGATCTTCTGTTTCTTAGTGATTGTGATGGCTGTCGCTTCAGGATACGCACAACAGCACGCTGAACGCGACATCCAGAGCTTTTATCGTGGAGCAGAGGCGTTATGCATGTATCACCGCCGTCGAGCAACACCACGTGACCGTCTCCGTAAGGAGAATTTCTTCGATGCTCCATCGCCGCGCGCGATATCATCAGCCTTCGCTGCACCGTGCACCTCCAAAATCCATGCCCTCCTTAAAGCTTCAATAGCAATACAGAATCCTGGCATATGAGTCCTGCTCAATCTTTTTGGATCCCGCAAAATGTATATGACTTTCAGCGTCCACCGCGAAATTCAAGGAGCAAAGCAGCAGAAAAATTTGTCTACAGCTTACTACTACGCTTTTCTGCCTACAATCTCGCGAGTACGCGTGCAGTTTCTTTTTACATGGTTTTCTGTATGACATGCGAGAATTCTGCGTAATTGCCATCTCTTGTTGGGCAGGCAGCGACGTCACAGAGTGCACCTGCTTCAGTAGATAGTATCGCCTCTGGCGTGACGATAAGCTGTGCGTATTTAGATTCCGTGCGTTTTCAGAACAGCAGTTAGAACATTTGTGTCATGCATTAGTCCATCGATAGCATTGTCCGCCGCGGTTTGTAACCGCATCAGATTTCAGAAGGGCGATTAGACTGCTAGCCTGGCAGAATGCTCCGCGATGCCTATATACGCATCGTTGCCTCCCTCCGTCCGGCACAGGGAAGGGAGGTGTAATGTCGATTCTATTACTATGTCATGGCTCTCCATTTCGCGGGGATAGTCATGCCACTCTCTGCGTATAGCGTAGGATGGGAAAAGGCAGCAAGCCCTGGGCGTTAAGCCCTGCCTGCACGATGGGAGATAGAAGAGGCCTCCGGGCGACCATCTCAGGGAAGCTCGTGTCTCCAATATCGTCGCTCTCGTTTGCCAGAGACATTTCTAGCATTTAGTCCCCGATGGGATGCGAAAATACATTGCGTCGCCTACCGATGGCGGCTGCGCCTTGCGGCATCGCGCAATCCTCCGCATCCGTCATCGCGCGGGACGCTACGGACGTTCGACGCCTGGGCGGCGGGGCGGTCACGCATAGCCTGGCCCAGCTGGTGCAGCGTATGGCGGAGATCTCTCTGAACTATGGTATACTGGTTTGCGTTGCCGCTACACGCTGGCGGTAGGAGGGTGTGTATGTACTCACTGCTCTCTTTTATTCTCTCTCCATCACTGGCGGGTGTAATTGCCAGCTGCGTCAATAGGCTGATAGCTCGAGTAAGGAGAGACTTGACAGCGACGAGAGCCTAGGCACATTAGTCCCTGCCTGCACAGTGGGAATCGCGAAGGCGGGCTGCTATCTCGGGGCTTTTCGTGCGTATGACCTCACTATCTCGTTTGCCGTAAATGGTATAGCTTCCGGAGTCTCTAGAGCGATATGCCAGTGATATATTTCCACCGCCTACGGTGGCGGCTCGCCTTTTTGCGGCACTCACAATCTCCGCATCCGTCGTCGCAGGACTTGCACTGCGGGGCGTTCAGCGCGAGTTGAGGCGGCGAGGCGATGCGCGCCAACTGGCAGCCGGATTAGACCGTATGGCGGAATACTCCTAGACTACCTTGGTATGCTGGTCGCGTTGCCGCCCCTACACGTCAGCAATGGGAGGGGTGTGTCAGCGTCTATCTCTACTCCATTTATTCTCTCCATCTTGGCTGACGGTGCAATCGCCAGCACCGTCATCAGCACCGATTTCGAGGAGGAGACGGCGGCGACTTCGAGCCTGGGCGTGAATCCCTGCACTGCAATATGGGACATAGGGTGAGAAGCCCCAGGCTGGGACCTTGCTCACGTCATGTCTATCTGCTATCCACATTTGCCGTGAGATGAGTATAGCTACAGAGTCCCCGATGATGTGCAAGTGATATGTGTTCCCACACGCCTGCGGTGGCGGCTTGCGTTTTGCGCCCTTTTGCGACATCCGCCTCAATCCTCCGCACATCCGTCATCGTCAGGACGCTGCGGACGTTCAGCAGGTTGGGCGGCTTGAGGGCAATATGGGCGTGCTGGCTTCATGGGTGCAGTTGTGGCGATAATGCAGAAGAGATCTCTGACTCGCAAGGCGCAGATTGCAGTTAGAGTCTCGAGATGTGCCGAATTCCACGGAATCGAAAAGCGCGTGGCTGTGTGACGGGTTGGCCTGGAAATCAGCTTGATAGAGGGATGCTTGACTACCATGGTGGGTTGCTCTGCAAAGAAGCCGCGCCTGACAGCGGGAACTGGAGATCGAGGTTTCGCTTGCCTGGAGTGCATTTTACTGGCGGAAGCCTCGGGCGAGGCAAGGAGAGAATGCGGCGGAAGCGCTGGCCGTAGAATCCGCAGCGATGCTATCCAGCAGGTATGGCTCGAGTAGAGAGAGATTGGCGGCGGCACGCCGTGCTGGTCAGATGCCGTATACCTGGATAGCAGGGCAAGAAGGCGCAGGCTGCTGTCATCGAGGGCTTTTCATTATGCTCTAGAAACTGCGATAAATTCCAGCGCTGCCACCATCCTTTGGCACAGGCAGGGAAAAACTTCTACCATAGCCTGACGGGCCCGATGGTGCTGTAATCAGCTGCTTCAAAGATTTACTCGTGTGTGTGCCGCGTTCTTAGATCGGGAGATGGTTTCCAATCAAGTGCGAGTCCCATGTGCGCAGGGTCAGGCGTCAGATCCTCGAGACAGAGGCGATGGGCGGGCGAATGCCAACCACGAAACACAAAGCGCGTCATTTGCGCGTGTTGCATCGAAGATGGGATGCGATCCATCAGGCTGGTAGACGCCCTCTGTGGAGGTGGATGAGTCCGCCAGTGGACAGTGGGTGCGCCGCGATGGCCGCATCACGCGTGAGCCTCTTCCACCCGCGTCCGCGAGCGCGTCCGCAGATGAATAGGCGATGGCAGATTGATCTCCTTGCCGGGTTTCTTGGAGCACTTCCGGGAGTCACGCGATCTCGCAATGCAGCTCGTCGCGCGAGGTCGGCTCCCGAGGAGTTCGAAAACGTCTAATCGCGTAGGCTCCTCAGAGTCGAGTCGGTCCAGAATCACTGCATCTCGCGAGATCTGTTTCCCATGTATCGGATGGTTTCGGGTAGACGCCCGTAGAGTCGTTGATGGGAAAGATCGTCGCCTTGTAGATCCATATCCAGAGATCGGATGCAAGCGTACTCGTGAGTTGTCGGCATGGCCGTCGTCGAGGGTGGCGCGACGGGCTTTTCGGGGAGCGGCGTGCCGTTTTCCGCCGCGTCCATCATCTCATCAGCGCGATCGTGTGGCGACAGCCCTCTTACTAGCGAGATACCGCCGTCTGCTGATCGAGACTGGTGCTCGTATAAGTGCAGAAATTGGGTTGCCGTCCTTGGCTCTCGACCTGGTGAGCGGGTTAGTGGGCAGGCGCGGGCGATGCTGCCAGAGTGGTGCCGCCATGTTGAAACAGAGGAGGAATAAGAACAATCCGGACCGACCTGGGCAATGACGTGAATTTCACTGAAATCCTGTCTGGCACCGCAGAGATCAACAACGCACTAAGTGTCCTACTCCTCCTCTTTGACTACTCGAGGCAGACAATTCCAAAATCTCATCTCTGTGCATGGTGCATGTGCGGCTTGCTACAAATGTGGCGAGAAAGAGGAAAGTTACTACTCATCGCCATCAAGATTCGGTTTCGATAGAGAGGAGATGGACAGGTGCGCATTGCGCTGTTTGAATTCGGGCTATGGCGGTCTGAGCGGTGCTCGGTCATGCGCCGTGTGCTTGCCGTCGGAGGTTTATGTCTGACCGCCAGCCGCGATCATGTGCGTATGGGACGAAATCATGTCCCGCCGTGCGCCTTTATCCCGCCACCGCATTTCGCTTTTCCTCATCGAACCAGCGGCGCGCCTGATACGTAGTCATGGTGCCTGCAATGCAGCGACCTCCGTTGCCGTGGATTGAGGATGCGCCGCCTCTACGTTGGCCCGATCGCTCGTGCGCGTTGCGGCAGTAAAAGGCGCTCACGCACGATGCGGAGCATCGCATGCTCATCACGGCGACGCCGATCTACGGTGCATGGGAAAGCTGCGACGGCTGATTTCCTCCTGCACGATCCGAACAGATAGGTAGATCTCTCGCCAGCACTGCCGCGGCTTCCGTGGGGTGACGCGAGACGCTGAAGTTCGTCTCCTCAGCGAGTGGAGGCGTACCTGCAGGATGCGTTGCCACCGTCATCGTTTGCAGATTATTCTGCGAGTCGTGCTCGGCTGCAACGCATTTCCGCTGTCGCAGGATACGATGCGGGCGGCTTTTGCCGCAGAATGTGCGCCTCGTGGATGCCGGGAATGGGGAACGGTGGAGGCGCTCCGCGCGGCGGACGCTGCGGGCGCGGCCAGTCGGTGCGCAGACCGCACACTGCGTTCTTGCGTCAGGGCGTCCCGACGTGCCGTGCGGAGGAGCTGGCGTCGCCGCCGGGAAGCGGATCTCGCACATGCCGCGCGGATGGAGATTGTTGAAAAGGAGTTTTCCATGCGGTTAGAGTAGCAACACATCGAGGTGAATTTTTACGTCCCGACGGATGCGATGGCGGTCGTGCATCATGCGAACTACATCCGCTGGTTTTGAGATCGGACGCATCAGCATCTGCAGCGCATCAGCATCACGATGGGCGCATTGGTGGAGAGCGGTGCGCAGTCGATCACGAAGGTCAGGTGCGGAGTACCATGCACCAGGTCATTTTGAGCGGTGGGCTGGTGAGTCGAGGACTGAGCGAGCGACGGCGCTCGACAAAGAGCCAAGATGGGTGTTCGCCGCCGCGTCCTCAGTCGATGACGGGAACACTGACTGGTGAGCGGCCTCAGAAAATGTAGTTTGCGCACCGCGATACAGGACTGTATTACGCACTGCCCAAGGGAGTTCTATGTGCCGATGGAAGCGGCTGATGATGACGGAGAAAGGAAGGACTGGGACGACGTTTGAGGATCTGAGATTTTCGCATGGTGGCTGCATCTGCTGGTCTGCGAGTCAGTTTATTATTGTAACTGTGGCGTAGAATTCTCCTAACCTCTTGCGTACGGAGATGAGTCATGCCGAGGCAGAGGAGATGGCGCGCCCACTGCGTCAATGGACGGGCGCCCGAGCGTCTGGTGATCCGGTGGCGATCGTGCGCAGGGAGAGCAATTGCGGGACGATCATGCAAGGATTGCGTGCTGCGTCAGTCTGCTCCTGTGAGCGGTACGGCGGCGCATTGGTGCGCGGCTTGAGTGTGACAATGGGGTGCCGCGCGAGGATGGCTCGCTGAGGCGGTACTGGTAGAAAAAGCAGCGCGCACCGATCCGTCCCTCAAGAGCTCTCCTCCGTGGGGGCCGGAATGCGCATATACCTCGATTGGTGCGATTGCCCACGCGCATTGGATTTTCGCAGGATCCAATCGATCTGGGAGACTGGAGGCGGACGTTCATGCGCATTATTTCAAAGGTGCTGATGAGAGATGGCCGCGGCGGAGATTTACCGCGCTCGCCGGAGGTGCGCTTGTACAGCGAGAGGAAGGTGCAGGATATGGCTGGGCTGAAGGTGCGATGCAAAAGCACGCATCCCTGGCGAGATGCCGATGGCATTGTGGATGCGATTGAGTACTACTGCGGGAGAGCAGGTGACTGCGGACGATCCCAGTGCCTTGCTGTGCTGAGTATGGTCGCGGTGCGCGGGGAGGTTTGTCTTCCCCGAGCAGCTGCATAATTTCTCGTGCGGCGCGTTTTCGCCTATCGTCATTCGGACTGCGCGGCGCCGCTTGCCAGTCCGCGTGGCGGTCCTGATCGACAGTGCTGATGGATGTGTCGCGTGTGCTCTCTGCACTCTTTGCCGGGTTCCTCCGCAAAGGCTTGTCAGGAAAGAGCGGCATGTTCTACTCCAGCTGGGGGCGGCGGAGAGCGTGTGATTGGCGATGCGATGACGTGGCACCGATCTGCCAGCAGGCGGTTGTCTGCGGCCCTGCGGATGCGATGAGTGGCAGACCGTATCACACGGACGCGTGTGGGCATTCCAGCGCGATGGCATGCTGGCGGATGTCAAGCGATCTCAAGCGTTCGTGTGGTCCAGCGTATCAGAGATGGACTCAATGAGCTTGCAGCGGCGGCTGCTCGATAACCCGTTCGGCAGTGCGTCACAGCCCCGATCTGCATCATCAAGGACTATCGGCCGGTATCAGGAAGCCACTAACTGAGCTCAGGAGGTAACGGAGCGGAAGGAGGCCTTTGTCACCGCTCTTTTGAGTCAGCGCAATAGGAGAGTTGTTTCCTTGCCAAGAAGAGATCTGCGAGCGTGCCGACCAGCTGCGCCCTCATTGCGGATCGAGACGCGGCTATCAGCGCTATGCGGACGAGACTCTGCGCTCAGCGAGGACCAGTCAGCGCGCGTCACGTCTGTGGCGACGGTGGGAGGCGCGTGCCGTTCTTTTGGAGGGGACAGGCTGGGGCTGCAGGTAGTGACGGCGGGTACTCCATGCTCCCGAGGCGCGGGGGCGGGCGTGCAGCGCGTGAGGCGGTTGCGCGGCCGTCAAGTCAAGGGCAGACGACCCAGGAGATCCAGCGGCTCATCAGGCGTCGCTGCGCGCGTGCGGAGTCGATGCGAAAGGCACTCGGTGGGCGTGCGATTCCACATTGGCTGCGACGTCGCTGCAGGCGGGCGGCGGGACCGCACTGCACGCATCAGTGACAGCGTTTGCTCCCAGCTCTCGTCGAGGCCCATGTAGCGTCGTACTGCAGAAGTACAGCATCCTCCCTGTACGCGACTACATGGCGGCGGTCAGCGTCAGCATCAAATGCGGCGGGCCGGCCCGCTCCAGCGATCTAATGCTGTACCGAGGAGGACGCTGCGCGCAATGGTCGATCATGAGATATCATCTCGTCGACGCAGGTGCCTGTCGAGGTGCAGACAGGCGAGACGCCTGCACGGAGGAGCTGTGAATGCTCCTGCTGGATCTCGGTGAGGCAGGGCGTTCGCGCACTGATCGACCAGCAGGGGTCCGCTCTGCGGCGATGTCTCCTCATGGCTGCCAGGACCGAGATAATATGAAGGAAAGACAATGCTGATCGCCACGTCCAAGTGCAGCGAGGTGAGGAGATGGAGACGCTGGCATTTCGCGGGACTGCCCAGTGCGCCTTGTCGTTGTCTCATCTCGATGCGCTGAGGCCGAGCTCAGCACGATCGAAGGCGGTCGAGGGATGTACGTGACATGGATGGAAAATGCGCGCATCAAGGCTCAGTACTACCGTGACAAGAGCTAGGGCTTTCGCGCGCTTGCTGGCGACTCAGGGCTCTGATGGGGCGCTGGATGCGCCCGGGTATCTCTCAGCGCGCTATGCGACTGCGTGCGCGGCGACGGCGCGGCGAATAGTCAGCTGATCGCGGAGCTTCAGCGCGCCGGAGAGGAAAACGCCTGCGCCGCCTACCCTGCGCGCTCATCACTCGCACTCGAGGGCGGATCGGGAACTATCGGACAGAGGGTGGCATCGGAGGCTGTGCGATCCCAGAAGCGCGCGGCACCGGAGGGTTCGGCTACGATCGTGTCTTTCATCATCGCGCTGGCCGGGACGGACTGATGGCGGGAGCTATCGCGTGAGGAAAAACACGCGTCAGTCATCGCGGTGCGGCACTCGAGTCAGATGGAAGGAAAAGCTGCGTGCGCTCCACTTGGCGGTACCACGAGCGGGCGCATCATTGCGATAGTATGTCACTGCGGGAGATGCTCATCGCATAGGGCTTTCGTCCAAGCATGTACCGGATCGCAGTGAGGCAGGCATGCATATCGCCGGGTTGCTCAGTGGCGAGTCAGCGGACGACTGGGGCTGCCGCGATGCACGACGTATCCTGCAGGCCAGCTGGGCAGAGATGCGGCTTCATGCAGGAGACCCATGCCGCCGATGCAGGGTGCATCGGAAGGACTGGCAGGAAGCTGCGTCGCGCTAATGCCCGCGTCCTACAGCTGTATGACCTTCCACATGGGCGGCACGTGCTGCTGAGGACTGTCTGTCGAGGTCGGCGGGCATCGTATCTTTCTGCACGACATCGCTTCTGGCGTGCGGTTTTGATGCGGCGATGCTCGCCGCGGCTGCGCGCGTGAGGGCCGGAACGGATCTCTGCATGTCTGGACAGACGCATATCGCGCCTTTGCATGACGCAGCAGGAAGATGCAGTGCATCAGTGGTGGCAGGGGTAACGCTCGCGTCGCGCCGTGATGCAGCGCAAGGGCTCCCTTCGCGGTGATCAGGCTCGCAGCGAGAGAAGAGACCAGCGGTGATCTCATTCGCCTTAAGATAAAAGTCGCAAAAGTTTTATCACGCAAATCCATATCGTACGATATGCGGATTTATATATCTGATCGAAACATGGCAAACAGCGAATAAATTGGTTCTAATCAGAACGATCGACCAGCCAAAGAAAAGACAATGATATAAATATGAGAAAATGCAGCTCTTGTTTTTGAAAAGGTCAGCGATAGAGATTGAGATGATTCCACTGTCAAAGAGATTACAAAAGAAGTCTGAGAGACTTGAAAGCAAAGGATGCTGAGTATAGTCTGTCCACCTGTGCTACAAGTTGCTGTATTTCTGGGAGGATCTGCGAGGCTGACTCGCCGAAGAGTCGCGGAGCACATCGCTCGAGATGTGCAGCGGCGTACACTATCTCGACGACGTCTATCATGAAGGCCTCAAGAAGGGCCGGGAGACAGAGGGTCGCCCGTCAGTCAGGGTCGTTCCTGGACCAGATCCTCCTGCTACGCTGAGATCGCAGCGCGAAGGATCGTCCAGTCTGCCAGGATGCAGGCGCTAGCCATTGCTCTGTTTATCGAAAGTCGGACGGGTTCTTCACATGCGGGTGATCTTCCCTGGAGATGCGAGTGTGACGAGGCATCGCGAAGGCTACACAGGAAGGCTATCTTGCGCGAGTCCGTCGTCGCTGGGCTCTCTCTTTAATCAGTCAGAGACACCACGAGCAATGCCAGAAGTACGCCGTCCTCGCACGCAGGTGATCGCGCGGCCCGCCTCAGCGGCCTGCAATCGCACCGAAGGCTTCGGTTCCGGAGTGCTCCGGTCAGTAGCGAAAATGCTCGTTGTCGGCTGGTGGCGTCGAGGGTGTGAAGAAGGCTGTCACATGGAGATCATCCAGCGCGCAGCGTTGATCCCTGCCCGCCGGAGTCGGTGGTATCGGCATCCAGCGGCACGATGGATCCGTGCGGCACTCCTCCTCGAAGAGGCTCTTGCGCCCGATCAATCAGCGTCATCGCACGCGAGTATGCAAGGCGCTGGAGAAGAACTCCTCGAGATGAAAGTCAACAAGACCGGCATCGAGGGCGGCCGCGGCACGGCGGCAGCACTCGCGTATAAAGCATTGGGTAGGGCGCGACGCATATCGCAAGGTCTGGTGCGGTAGGTCTGATCCTGCTGCATGCGCTCCGGCATGCTATCGCCACACTCTAAAGCGAATCGCTGCATTCTGAGGGGCTGGTTCTGTGTATTATCTTTAGGGAGAATACTCAATGGCGGCGGAAAGTATCCGTATTACCACTCCGTTTACCGGAGGAAATGTCCCACATCAAGCTCGAGGCGGGCGGCAGCTGTTCTGATTACGGGAACTGATCATCGGCGCGCGTGACGCCGCACGAGACAATGGCAGAGCCTCCGCAAGGGGCGGGCCGCTGCCCGTGGCTGGCACGATCGAGGATATACTACACCTCCGGACCGGCGCCGGCGAGCGGGCGGTCCGATCAGCTCAGCGGGGCCGACTGAGCAGGCCGCCATGCAGACTTTCACGCCGACTGATGCTCGCACCGGGCATCAAGGCGCAGTCAACAGAGGCTCGCGTTCGCGGGTCGTCGAGGCCAATGAAGAGCATGGCATCACCTGCGCCTTCGCAGCTGTCGGCGGTGCCGCGGCCCACTTATCCTTGAAGTCCGTAGAGGAAAGTATGAAGTTGTGGGCTACGGAAGGCTTGGTCGAGGCCGTTTGCGAGCTGGCGGTCGAGGGATTTCCCATCATCGTCATCGGCTCCGAAATACTTCTGGAGTGGGACAGGCCTATCGCAGACTCTAATGCGCCGTGTTCATGCCCGATGGTTTGCTGTGCGCATGCCGATCATTCAGAGGCGCGGCTCCAGCACCAAATGTCGGAGCTGCGGCTCCTAAAGAATCAACACTACTTTCAGGAGGTATGCCGTGTATCACACAGCGCTACGATGGCGCCTTCAAATTTCACTGGGTCGGACTCGTCGTTATCGGCGTGTTTCCTCCTTGCGCGTATGTCTTTGGAGCTCGAGCGGTGCTCCAAGGCGCAAAGGCCTTTAGTGATGCGCTGTGCAATGGATCTCATCCCGCGCCCCCGTATTTCTACCATGGAAGCCGGGGTGGTCGCCATCGCTGTCCGATCCTCTTCACGCACGATCCCTGGCGTTTCCATCGCTGGGCGAAACTGGCTCGCCAGCAATTATGTTATACTCCGCAACTGGCGGTTGCGCTGCGGCTCTTTCACGCGCATTTACGCTGTTCCCGTTCCTTGTCATGGCGGCTGCTGCTTTATGCCGCGTCGCTGGGAGAAGGGCGTCGCGAGAGACGCTCATCAACTGCATGAGCCTGCTCTACACCTACTTCGTACCGGTGAGTTGCCGATCCTGCACACCTGCTAGCTACCATCAGCACGATGCGGCGGTCGCCTGCGGCAGCATTTCGAGCGTCCTGCGCAGCGCGGGCATCGCGGACCGCGCACTGAGTCAGTGGTCAATGCGCTGTCCATGGCGCTCTACGTGCTGATGTCGCGCACAACGCTTGCCTTCAGCGAGGGCGCTTCGCTATAATATGAGAACCACGCAGCAAAGGGAGGCTGAGAATGGCTGAAAAGTACCACGGAATAAGGTTACTCATCGTCAGCGCGGCGGTCTACGCCAGAGTACTTTCTCGCGGACGGTAGGAAGGTCACCGTAGGGGAGGCGGCGGGTACGGTCGAGCCTCACTTTCCTGATGCCGGTGAAGACGTTCGCAACTGGCGCTCTGCACACCGGGCGGCATGAACTGCCTGCATGGACACAGACGACGCGGCAGTGTCTACTGACGCTTTGACGGTACGGTCTGCGGGCGGCGGCTTCCTCGCTGAGCCAGCTCGCCGTTAAGGGCGCCGTGAGCCAGCACCGAAGCTGAGTCAAGATGTTTGGCCGCGCTTGGGCGTTCCGTTACGTACGGCTGAGGGCGTGGCTTGATCTACGCAACTTCGGCCGGACGGAAGAACAAAGCGCACCCGTGTTCGCAGGCTCGAGCGGCCGGCCAGCGGCTCCTCTACGCACTGGATGGGCAGGTGCGTCGTTGGGAGGTCAGGGCGAGGTCACGAAGTATGAGTTCACAGGAATACATCCGTGCGATCAAGGCTAAAGGGACTGAGCATCATCCGCAGCATTGTTGCTGACATGAACTCAAGGCAGAGATCAAGGCATTTCCGGCGGATGTTATCGCTTCTCGCCACGGGCGGCCTGGTCGGAGTGTTTCAGCCCGCTGCACGCATATCGACGATGTCTACGGCGAGCTCAGTCTGGCACCTCCGCCTATCTCGGGGCACATATCAGCAGCCTAGGTTCATTTCAGATTCATCCGAAACCGGCGATTCCGAGGATCGGATGACCGTCTGATGTCGAGACCTCACCGCGGTGAGCGGACGCGTCTGGATATTTAAGGACGGCAGCCTAGTTTCGTGCCCTCGAGGGAATGCCTGTCTGCTGCATACGCATGGCCTCGTCCCGCGCGACGATTGCATCGTACGATCTTACGGTCTGCCATCCGCGGGACTCCCTCGGCATCAGCAATGGGCGCCGCGTTTACCTCTGACCTCTCCCGCCATCCCTGCAGGTTACACTCAGGCGCAAACGGCGGCATTCTCGAGATGCACTCTGCGGAGTTCGTCGGGTCAGGATCCGCGCAAAGGTGCCGGTGATGGAGATTTTTCCGTCCGTGCGTTACTCGATGGGCGGTATCTGGGTTGATCAGCCCAACCACGCACGAACATTCCGGGCCTCATGGCTGCGGGCGAGGTGCGACCATCAGTACCACGGTACCGAGCCGATGTCAGTGCAAAGCTTCAGCTCCTCTCGGCTGCCTATTTCCGGCTTTGCTCCCAGCTGGTCCCGGGCTGCGCTGGGCGCTGCAGCGCGATCAGCACGGCACTCAGCGAAGGAAGAACTCCGAGTGCGTAAGGAGGGCCGTGGCGGGTTCGATGAGATCCGCAGCGACATGCCAGGTTCTGTCATTGCGCATCAGCTCCACATCAGGAGATGGGGCTGAGATCCATGTATGGCTTCGTCTCGATCGAGGCGTGAGCACGAGAGCCTCGACATCTGCCTTGAGAAACTCAAAGGGATATCCTGAAGCTGGCAGAGGACGGCATCAGCGTGACGGATCCCGGCACATGGGCGAACCAGGAAGCCGCACGGCGTCCGCCAGCTCGCACCTGATCCCTCTACGCGATGAAAACACCGCGGCGACGAAGGCGGCACGCTGCCCGCGTGATGAGCCGCGGCGCACGCGCAAGATCGCTTTACGACGACAAGGGCGAGCGCGGCGGATGCCGATGGTGGGCTCATGTTCTACGGCCGCGATGATGAGGCGCTTCATGGGAGCTTCCATCGTGGACTGCGAGTCAGAAAGGCGGAGGCCTCAGGTCAGCTCGCGTTCGAGGCATGCTACCGCTCATCAAGGCCACGTGACCGCGCTAACTTCGCCGTTGCCAAAAGAGAAAGGAAGCGAGGAGGATAGAAAGTCATGCGCAGAGACAGAAAAGTTCGTTTATCATCGAGGCGTCAAGGATGAATGACCGGGCGAGAGTCTACGCAGGAGTTCGAGTTGGCTACTCGTCCAGCCTCAGCGTCGTCGCATCCTCTCATGGAGGATCCAGAGAGAGATCCGCGCAGGCGGTTGGCGGCAGGCGCGTTCCGCTGTCGATGTGCAACTGCTTGGGAGAAGGTTTGCGGTGCGTGCGCGGTGGTGGTCGTCAACGGCTTCCGTGCACTGCTTAGGCGCATGCTGCGCGCTGATCGACAACAACTCTCGCGCCGGTCCGGGTGCGGCGGCCGGCTCAGCCCGTTCGGGTATCGCGATCTATCATCGGCCGCTCGGTCATGTCGGAGGCCTCACGGCGCATTCGCGGCTGGGTCGAAGATGTGGACCGGCCACGTGGGGCGTCGAGGATGCGATCCGACCCGTGCACGGCGAGACCTGCTGCGAGCTGTACGCGCTGCATGACCTGGCGGCTGCACTCGAGCGATGCCCGGGCGTCGCCCGCATGATCCGACCCCATCGGATACCTGCGCCGACGGCTGGCGAGCGCTCACTCTTCAGCGCCATCCGCTCGGAGAGTTCGATGCACCGAAGCGCCTCAATGCGCTGATGGAAAGGCGTGCATCGAGGCTGCGGAGACATGCGGAACTGCAGGCGTGTGCCGAGAGAGGCATCAAGCTCACGCAGCATCTTTAGCTGCAGACGCGAGGTCAGTCAAACAGGCCCTGCTGCAATGCTGGCTTCAACCGTGGTACACATACACTGCATAGTAAAGGCTGCTGCACGTTTGCGACATTGCGCACCTCTTGTCACCCTTACACCGCTTACGCGGTCTTCGTGATAGTGGGAAGGCTTTTGGGAACTAACAGTATATTAAGCTTCGTGACGGGGGAAGTGGCGATGCTCAGCGAGGCCGATGCGATGCGCCCGCGTCTATCCTTAAAACAGGAGCTCCATGTATTTCCCTTTCCGCTCTGCAATTCCTGCTGTTTTTCATGCATTACGGCGAAATGGTGGTTCGCCGCAAGTGAGACCGGAGATATTATGCCAGGCGCTGGAAAGAAGTGCGCCGGGATCACCCAGCTGCCGCGCCGAAAGTGGAAGCAGGACTGAGCGAGTGTGGCGAGGCGGGTTCACATGCCAGCCTCGAGTGGAGACACGCCTTGAGCTTTGCACATATCCGTAGCGAGTGCCTTTGACCACGGGAAGCCAGGAGGCATAACCAAAGAAGATTGGCTGCCTGACGCAGCGCGATGGGGCGTCGATCTCGGTGAGTGCGAGACTTGCGTGTGACGAACTGGCTTACCGCCAGCGATCAGGACCGCGATTTGCGGTCACGGAAAGGAGATGCAGCGAACCGGCCAGCCTTGCTGGACAGGGCGGCGCTCAAAAGTGGTTGGTGAGAAGTCGAGAAGGATTGGGCGATGACGGCCTGTGCGATGGAGTCATCTCTTGCTGCCGTGGATATCGATCCCTGCTCACCTGCAGCAGTGGGCCGACGCGAGGAGCTGGTGCTCACCGCGATCAGCGCGAGATGGTGAAGACCCGCCCATGAGTCATGCTGTGGGAAGGGCCACATCGCACGCGCGCAGGTGCATCCATAACGTTCAGGGACTGAGCATTCACCATGGTAAGAGTACCGAGCAGGGAATGACGCAGCAGCAAGAACTCAGGCGGAAGGGAAAATGCCTGCGCAGTACCCATGCGAGAAGGGCGCTGGTGCCGGAGCTAGACAGCGTTCCATTGGGCATCAACGGACGTCGGACTGCAGGGCAAGTTTAAAGTCGGCAAACCGCAGCGTCATTCCCATACCGAACACGCGAGCGATGCAGCGCAGATCCTTGATCCATACAAGAACGCTCCAGAAGGAACGTCGGCTGAAAGAGAGAGCGATGATACCTGCGATGACGACAACAAAGGACCGCCATATGCGCGGAGACCGAGTGCAGGTTGTTCAAAGTGCGTTCATTTTGGCTTCGAGTCCTTCCATTTCCCTGCGCATCGCAGAGATGCGGATAAAGAATCCTCAGCTTCTGCGGAAGCGCTGCCGTCGGCAATGCAGCGCGGCGTGCTGTATCGATGCCCTCCGCAATCGAGTCTGCGCTCAATACCAGATGAGCGGCCCCGCGTTCCTCAGGCGAATATCCGCCCGTGCCATCCGGCAATCCTCTCGCGAGAGTCCCGCGCGTCACGCGACAGCGTGTCGGCAGGGGTGCCACCCATGGATGCTTGCTGGGGCGGGCGTGATGCCGAAATCCTCGGGACCGGATCCTCAGCAGGCAGCGCTCTGTGCGTTCTCGGCCTCGCGCGCGCATGGTCAGGCGCCGATCGAATCATCGCCATCCCGTCTGTCCCGTGGCTGGACGATGAGTGCGCGCTCGGCGCCCGGTCCGGAAGCACACGTGCGAGCGGGCGGAGAGATGCTCTCGATGGACACCCAGGCGGCATGCTGTACGGGCGCGGGATTCGTCAGCGCAGGCCAGGATATTGAGACCGTACGGATGCCGGGCTCGGCGGCCTTACGGGTCACCGGCGGTGGCATCGACGGTAATGCGCATGGGGCGAAGAGAAGGCGGGCCGAGTGCTCCCCAGTTCCTCACGCACCTTCTCCGCTGGTGCCGATGCTGACCCGCAGTGCCTCGACAGTCCATGATACCCGCTCTTTGAGGATGCGGCGCACGTCCCATCGCCGCACCTTTCAGTCCTACCGCGCCGCCGCATGTAGTGCCGCCATCCGACGGTTTTCAGTTGATGCTGCGGTGGGTCACCCGCCCGCGTACCGAGCGATGTCGGTGACATCCATCTCGTGCGTGAGCAGGCTGTGCGTATCACACAGCTGCCGCTACCGACCCAGAGGATCGTCGATCATTGTCTCCATCCCGCTGCTCTTCGTAGAGCGCCGCGAGATAGGCAGCGTTCTCTACGGCTTTGCAGACGTCTCGCCTGGCGCGATCTCATTCATGACGGCGGCGTGCTTCGTCATCGGTCAGATCCTGCTCATCGACGCAATTTCTTGATCGCCTCTTTTATCGATCTCCAGCTCCCTCCTACGAAAGAGTGCCGGTACAGTGATAAAGGCCGTAGTACACTCGAGAAATGGAGCTGCACTGCCGCCGGGCTGATGCGTTTCCTTGCCAAGTGCTGCTGCGGACACGTTTTGGACCCCCTTGTCGATCAATTTGTCGTGTTTCACAAATCCAGGGCTAAAGCAAAGTACTCCTTATGTAAGCCTCCGACAAAACGAGAGGGTCGTCGATGCGGACACTATCGGTGCTCAAATTGCTGTGCCGAGAATAATCCTGCCGATGTTTCTGTCGCACGGTCAAACTCTCAGAGAGAGCTGCGGCAAAGTTGCGTTCGCCCGTAAAGGGAAGGGGGATCACTACACGCATTTCCTTCAAAGGTGCACAAAGAATGTTGATCACGTTAAGTTCAGGGAAAACGTCTGGCCCGTGCTAGCGACGTTGTATTAAAACGTCTTGTTAGTACCTATTTCGACGTTGTAGATTCCCATTAGAGGGTACAGGATGAGAAAGATACACATGACTCTCAGGTTACACTTTTGCCCGCGCTGTCTGCAGAGGATGGCGGTGGATGGCGGAGGTGTTTGGTGCTGGGATGCATCGCTGACGGAGAGACACAGGAAGAAGCCCTGCATGATGTCTCAGATGCGATTGCATCGCTGAGATTGAGACCAGCGAGAAGAAAGGTCGTGACTGTACCAGGAGCCGCACATGTACTGCGGTGAGATCACCGGGTGGAAGAGTCGACGCGCATTCGAAGGCAGCCGACTGGCACTAATCGAAACAGGCCAGAACTGCAGAAGGTGTTAGTCTCAGCAGTCTGGTCAATACATTCCTCTTTGCACTGGGCATTGGACGTGCCTGGGACGGAAGGGCGGCGTACGGTATCGGATCGGTGCGATTCCTTGCGGATTGATGCACTGAAAGTGTCGGTCTTGCCGAATATGGAGCAATGTCGCAGCGTAGAAATTGTGTTCCTACTGCCTTTTGAGACTCTTATGCGTGCAACGCGCTGGAAGGCCCGCCCTATTTGCTGCTTCTTTTTGCGGTATCAGCCACTGTTTTAATGTGATCGTCCACCGTGCACGGTCGAGATCGGCACAATTGGCAATTCTTGCCGACGCGTGGAGACCAGCGCTGTCATTGTGCATTATATGATGGATGTGGTATAATCAGGGACACTTGACGACTCGAGAATCGTGACAGCAGGGTGGGTGACGAAGAGAATGGGAACGACGATGATTGAACCGCGGTTTTACCGCGCTGAATGACATTGAGAGTTTGAAATATCTGGCTTTTGGCAGGAGCTGACGGAGGAGATTGCGGCGCAGATTCATCGCTGCAGTGATGAGGTGCTGGCGGCATCGACGCCGCGCCTGACCTCATCGTCAGCTGCCCATCGAGGATGGGCAGTGCTCGGCGTTGCTCTTGCCGGCGAGGATACTCCGCAGATGCTCGCGCCGTGCGAGAGGCAGTGCTCTTTGGGCGACACTCAGTCCCGGGTAGAGCGGCTGATGATGCGACGAGGTGACGAATGCGTGATGCCGTCATCATGGATGCGTGTGCGAGCACGGCGATCGAGAATATCTGCCGTAATTTTGAGGCGGATATGCGCGCGGCTGTAGAGGCGGAGGGCGCTATCTGACGGATCGCTTCAGCCCCGGCTGGCGACGATCTGCCGATCACGGAGCAGCCGAAGTTCTTTCACTGCTCGATATGACACGGCGCATCGGCGTATCATTGACGCCGACGACGATCTGGTGCCGCGCAAATCCCGTGACGGCGATCATGGGGATTGCGCGCACACCGCAGCCGCACCGCCCACCGGACTGTGAGCACTGTCTCATGTTCCGCACCCTGCCCGTTCCGTAAGGCGGGGGCGCAGGTGCCGCGAAGGGGCAAAGACGGGGAAATAGATGGGAGCAAATAGGGAAAAATGAACGATATTATCGTTTTGGACGGAGGCATGTCATGGGAGCTGCAGGCGCGCGCCTGCCCGGGGAGCGCCCCAGAGCTCTTCGGGATGGAGCATCCCTGATGTGGTTGAGGAGGTGCACCGCAACTATATTGCGGCGGGCAGCCGCGTGATCTACAGCAATACGTTCGGTGCCAATGGACATAAGCTGATCGGTAGCGGGAAGAGCGTTGTCGAGGTGATCGCGGCAAATGTCGCGACGGCACGCCGCGGCGGAGACATTCCGGCGTAGAAGGTGTACGCGTCGCCCTCGATGTCGATCCGATCGGCGAACTTGTTGAGCCGCTGGGGAACACTCTCCTTGAGGAGGCGTATGAACTCTTTCGCGAGATGGTCACGGCAGGCGAGGCGGCAGGTGCCGACCTCGTCGTCTTTGAGACGCTGACGGATCTCTATGAGAGTAAAAGGCAGCCGTGCTTGCGGCGAAGGAACATACGAAGCTGCCCCATCTGGGTGACGATGACCTTCGAGGAGAACGGCCGCACCTTCCTCGGTGCTGCGGTGTCCTCCGTGGCCGTGACGCTGGATGCGCTCGGCATCGCTGCACTCGGTGTCAACTGCTCGCTCGGTCCTGCGGGAGCTTCGCCCCATCGTCGCAGAGATGATGGAGTGGACGGACTTGCCGATCATCGTCAAGCCGAATGCAGGTCTCCCCGACCCGCGCACGGGTGCCCTACGAGATGACGGCGGAGATGTTCGGGGCGGAGATGCTGCACTTTTGCCCAAAGCAGGGCACTCATTCTCGGCGGCTGCTGCGGCACCAATCCTAACTTTATCCGCTGCCTCGCGGAGACGGTGGCAGGTGGGGCAGCAGACCGTCCCACACGGAAAGAAACGCAAAGGGCTCGCTTCGCCCGGACGCGTCGCAGAGTATGGCAAGGTCAATGTCATCGGAGAGCGCATCAATCCGACGGGCAAGAAGCGGCTGCAGCAGGCGCTTCTTGAGGAGGATATGGGCTACATCAAGAAACTCGCCATTGCACAGCAGGAGGCGGGCGCGCAGGTGCTCGACATCAATGTCGGTGCACAGGGGCGTCGATGAGGCTGCGATCATCCCGCAGGTAGTCAAGGCCGTCAGAGCGTTGTTGATCTGCCGCTGCGGATCGACTCGGCGAATCCGACAGTGATCGAGGCGGCACTGCGCGTGACGAACGGGCGCGCCATCATCAACTCGGTCAGTGGGGAGCGCGCACGCATGGACGCGATCTTTCCCGCTTGCGAAACACTATGGGGGCGGCGGTACTCGGGCTCGCGATGGATGAGAGCGGTCTGCCCGAAACAGCGGCGCAGCGCGTTGCTATTGCCGAACGCATTGTGGCAGAGGCGGAGACCTATGGGCTCGACCGCGAGGATATCGTGATCGACTGCCTGACGCTGACCATCTCGGCACAGCAGGAGCAGGCGATGGAGACACTGCGCGCCGTGCGTGAGGTGCATGAGCGCCTGGGACTGCACTGTGCACTCGGGGTCAGCAATATTTCGTTTGGTCTTCCCGCACGCGTGCACATGACGGTGAACTTCCTCATTCAGGCGATGCACGTTGGTCTGGATTTTTCCGATCATCAATCCGAACACGAAGGAGGTCATGGACGCTGTTGTCTCCTTCCGTGCCGTCAGCGGTGAGGATGCGGACTGTGCTGCCTATATTGAGCGGTTTGCTGCTGAGCAGGCAGAGATTCGCCGCCGCAAGGAGCTCGGTATTACGGATGCTGCGGCAGACGTGAAGTCGGATACACCAACTGCGGAGGGGGATGCGGAAATCGATCCGCTGATGGATGCCATCATGCGCGGTCTCAGCGATGATGCAGAGCAGATTGCGCGTCGGCTGCTGGCGAACACAGCTCCGATGGACATCATCCAGGATAAAGTCATTCCTGCGCTCGACATTGTCGGCGACCGCTATGAAAAGGAGATCATCTTCCTGCCGCAGCTGATCAATGCGGCAAATGCGGCAACGGCGGCGCTTGAACTCATCAAGGCAAAGCTGGCCGAAAATGGACAGGGAATCTCAAAGGGGAAAGGTCATCCTCGCGACCGTCGAGGGCGACATCCACGACATCGGCAAGAACATCGTCAAGGTCGTCCTCGAGAACTACGGCTATCAGATCATCGACCTCGGACGCGATGTACCCGTACAGCGCGTGGTCGAAGTCGCCATCGAGAAGAAGGTCGGACTGATCGGACTCTCTGCGCTGATGACGACGACCGTCACGGCGATGAAGCGGACGATTGACGCCCTGCACGAGGCAGGCCATGAGTGTCAAACGGTGGTCGGCGGTGCTGTCCTGACGGAGGACTATGCGCGTGAGATCGGCGCAGACTACTATGCCGCCGATGCGCGCAGTGCCGTCGAAATCGCACGCAGTGTTCTCGGCTGAGGGAGGGACAGGATGGCGGATATACGCGAACATCTAAAGCACGAGCCGCTCGTCTTTGACGGCGGTATGGGCACGTACTACGCACAGAAAACCAATACACGCGGCAAGGGCGTGGAACTCGCTAACCTCCAATCGCCCGACGTGGTAGCAGGAATTCATACAGAGTACCCTGCACGCCGGTGCGCAGGCGATCAAGACGAATACATTTGCTGCAAACCGCATTGTCTACCAAGGTGATGACGAACTCGTTGCGCAGATCATCCGTGCCGGCTGGGCGCTCGCTGCACGCGCGGCAGAGCCATTTGGCGCATACGTCTTTGCTGATATCGGTCCGGTGATCGGACTGCCGCCGCGCGACATTGCTGCGGAGTATCGCTTTCTGGCGGATACATTCCTTTCCTGCGGTGCCACGCATTTCCTCTTTGAGACGAAATTCCTCGGCTGAGGGGTTGACGGAGACGGCCGCCTATATCAAGGCGGCATGCCCTCATGCCTTTGTGCAGATTTCCTTTACGGCACTTCCGGGGGGCTATACGCGCGACGGCTTCTTTGCGGAGGATCTCGTCCGCGCCGTGGCAGAGAGCGGACAGGTTGATGCTGTCGGCTTCAACTGTGTGAACGGCGTACGTCAGATGAAGGAATTGCTGCATCATCTCAAAGTCGGTGTCGCTGCCGCTCGCGCTGATGCCGAACGCGGGGCATCCGATGGTCGTCGATGGGCGCACCTTCTGTGAGAGTGCACCGAGTATTTTTGCTGAGACACTGGCGGCACTCGTGCAGGACGGTGTCTCCATCCTCGGCGGCTGCTGCGGCACGACACCGGCGCATATTCGCGCTCTCTGCACAGCGCTCGGGACGCAGGGCACAGTGACTGCTGATGTGCAGGCAGCCGCTGAGCAGGAGCCTGTCATACAGGCGGAGAGCCCCTTTTTCGCCGCCCTGCGGGATGGCAGGAAAGTCATGCTGTGAGAGCTCGACCCACCTGAGACCGGTCACGCGGAGAAATTTCTCCGTGGGGCGCGTGAGCTGCGCGAGGCGGGCGTCGATGCCATTACGATTGCGGATAACCCCGTCGCGCGGGCGCGTATGGATGCGGCGATGCTTGCGGCGCGTGTCCATCGTGAGCTCGGGATCGAGCCGATTCCGCACATGACCTGTCGCGACCGCAACCTCAACGCGATCAAGTCCATCCTTCTCGGGCTCAGCGCAGAGGGCATTCACAATATGATTGCCATTACCGGCGACCCGATTCCGACGGCGGAACGCGATGAGGTAAAGAGTGTCTATCAGTTCAACTCGCGCAAGCTGTCCGCATTCATCAAGAGCCTCGGCGAGCATGGCGACGTTCTGCCGTTTCATGTGTTCGGTGCACTCAACATCAATGCGAAACATTTTTCCCTCGCAGATTGGACTTGCCAAGAAAAAGCTGGAAGCGGGGATGACGGGATTCTTTACCCAGCCCGTGCTGAGCGAACGCGCGAAGGAGAACCTGCGCACGGCGCGTGAGGAGCTGGGAGATGCCCTGATTATGGGCGGACTGATGCCCGTGGTCAGCGAGCGCAACGCACGGTTTATGGAAAGCGAGATTGCGGGCATCCACGTCGAGGAACGCATCATCAATGCGTATCACGGGCTCGATCGCGAGGCGGCGGAGGAACTCGCCGTCAGGCTTTCGCTGGAGATTGCCCATGACATTGAGCCGTATATTGACGGTTACTACATCATCACGCCATTTTCGCGAACGCCGCTGGTCGCCCGCATCGTTGCAGAGCTTTTGAATGATAACAAAAATCCTCCTTTTGCCGTATCTGCGGCAAAACGGAGGATTTTTAGCTATGGATAGAGCAGTCCCACGAACGAATGAAAAGAGTATCTATCAGCGCTTCTCTAGTGAACAGTGCCGCTAAGTGTCATTGGCAGCGTATGCGACGCCGATGCCGCGGCACGAAGGTCCGCGGGGGACTTCTTCGCCCATACGGCAGCGACTTTCTTTTGGAAGGCAAGCATCGAGAGCGGTGCACTTTTTTGTGCGCGTACGTTTTGTCGGATGATGTCCGCGAACGCCTCGGGCACACGCGCCGTCCGCTGTGCGAGGAGCAGCTTGAGCTTCGTATCGACGAGATAGAGATGGATGGTCGGATCGGCGAGGCTCTCCTCGTCCGGCATCTGTTCCTCTTTGACGAGGGCAAGGGAGAGCGGTGCGTCGCCCCAGCCGTCCTTGAAGATGCCGTCGATACGATAGAGGAAAAAGAGTATGCCGTCCACCTCGGTGAGCGCCAGCTCGATCTCGCCCGTGCGAAATGCCTCCACAGCAATGGCATCCGTGCGCGAGAGCTGCAGCAGGAACATCATCCCGTTTTTATCCGCTTGAAACATACCGCCGTCCGCTTCGGCGCGGATGGGCAGGGGAAACGGTTCGCCGACGGCGAAGTTGGTCGATGTACTCATGCGGTCTCCTTACAGCATCTTCAGTCCGGCCACACCCTTGATGCCAAGCCCCGGTGCGGTGGAGGCGGTGATGTCCTTTTCGTTAAACTGTGCGCCGCCCTCAATCGGATCCTCGCGGCAGAGCACGGGACCGTCGAGGTCGATGCGCGTGACGATTTTTTTGGCACAGGCGAGTGCCACAGCGGCATTGACGGAGATCTTTGCCTCGAGCATACAGCCGAGCATACACTCCATGCCGTAGATCTCTGCGGCAGCGATGATCTGCTGGGCGGGGTAGAGTCCGCCGCATTTCATCAGCTTGATGTTGACCATGTCAGCGGCGTGGAGCTGCATGATGCGCAGCGCATCGGCGGGGGAGAAGACAGCCTCGTCAGCGAGGACAGGGGACGTCGCTCTCTCGCGTGACGTAGGCGAGTCCGTCAATGTCGGCGGCGGCGACGGGCTGCTCCACCAGCTCGATATCGAGCCCCTTCTCTGCCATCTGGGCGAGGATGCGGACGGCCTCGCGCGGACGCCATGCCTGATTGGCGTCAATGCGGATGCGCACGTCTTTGCCGACCGCGTCACGGACGGCGACGAGACGGGCAACATCGAGCGAGGGATCAATTCCTACCTTGATCTTGAGCGTGTCGTAGCCGCGACGGATGGCATCGCGTGCGTCGCGCGCCATCTCCTCGGGCGCATTGACGCTGATCGTGATGTCGGTCACGATGCCGTGCCTTGCTCCGCCGAGCAGTTTATGTACGGGGATGTTCCAGAGCTGACCCGTAGAGATCGTAGAGCGCCATATCGACAGCGGCCTTTGCCGAGGTATTGTGGATGAGTGCGGTCTGCACATTACGGATGAGATCCTCGAACTCGTTCACATCCCGTCCGATCAGCATCGGGGCAAGGTGCGTGCGGATCGCGTCGATGATGCCGCCCGTCGTGTCACCCGTTACGACGCCCGTCGGCGGTGCCTCGCCATAGCCCGTTGCACCCGTATCGGTACGGATGAGAACGATGACATCCTCGACGCTGTCCACGCGGCGGCGTGCTGTTTTGAACGGAACACGCAGGGGGACAGAAAGCATGCCCAGTTCGACGTTCGTAATTTTCATGGGAATCCTCCTTTTGTATACAGAATTCTTTCATAAATAAGAGAACTATAGGAAAGAAGTCCATTGTATCTCTTTATTGGTTTATTATATAATCGAGACTATAATTCTTCAAGGAATTATATATCATCGAAGGAGTGTATTGTCATGATTACGGATGGATTCACCTATGTTGCTGTGCTCATCCTCCTCGCAGGCGGGCTGGTAACGCTTGAGAAGGGAACCGGCTGGGCACTGTTCCGCTATCTTCCCGCTGTCGTCCTCGTCTACCTCATTTCCATGCTGCTCTGCACGTTCGGTACATGGGATATGGCGGCGACAAAGCCCGCCTACGGCGCACTGAAGAACTCGCTGACGTACGCGATGGTATTTACCATGCTGCTGCGCTGCGACATTCGCAAGGTGCTGAAGCTCGGCCCACGGATGTTGCTTGGCTTCTTCTCCGCGTCACTCACGATCATGATCGGCTTCGTCGTCGCCTATCTGGTGATGAAGGGGCTGATCGGCGTCGACTCGTGGATGGCACTCGGCGCGCTCTGCGGCTCATGGCTTGGCGGCTCGGGCAATATGGTCGCCGTACAGGCGGCGCTCGGCGTGTCAGAGGCGGATATGGGCTATGCCCTCGTGGTGGACTCCATCGACTACTCCATCTGGGTTATGTTCCTGCTCTGGCTCATTACGCTCGCCGCACGATTCAACGTGTGGAACAAGGCAGATACGACGCAGCTCGATGCTGTCTCGCGCAGCCTTGAGGAGGATGCCAAGCTGAACACGGGGAAGATCACATTCCAGAGCATCATCCTCCTGCTCGGCGTCGCTCTCGTTGTCTCGGCACTCGGTGCGAACGTCGGAAAGACGCTCAATGCAGCCGTACCGTTCTTTGACAAGGCAACGTGGACGATCCTCTTTATCACGGTGCTCGGTCTGATCGGCGCTGTCTCGCCGCTCGGACGCGTGGCGGGCTCGGCGGAGATCTCGAATGTACTCCTCTACTCCGTGATTGCCCTCCTCGCATCGCGCGCCTCCCTGCTGGAGCTGGGTGATGCGCCGTACTGGATTCTGACGGGGTTCATCATCCTCGGTGTTCACTTTGTCCTCATGTTCTTCCTCGCACGGCTTTTCCACCTCGATATGTTCACGGCGTGCGTGGCTTCACTCGCCAATATCGGCGGGACGGCATCCGCGCCTGTACTTGCCGGCACCTACTCCGGCTCACTGGTTCCCGTCGGCATCCTCATGGCGCTGATGGGTTACGTGATCGGCACACCGTTCGGCATTCTCGTCGCGCATATTATGGAAATGTTTGCGGGGTAAATCTCATATCACTGATCAAAGGCATGCAGAAGGATTCGCTTTCTGCGTGCCTTTTTATGAAGGAGATCTGTCTGCATTGTCGAATTAGAACATCATGAATCTTTTGGAAGAGGTGACGGAATGATCAAAAAGGGAATCATCCTGGCAGGCGGCTCAGGGACGCGACTTTATCCGCTGACGAAGGTCGTATCGAAGCAGCTCATGCCGATCTACGACAAGCCGATGATCTACTATCCGTTGAGCACGCTCATGCTTGCGGGCATACGGGACATCCTCATCATCACGACGCCGAGCGACAGTGAGCTCTATCAGAGCCTCCTCGGTGACGGGGAGCCAGCTCGGTATCGCCATCTCGTATGCCGTACAGCCAAGCCCTGACGGACTGGCACAGGCATTTTCTGATCGGTGCAGACTTTATCGGCGGCGAGGGATGTGCGCTCGTGCTGGGGGACAATATCTTCTACGGCTCGGATTTTTGCGCAGGTACTTCAGCAGGTGGTACAGCACGACACGGGGGCGACCGTGTTCGCCTACTATGTGTCCGATCCCGAGCGGTACGGCGTCGTCTCCTTTGACGCGGACGGAAAAAGCACTCTCGCTTGAGGAAAAACCAAAGCAGCCGAAGTCCAACTACGCTGTGACAGGGACTCTACTTCTATGACCATGACATCGTCGACATCGCACGCGCAGTACGCCCGTCGGCACGTGGAGAACTTGAGATCACCGATGTGAACATCGCCTATCTTACGGCGAAAAAACTCCGTGTGGAGCGGCTGCGACGCGGCTATGCATGGCTGGACACGGGGACGCATGAGTCCCTCCTGTCGGCGGCGGCATTCGTCCAGACCATCCAGGCGCGTCAGGGACTGAAGATCGCCTGCATCGAGGAGATCGCCTACCGCATGGGCTATATTGATGCCGAGCAGGTGCTCCGTCTCGCAGAGCCACTGGCAAAGAACGAATACGGTGTGTATCTGAAACGCATTGTGGATGAAATGTAGAGGGATAGCATGAAAGTCATTGAAACGGCACTGCCCGGCGTTGTCATCATAGAGCCACAGGTATTCGGCGACGCGCGCGGCTGGTTTATGGAGAGCTGGTCGGCAAAAAAAATGGAGGATGCGGGGATTCATGTCGCATTCGTACAGGACAATCACTCCTTTTCGGCACAGAAGGGGACACTGCGCGGCCTGCACTATCAGCTGAACCCCATGGCGCAGGCGAAACTCCTGCGCGCCTCGCGCGGTGCGATCTTCGACGTTGCCGTTGATATCCGCCGCGGCTCCCCAACCTATGCACAGTGGGTGGGGGTGGAGCTCTCTGCGGAGAACTATCGCCAGCTCTTCATCCCGCGTGGCTTTGCCCACGGATTTATCACGCTGACCGACAATGTGGAGGTGCAGTATAAGGCGGACAATCTCTATGCACCGGACTGTGACGGCAACATCCGCTGGGATGACCCGGCAATCGGTGTCGCATGGCCGCTCACACCGACCGTCCTCTCGGAGAAGGACGCCAACGCTCCGCTCCTTGCAGAGCGCAGTGAATTGAACTTTGTCTATGAGGGATAGTATAGTGATTCCCTAAGTTGACATAGCATGGAAGAAAAAGTATAATAAAAGCACAAGGGGCCGAAAGGCTGAGGTGGATTCGATCCTGACCCATAACCTGATTTGGATAAATGCCAACGTAGGGAAATAGGCCTTTATTTTTAAGCGCATTTCGAGGCGTCATCCATTTTCATTTTGGGTGGCGCTCTTTTTGCAGAGCAGGCCTCGTAAGGCGGATTATGTGTGATTCGGGCGGAACGGGCTGGGGAAACGACGCAGCAGGAGGAAGCAGTCATGCTGGAAAGCTATTTGGAAAATGTAAGAGAGAATGCACCGCTCGTGCATAACATCACCAACTATGTGACCGCAAATGATGTGGCGAATGCCATTCTGGCGGTTGGTGCAAGCCCCATCATGTCGGATGAGCCGGAGGAAGTCGCCGACATCACACGAATTTGTGACGGGCTGAACATCAATATCGGCACACTGCATAAAGCAGTCCATCCGCGCGATGCATCTGGCCGGAAAACGCGCCATGGAGCTAGGGTCATGCACTGCTTTTTTGGATCCGGTAGGCGCGGGCGCATCGAAGCTGCGCACCGAGACGGCAGCCGCTCTTATGGAGGAACTGCACTTTACGGCAATTCGTGGCAACATATCGGAGATCAAGGCACTATGTCTTGGCAGCACGACGACAAAGGGCGTGGACGCAGATGCTGCGGATGCGGTCACTGAGGCGAATCTGGCGGACATGATCGAATTTGCAAAAGTCGTGTGCCCAATCATGCGGGAGTGTTATCGCCATTACCGGTGCCATTGATTTGGTCGCTGATGCAGAGGCTTGCTATGTCATCCGCAATGGGCGCAAAAGAAATGAGCAGCATTACGGGAACAGGGGTGTCAGCTCTCCGGTGTCATGGCTGCTTTTCTGGCGGCAAATCCCGGCCATGCTTTGGCGGCTGCGGCTGCCGCTGTTGCTGCCATGGGACTCGCCGGCGAGATTGCGATGGAGTATATGACAGAAGGTGATGGAAACGCCACATATCGGAATCGGATCATCGACGCGCTCTATCATATAACAGCGGAGCGTATGAATCGAGGAGAAAGGATCGAAATCCGATGATATGGCAGCGAGTGCAGACGAAGGCTCCATGTGAAAATGAGCAGGGGCGACAGGAAAGAAGATGAATGAAATGGCTGTGAGGAAAGAAGACCTTCTCCTGTACGCGGTGACCGATCGTCGCTGGCTGCATGGGGGAAGACTGTATGATGCGGTAGAGTGTGCGCTGCAAGGAGGTGCGACATTTCTTCAGCTGCGTGAGAAAAGCGCAGGGACAATGCCCCGCGCTTCCTTGCTGCAAAGAAGCACGCGAGCTCCTTGCGCTTTGCCGGCGTTATCGTGTACCCTTTGTGATTGATGATGATGTGGAGCTGGCCATGGCGATCGACGCCGATGGTGTCCACGTGGGACAGAGCGATATGAGGCAGGTGCAGCCAGACAACGCATAGGGAAGGACAAGATTCTCGGCGTCTCGGTACAGACGGTAAAGGAGGCGCGGATTGCCATAGCGTGCGGTGCCGATTACTTGGGGGGTGGGGGCTGTAGTTTCCTACCAACTCCAAGGAGGATGCCGAGTCGTTCACTATGAAACACTGAAAGAAATATGCGCTGCGACAGCAGTTCCCGTTGTCGCAATCGGCGGCATCAACGATGAAAAACGTCATGCAGCTTGCCGGCAGCGGTGTTGCGGGCGTCGCCGTTATTTCAGCGATCTTTGCCAAGGAAGACATCCGCCTTGCAACGCAGCGCCTGCTGCACAAGGTAAAAGAAGCAACGGGCAGATAGGGAGGAAAACGGGATGAAAACCGTACTGACCATCGCCGGGAGTGATTCCAGTGGAGGCGCCGGCATTCAGGCCGACCTCAAAAACAATGACGATGAATGGTGTGTTTGGCATGAGTGCCGTGACAGCACTCACCGCCCAGAACACATGCGGTGTGCGCAGCATTTTGAATGTTTCCCCGAGGTTTCTGGGGCAGGGAGCTGGATGCCGTTTTTTCGGATATTCGGCCGGATGCGGTGAAAATCGGCATGGTATCCGATGGGGCGCTGATCCGCATCATCGCAGATCGCCTAACCCATTATGCGGCGGAGCACATCGTGCTGGATCCGGTCATGGTTGCCACCAGCGGGGCAAGACTGATTGAGGAGAAGGCGGTGGAGACGATTGACGGATCTTTTTGATTCCGCTTGCCGAGGTGATTACGCCGAACATTCCGGAGGCAGAGGTTCTTAGCGGACTTGCGATCTACAGCGGAAGCGGATATGCGTGAGGCTGCCGCATCCATAGCAAAGACCTTTGGCTGCAGTGTTCTCGTAAAGGGAGGGCACAGTCACAATGATGCCAACGACCTCCTTTATGGGCGAGGACAGTTACGTGGTTTCAGGGAAGAAGAATCGACACACACAACACGCACGGTACGGGCTGCACACTATCAGCGCTATTGCCGCAAACCTCGCCAAAGGGCTTTGGCCTGCATGAATCTGTAGGCAGGGCAAAGGAATATGTTTCGAGGCCTTGGCAGCTATGCTTGACCTCGGAAGGGCTCTGGCCCCATGAATCATACATTTGACTTGCAAGGCAGATTTGCAGAGGGATGTAAAGGATGAATGAGAAAGCAAAAAGGAGCAATTTGTTTGGACATGGCTTGCTCTGGTTCGGTGCAGGCGTCTCTATTGCGGAAATTTTGACAGGGACACTATCTGGCACCACTTGGATGGGAAGCAGGCATGGCAGCCATTGTACTAGGTCATCTGATTGGCGGTGTCCTTTTTTCCTGACCGGGCTGGTCAGTGCCAGAAGTGGAAAAAAAGCGCCATGGAAGCGGTGAAGATGGCCTATGGCCGCTATGGCGGCGCATTTTTGCGATGCTGAACGTGTTGCAGCTCGTTGGCTGGACAGGCATTATGATTTATGACGGAGCTTTTGTCCGCCACGGCCATCTGGCCGATAGGAAACTGGGGCTGGTGCGTGGTGATTGGCGCACTGATTGTACTGTGGATTATGGTGGGGAGTCAGAAATTTTTGGCCGGATGAATACCATCACGATGACGGCACTCTTCATCCTGACGGTGATCATGTGCATTGTTATTATGGAGGAGACCGGTACAGCACCTTTCTCGTCCGAGATGATTTCCTTTGGAGCCGCACTGGAACTGTCAGTGTCCATGCCGCTTTCGTGGCTGCCTGTGGTCGGCGATTACACAAAGGACACCGAAGAGCCGGTCAGGGCGGCTCTTGTCAACACGCTTGTATACGGTCTCGTAAGCAGCTGGATGTTTTTGATTGGCATGGGCGCGGCAATTTTGGCGGGAACCGGTGACATCGCCCAGATCATGCTTCGCGCAGGGGCTTGGCACGGTGGGACTCCTTATTGTGTTTTTCCACGGTCACCACAGCATTCTTGGATGCCTTCTCCGCCGGGATTTCTGCGGAAGCTGTGCGGACAGCTATGGGACAAGGCGGCGAGGGAAAAGGGAAGAAGATGGCCGTATTTGCGGCGACAATTGGGACAGTGGCGGCAATTCTCTTTCCTATGGATGACATTACTGGGCTTTTGTATATGATTGGATCTGTTTTTGCCCCCATGGTCGCTGTTTTGCTCGGAGCGTTCTTCGTTCTGAAAACGGATGCTCAGAACAAGGCGTGTGATTGGCGAAACATATTCGCGTGGTTGGTGGGATTCCTCATCTATCGACTGCTTATGGATGTTGATTTGCCCATTGGATACACCTGCCGACAGTCCTCATCACGTTCGCGCTATCCGTTGGGACTGAATAAGTGTGTAAAAAGCGTAGATACATCTTTTTTGACGAAAAGCGAAAAAAACGAAAAAGAGGGGTTGACGGGAGTCGTGACGTGTGTTATATTATGACAGTCGCGCCGATGAGAGCGGCGGGCGAGCGAAAGCAAGCCCGAGCACTAGAGCGGCGCAGGATGTACCCTGAAAACTACACAATGCAAAACAGTTAGATTTCGAATCTAACAAGCCAGATGCAACATCGTTGAGAAGGAGAAATCCTTCGGTCAACGAAACAACAATTCTTTTACAAGAATGACATTTTGAGCCAACAGGCTCTCAGATAGACTACGGTCTTTTTATGGAGAGTTTGATCCTGGCTCAGGACGAACGCTGGCGGCGTGCTTAACACATGCAAGTCGAACAGGGATTAAAAAAATTATCATTGAGCTCTCCGATGAGACGGGAGCCAAGCGTCGTGACCGCGTAGCGCGCACCACGCGTTAAAAAGTGCAACACCAAGTCGAAGGGTTGAATGGTAATTTTTTTAATCTGAGTGGCAAACGGGTGAGTAACACGTAGACAACCTGCCGACAGGATGGGGACAACATTCCGAAAGGAATGCTAATACCGAATGAAGTCAGAGGAGGGCATCCTCCTCTGATGAAAGATAGCCTCTGAATATGCTATCACCTGTTGATGGGTCTGCGTCTGATTAGCTGGTTGGTGAGGTAACGGCTCACCAAGGCGACGATCAGTAGCCGGTCTGAGAGGATGAACGGCCACATTGGGACTGAGACACGGCCCAGACTCCTACGGGAGGCAGCAGTGGGGAATCTTCCGCAATGGGCGCAAGCCCTGACGGAGCAACGCCGCGTGAGTGAAGAAGGTCTTCGGATCGTAAAGCTCTGTTGACGGGGACGAACGTGCGGAGTGCGAATAGCGCTTTGTAATGACGGTACCTGTCGAGGAAGCCACGGCTAACTACGTGCCAGCAGCCGCGGTAATACGTAGGTGGCGAGCGTTGTCCGGAATCATTGGGCGTAAAGGGGCGCAGGCGGGTCGGTAAGTCTTACTTAAAAGTGCGGGGCTCAACCCCGTGATGGGAAGAAACTATCGGTCTTGAGTACAGGAGAGGAAAGCGGAATTCCCAGTGTAGCGGTGAAATGCGTAGATATTGGGAAGAACACCAGTGGCGAAGGCGGCTTTCTGGACTGCAACTGACGCTGAGGCTCGAAAAGCCAGGGGGCGAACGGGATTAGATACCCCGGTAGTCCTGGCCGTAAACGATGGATACTAGGTGTGGGAGGTATCGACCCCTACCGTGCCGGAGTTAACGCAATAAGTATCCCGCCTGGGGAGTACGGCCGCAAGGCTGAAACTCAAAGGAATTGACGGGGACCCGCACAAGCGGTGGAGTATGTGGTTTAATTCGAAGCAACGCGAAGAACCTTACCAGAGCCTTGACATTGACTGAAAGCGCTAGAGATAGTGCCCCTCTCTTCGGAGACAGGAAAACAGGTGGTGCATGGCTGTCGTCAGCTCGTGTCGTGAGATGTTGGGTTAAGTCCCGCAACGAGCGCAACCCCTGTTCTTTGTTGCCAGCACATAATGGTGGGCACTCAAAGGAGACTGCCGCGGAGAACGCGGAGGAAGGCGGGGATGACGTCAAGTCATCATGCCCCTTATGGCCTGGGCTACACACGTACTACAATGGAACGGACAGAGAGCAGCGAACCCGCGAGGGCAAGCGAACCTCAAAAACCGTTTCCCAGTTCGGATTGCAGGCTGCAACCCGCCTGCATGAAGTCGGAATCGCTAGTAATCGCAGGTCAGCATACTGCGGTGAATACGTTCCCGGGTCTTGTCACACCGCCCGTCACACCACGAAGTCATTCACACCCGAAGCCGGCGCAGCCATCTAAGAGTGGGGGAAGGTGACTGGGGTGAAGTCGTAACAAAGGTAGCCGTATCGGAAGGTGCGGCTGGATCACCCTCCTTTCTAAGGATTAGGATGAACTACGGTTCACAATCTTAGGTCGGTCATTTGGTTAAGTTTTTGCATTGTCTAGTTTTTGAGGGCGCATCGAAAAGGCGAAAAGTCTTTGCGGCAGCCTTGTGTTCACTGAAAACTGCACAGAAGAAACAAGAAAAATCTAAACAAGGGAGATATTGTGAACTCATGTGCACGATATTTTCCACACTGAAAAGATTTTTCCCGACAGAATTAGCTGATGAGTGAAAATACCCATTCAACTTGGCACTAAGATTTGTATGGTCTGCTGCGAGACCAAACCGGACGCATTGCACGCCGAAGATTCTGCCGAGATGCAAGGAGGCGCAAGAAACGTAGTTCGCTACGTTGACGTGAGCCGACACAGCAGGCGAGTAGGATAAATGCGGATGTACCCTAACATCGAAGTCGGAGACGTTAAGTCAAGTGAAGAAGGGCATACGGCGGATGCCTAGGGCGTTTCGAAACGAAGAAGGACGCGATAAGCTGCGATAAGCCATGACGAGCTGCAAGTAAGCAATGACTCATGGATTTCCGAATGGGGCAACCCGGCAAGAGTAACGTCTTGTCACCCTGTACTAGAGGTAGGGGAGAAAACACCCGATGAACTGAAACATCTAAGTAGTCGGAGGAAAAGAAATCAAAGAGATTCCCTGAGTAGCGGCGAGCGAAACAGGGAGGAGCCCAAACCCTGAGGGACTTCGGTTCTTAGGGGTTGCGGACCTGCAACAAGACATAAACTTTAGTGGAAGCATCTGGGAAGGTGCGGCGAAGAGAGTGAGACCCTCGTACACGAAAGAGCGAGTGTTGGGCAGGAATCCAGAGTACCACAGGGCACGAGGAACCCGGTGGGAAGCAGGGTGGACTACCATCCAAGGCTAAATACATCGAAACGACCGATAGCGATGAGTACCGTGAGGGAAAGGTGAAAAGAACCCCGGGAGGGGAGTGCAATAGAACCTGAAACCGTATGTCTACAAACAGTCGGAGCACTTTAGATGTGCGACGGCGTGCCTATTGAAGAATGAACCGGCGAGTTAATTTATGCTGCGAGGTTAAGCGGGAGACGCGGAGCCGAAGCGAAAGCGAGTCTTAAGAGGGCGGAAAGTAGCATGGATTAGACCCGAAACCACAGTGATCTATGCATGTCCAGGTTGAAGCTCAGGTAAAAATGAGTGGAGGACCGAACCCGTGCGTGTTGAAAAAAACGTTGGGATGAGGGTGTGCATAGGGGTGAAATGCCAATCGAACGTGGAGATAGCTGGTTCTCCCCAGAAATAGCTTTAGGGCTAGCCTCAGGCGAATAACCATAGAGACGGTAGAGCACTGATCGGGCAAGGGGCGTAAAGCCTACCGACCCCAGTCAAACTACGAGATGGCTCATATGGGCAGCCTGGGAGTCAGAATGCAGTGATAAGACCCGTATTCAGAGGAAACAGCCCAGACCGCCGGCTAAGGTCCCAAATGCTGTGCTAAGTGGAGAAGGATGTAGGGACTTCGAAAACAACCAGGATGTTGGCTCAGAAGCAGCCACCATTAAAAGAGTGCGTAATAGCTCACTGGTCGAGAGGCCCTGCGCCGAAAAATATCCGGGGCTCAAGCACAGAACCGAAGCCGCGGCAGGGTGTACTACGGTACACACTGGGTAGGGGAGCGTTCTTATCTGGACGAAGGCAGACCGGAAGGACTGCTGGACGGGTAGAAGTGAGAATGCCGGTATGAGTAGCGAGAACGACAGGTGAGAATCCTGTCCACCGAAAGCCTAAGGAATCCCGGGCAACGCTCGTCGTCCCGGGGTAAGTCGGGACCTAAGCCGAGGCGAAAAAGCATAGGCGATGGACAACTGGCGAAAATTCCAGTACCGGGCGACTTCGTTTGAGGATGGAGTGACGCAGGAAGGAAGCTGAGCGCGCGACTGGTAGAGCGCGTCGAAGGCGGTGAGGCTGGTATGGAGGCAAATCCCCATACCGTAACGGCCGAGAACCGATAGATAGGAAGGGCTGCGGCCCGACTGAGATTCAGCCGCACTAAACTGCCAAGAAAAGCTTCTAACGAGAAGTCGTCCGCCCGTACCAAAACCGACACAGGTAGGCGGGGAGAGAATCCTAAGGTGCGCGGGAAAACCCTCGTTAAGGAACTCGGCAAAATGCATCCGTAACTTCGGGAAAAGGATGGCCGTCTGAGGGTGAAGACATATACTGTTGGAGCTGTTGGGCGGCGGCAGAAAAAGAGGCCCCAAGCGACTGTTTACCACAAACACAGGTGCCTGCGAAAGCGCAAGCTGAAGTATAGGTGCTGACGCCTGCCCAGTGCAGGAAGGTTAAGGAGAGTTGTTAGTCCCTTGAGATGAAGCAGCGAACTGAAGCCCCTGTAAACGGCGGCCGTAACTATAACAGTCCTAAGGTAGCAGAAATTCCTTGTCGGGTAAGTTCCGACCCGCACGAAAAGGCGTAACGATTTGGGCACTGTCTCAACGAGGGGACCCGGTGAAATTGAAATACCCTGTGAAGATGCAGGTTACCCGCGACTGGACAGAAAAGACCCCATGGAGCTTTACTGCAGCTTGGCATTGGTCTTTGGCATATAACGTACAGGATAGCCGGGAGACTGGGAAACCTTATCGCTAGATGAGGCGGAGTCACCGTTGGGATACCGGCCTTTATATGCTAAGGATCTAACCGGAACATTAACAGTGTTCGGGACAGTACCAGGCGGGCAGTTTGACTGGGGCGGTCGCCTCCGAAAGAGCAACGGAGGCGTCCAAAGGTTCCCTCAGCGCGGACAGAAATCGCGCGAAGAGCATAAAGGCAGAAGGGAGCTTGACTGCGAGACTGACGGGTCGAGCAGGTACGAAAGTAGGGCTTAGTGATCCGGTGGAAAGAGAGTGGAATTGCCATCGCTCAACGGATAAAAGCTACCCTGGGGATAACAGGCTAATCTCTCCCAAGAGTCCATATCGACGGGGAGGTTTGGCACCTCGATGTCGGCTCATCACATCCTGGGGCTGAAGCAGGTCCCAAGGGTTGGGCTGTTCGCCCATTAAAGTGGTACGTGAGCTGGGTTCAGAACGTCGTGAGACAGTTCGGTCCATATCCATCGCGGGCGTAAGATACATGAGGGAGGCTGCTCCTAGTACGAGAGGACCGGAGTGGACGGACCAACGGTGTACCGGTTGTCCTGCCAAGGGCACGGCCGGGTAGCTGCGTCCGGAAGGGATAAACGCTGAAAGCATCTAAGCGTGAAGCCCGTCCCGAGATGAAGTATCTCATTCCTATAAGGAAGTAAGACCCCTTGAAGAAGACAAGGTAGATAGGCTGGATGTGGAAGCACAGCAATGTGTGCAGCTGACCAGCACTAATCGGTCGAGGGCTTGACTTAAGTAGAGAGCCAAAACTGCGTGAGCGAAAGCGAACGAGCAGTTTTGTGCGAATCACTTAGTCGACGTTGACGTAGTCAATGTCGACAGTGTTTAGCAGAGAGCTTTCTTAGGGTAATTCACTTTACACAAACAATTTGCTGACGTTTCTTCTGTGAAGTTTTGAGTGAGCAAGACTCATTCAACAAGATGCGGTGATGATGCCTGGACGGTTCCACCTGTTCCCATTCCGAACACAGTAGTTAAGCGTCCACAGGCCGAGGGTACTTCGTTGGAGACGACGTGGGAAGGTAGGTAGTTGCCGCAAAAACATGAAGCTGTTGTACGATGACAATATGGTCTGCGTACAGCAGCTTTTTCTTATTTTATCAATGAAAGACAATCTCAATTATAGGTTTTGTTTATCGTTCGTACTGGGAAGTTATTGACTTTTTATATGAAAGCACCTACAATGTGAAATGTTAATCCCGAGTATTTTTTGTAAGGATTCAATACAGACGTAAATCTAAAACCTAGGGGAGTTTTTATTATGACAGATACATTGCTGCAGATCACCGATCTCCATGCCGGTGTCGAGGGCAAGGAAATCCTAAAGGGTGTCAACCTCACGGTACGTAAAGGAGAGATCCATGTTATCCTTGGCCCGAATGGGTCGGGCAAGTCTACGTTGATGAACGTGATGATGGGACATCCGAAGTATGAGATGACCCACGGGCGCATTGTCTTTGATGGGAAGGATATTTCGGAGCTGCCGTCCTATGAGCGTGCGCGTGACGGGCTTTTTCTCGCCTTCCAGACACCGGAGGAGATTCCGGGGATCACGGTCGAGAATATGATTCGCACGGCGCGTCAGATGATTACAGGTAAGAAGGAGAAGCTGCTCGCCTTCCGCAAGGAACTGAGTGCGATGATGGCCGAGCTGAAAATCGATCCGAGCTATGCACAGCGTTATCTGAACGTCGGCTTCTCCGGCGGCGAGAAAAAACGAAGCGAAGTTCTGCAGCTGCTCATGCTCCAGCCGAAGCTGGCGCTTCTCGATGAGACGGACTCTGGGCTCGATGTCGATGCGGTGCAGATTGTCTCTGAGGGCGTTGCAAAGTTCCATACGGCTGAGAATGCCTGTCTGATTATCACGCATAACGCACGCATCCTCGATAAACTGAAGGTTGATTTTGTCCATGTGCTCGCCAAAGGCGAGATCATTCGTGAGGGCGGCGCAGAGCTCGTGGAACAGATCAATGCGGAAGGCTTTGCCCATATCCTTGCAGAGCACGATAGAGTGGGGTGAGCAGGAATGGGGGATTTTGTACCAAAGAAGAAAACCCAGATCGACGATATCGAGCGCACAATCTATGATATTACGAACGAGGATCGCTCTGCGTATAAGTCTGCGTCGGGACTGACGGAGGAGATCATCCGCGATATTTCAGCACGCAAGCACGATCCTGCATGGATGCTTGATTTTCGCCTGAAGTCGCTCAAGGTCTACCATGAAACACCGATGCCAGCGTGGGGGCCGGATCTGTCGGCGCTGAACATGGATGAGATCGTGACCTATGTCCGTCCCGATGCGAAGATGGTCGGCGACTGGAATGAGGGTTCCCGAGGACATCAAGGATACGTTTGACCGTCTGGGGATTCCCGAGGCGGAGAAGTCCTCGCTCGCAGGGCGTCGGAGCACAGTACGACTCCGAGGTGGTCTATCACTCGATTCAGGAGTCGCTGGTGAAGCAGGGGTCGTCTACACGGATATGGAGACGGCACTGCAGGAGTACGGCGATATTGTTCAGCAGTACTTTTATGACGCTTGTGCCGCCGAAGGCTATAAATTTGCTGCACTGCACGGTGCGGTCTGGTCGGGCGGCTCTTTCGTCTACGTGCCCGAGGGCATTCAGGTGGACATTCCGCTGCAGTCCTATTTCCGTCTCAATGCAGCAGGGGCAGGGCAGTTTGAACATACGCTCATCATCGTGGAGAAGGGCGCCAGCCTGCATTTCATCGAGGGCTGTTCTGCACCAAAGTACAATGTGACGAATCTCCATGCGGGCTGTGTCGAGGCTGTTCGTCAAGGAGGGGCGCGTCTGCGCTACTCGACGATCGAGAACTGGTCGCGCAACATGATGAATCTCAATACGAAGCGCGTGAAGGTGGAGAAGAACGGTGCGGTGGAGTGGGTCTCCGGCTCGTTTGGCTCACACGTATCAATGCTCTATCCGACGAGTATCCTGCAGGGCGAGAATGCGACCTGTGAGTTCACGGGGATCACCTTTGCCTCGAAGGGGCAGGAACTCGACACGGGAGCGACGGTCATCCTCGATGCGCCCAATACGTCAGCAAATATCAGCACGCGCTCGATCTCAAAGTCGGGCGGTGCCGCGATCTATCGCAGCGGGGTCAAGGTGACACCGCGTGCTGTCGGGGCAAAGTGCTCCGTCAACTGTGAGTCGCTGATGCTCGACTCCGCGTCACGGAGTGACACGCTTCCCGTGATGGATGTCGCCTGCGATACGGTGGACATCGGACATGAGGCAAAGATCGGACGCATCAGCGATGAGGCGATCTTCTATCTGATGAGCCGCGGTATCGACGAGGAGGAGGCGCGCGCGATGATCGTGCGCGGCTTCGTTGAGCCGATTGCGAAGGAACTCCCGCTTGAGTATGCGGTTGAGATGAATAATCTGGTCAATATTGAATTGGAAGGGGCGATGGGATGATGGCAGCAGCCAATGTATTCAGCCGCATCCCTATGCCGACATGGCGTTGGCTGGGGGTCAACGACCTGCCTGTTCCCGATGGGCTCACACTGCCCTGCTGCACCAATACAGCTTTCTGCAGCGGCAGGGGAGCGCGTGCATCATGTGGTGGAGCTGCGTGAGAGCGGTGCACAGGAGATTGAGGTGACGGTTGCCGATGGCGCAGAGCTGTCGCTGACCTATATCCAGCTGGCTCCGACAGATGCGCCTGCCGCTAGCCGCATCCATGCGGCGGTTGGAAAGGGCGGACACTTTTCCTGCACCCTCGTCGAGGTGGGCGCACAGCATACCGCCTCGGAACTGCGGGTGACACTCGCGGGCGATCAGGCGTGTGCGGATGTATGGGGCCTCTATTTCGGTGATGATGCACGCAAGATCGATCTCAACTATATCATCCGTCAGGAGGGGCAGCACACAGATGCCAATATGCAGGTGCGCGGTGCGCTTCTCGGGCACTGCGTCAAGAACTTCCGCGGAACGCTGGACTTTATCCAAGGCGCGCGCGGTTCAGTCGGCAAGGAAGATGAGGAAGTAACCATCCTTTCCCCGCATGCACGCAACCGCAGTGTCCCGCTGATGCTCTCCCATGAGGAGGATGTAGACGGGCACCATGCCGTCAGCATCGGGCGGATGGATGCGGACAAGCTGTTTTATCTGATGAGCAGGGGACTTGACGAGCGTGCGGCACAGCAGCTCATCGTCGAGGCATCTTTTGCCCCCGTGCTGCAGCGCATCACGGATGAGGCACTGCGCACGGAGATTGGAGACTATTTGGAGAGGAGACTGTTGGGTGGAACGCAAGGTGAATGAGTATCTGCGGGATTTTCCCATCCTGCAGACGAAAATGAACGGCCGTCCCATTGTTTATCTCGACAATGGCGCAACGACACAGAAGCCGGAGACGGTCATCCGCGCGGTCGCTGACTACTGTACGTACTGTAATGCGAACCCGCATCGCGGCGCGTATGAGCTCTCGGTCAAGGCGACAGATATCTATGAACGGGCACGCGTGCGCACGCAGCAGTTCATCGGTGCAGCGCGTCCGGAGGAGGTCGTATTCACAAAGAATGCGACAGAGGCACTGAACCTCGTAGCGTACAGCTATGGTCTTGCGAACGTTCGTGAGGGGGATGAGATCGTCATTACGATCTCGGAGCATCACAGCAATATCGTACCGTGGCAGTTCGTGGCAAAGTCGCGCGGTGCTGTGCTGAAGTATATCTATCTGGGCGAGGACGGCAATCTCTCCGAGGCGGATATTGCGCAGCAGATTACAGAGCGGACGAAGATTGTCGCAGTGACGCAGGTATCCAACGTGCTCGGTCTCGTCAACGATGTGCGCGCCGTTGCCGACCGTGCGCATGCGGTCGGTGCGGTTGTCGTTGTCGACGGCTCGCAGAGCGTGCCGCACATCAAGGTGGATGTGCAGGCGATGGATGCGGATTTCTTTGCGTTCTCGGGGCATAAGATGCTTTCCCCGATGGGCATCGGCGTCCTCTATGGCAAGTACAATATACTCGACGCGATGCCGCCGTTCCTCTTTGGCGGGGACATGATCGACTATGTCGGCGAGCAGGAGACGACGTTTGCCGAACTGCCGGCGAAATTCGAGGCGGGGACGCAGAACGTCAGCGGCGCATCGGGACTGATTGCGGCGATTGACTATCTGGACAAGATCGGCTTTGACCGCATCGAGGCGATTGAGCGCGATCTGCTCAGCTATGCACTGCCGCAGCTGCGTGAACTGCCCTTTGTGGAGCTCTATGGATGCGATTCAACCCGTGGAAATAAGACGGGCATCATCACATTCAACGTCAAGGATGTCCATCCGCATGATGTATCGACGATTCTCGACAGCTACGGCGTTGCGATTCGCGCGGGACACCACTGTGCGCAGCCGCTCATGCGCTATCTCGGACAGAACGCTACCTGCCGCGCGAGTTTCTACCTCTACAATACGCATGAGGACATTGACCAGTTTATCGCTGCGCTGAAAAAGGTACGGGGGGTGCTCGGCTATGCCGACTGAAAACACGGCGCTCGGCGATCTCTACACAGAGGTCATTGGCGAGCACAGCCGCTCGCCCGAGAACAAGGGCGAGCTCACAGCGGCGACCGTGCGTGAGCGCGGACACAATCCGAGCTGCGGCGATGAGATCACACTCGAACTCCTGATTGAGGGCGACATCATCAAGGATGCCGCATTTACGGGAGTCGGCTGCGCCATCTCACAGGCGAGCACGGACATCATGATCGACCTCATGCGCGGTAAGACCGTAGAGGAGGCACAGCGCCTCGCCCAACTCTTCACGTCGATGATCAAACGCGAGGTGACAGACGATGCCGCACTGGAGGAGCTCGATGAGGCAATCGCACTCAAGAACATCTCCAACATGCCCGCGCGCGTCAAGTGTGCAGTGCTGGCATGGCATACGCTGGAAGACGTGCTGAAGAAGGATCAGTGAGCTTGAAAGAGGACTGTTTTGAAATAATGCGTTCGAAGCGGTCCTCTTTCTGCTGATTGGATTTCTTTACAATAATGCGCATCGAGTACTTGCGGAGTGCATAAAAACATGGTATACTGTCCCTTGTCGCGTGAGTGCGTATTTCGTGCGCGCTCGCAGAAGAATAACTCTGCCGCTGCAAAACGGCGGCCATAGACCAAAGAGGAGGTGATTTCGTGAGATTGTACGAAGTCATATTTATTGTGAAGCCGATGGAGGAAGATGCGACAAACGCCGTCATCGAGAAGTTCACAAAGCTCATTCAGGCAAACGGCGGTAAGATCGAGAAGGAAGACCGCTGGGGCAAGAAGCGTCTCGCCTATGAGATCAAGGACATGACCGAAGGATACTACGTTCTGCTGTACGTCAATGCAGAGCCTGCCTGTGTCGCTGAGTGCGACCGTGTGATGAAGATCACCGACGATCTGCTCAAGCACATGATCGTCCGCGCAGACGGCATCGAGGAGTAAGGGGCGTACGGAGTCATCCGTACGTTCTGTATGCGTGACGGGATTCATTCAGGAGAGAGAAACCCATGAACAGAGTCATACTGATCGGTCGCCTTGCGCGCGACCCTGAGATTCGCTACACAGAGCGGCAAAGCGTTTTTGCCGTTTTACGGTGGCAGTCGACCGCCGCTTTCTCGCGTGCAGCACAGCAGGAAGGCCAGCAGACGGCTGATTTCATCCCCGTGACATGCTGGGAGAAACTCGCCGAGATCTGCGGCAACAATCTCACCAAGGGACGCCGCATCGGCGTCGAGGGGCGCATCCAGGTGCGCAGCTACGACGGCAGCGACGGACAGCGCAAGTACGCGACGGATGTGGTGGCAGACAATGTGGAGTTCCTGGATTCCAAGAATGCCGGCGGCGCGCAGGGCAGCTATGATGCATCTGCGCTGCGTTCTGCCGCACCCGCTGCGGGCGGCGGAGCTGCACCGGATATGATGGGACCCGTCATTCCTGATGACGACATTCCATTCTGAGCATGAAGATGATCGAAATATCCTGCAATGAGGAGGGACAGCGAACATGATGAAACGAGATCGGGGCCGCAAGCCTCGCCGCAAGGTCTGCTCGTTCTGCGTGGACAAGGTAGACCATATCGACTATAAGGATGCCGCAAAGCTGCGTCGCTTTACGACGGAGCGCGGCAAGATCCTGCCGCGCCGTATTTCCGGCAACTGCGCAAAGCATCAGCGTCAGGTGACGCTTGCGATCAAGCGCGCGCGTAATATTGCGCTTCTTCCGTTTACGGCGGAGTAAACGGATCGCACGACCGCACCTTCGGGTGCGGTTTTTTGTTGGTATCTAAAGCATCCTTAACGCAGCTATGTTACCGTATAGGCACTGTCATATAAGAAAGGAGCAACGTATGAAGAACAAGAAGTATATCGCCGGAGTGCTGGCTCTTGCCCTGGGCCTCGGCATTGCAGCAGTACCGAGTGCAGAGGCTGCGCCGGCAGTTCAGTCGCTCGATTACATCAACGGGGCGACGAATGAGTACAGTTTCCGTATGAAGGAAGAGGCTCGTGTCCATGAGCAGAACGTGCGCAAGATCCGCTTCGAGTTCCGTCGGGACGGCGATCAGGAGAAGTATGATCGTGCGATGAAGGAAGAACAGCGGCGTCACGACCGCGCGGTAAAGCAGATCAAGCGGGACTACGATCAGCGTACGCCCTGGCGTCGCTAAAAAAGACCTTATCCTATGCCATTTGACGTGGGATACCCGGTCACTATTATTTTTGTCGTTCAAC
>BNJS01003292.1_pt1 | contig 77330 bp, 82 predicted proteins | sample 8540461 | NCBI WGS metagenome assembly BNJS01 (sample SAMD00202454, study PRJDB9452) | human saliva metagenome | isolation source: human saliva | place: Japan
GCCTCAGTTAAATACATATTTCGCCTTTTCCAAGTTGCCAGCTCTCAATATAACTTGCCGTGGCGTCAAAGCGTAAATTCACGTCCGTATCATCCGACGAAAGTCAGCTCGTGAATGCTTCAATCGCTTTTGACATGTCTGCCGCATGAAAATGCCATTCCGCGAAATTTATTTAAATCGGGGGAACTGTCCGCCTGCGTCAAAAGCTTTTGCACCAGGTACTTCAAAGCGAGGTCATAATAAAAATAGCCTGGCAATAGGCTTTTCGGAGTGTGTAGTAAAGGAGCGACGAGTCTGCTCGATAATTGCGTAATGCTCGGCGAGAAGCGAGATAACGCCTCGTCCAAAAGTCATGCGGAAGCCTCCGTCTCGACTAGTTTGTGCCGAGGAAAGATACCGCATGCAAATCCGTGCAGAGAGCTTGAACCGCGTCGCATCAATTTTGACGGCGTATAAACCAATATCAAAGCTAGCAGTTTGGCTCGAGCACCGTCTCAGTAGTCTTTCGCGTCCCAAGCTTTGAGCAAAGTCGCTTCAATGGACGGAAGCTTTTCGCATCGCTTTTGTACCTCAAGATACCACCAAAAGCTGGTAAAAGCACTACGCACCAGCACATTGTCACCATCGTTTATACTTTTGTTTAACTTACCATATCAGTCGTCCAAAAACCAATACGGATTGAGCTGTCCTTCGTTACACCAATCTCCAAAAACGGAGGATCAGATTGCAATGCGCTGCATTTGCGTAAAACAGTCGGCGAGGTGTCACCAGCTCCAAACAGGTAACGACAAGATACGTGCGCTACGCACGAGCATTGGGCATTCTTTGTGTAAAGCGACTGATAGCTCGCCGGTTCATATGTAAAGCCGTACGATGCACACTCAGATCGTGCGTTTTGCTGTGCCTGCAAAACTCGTGCAGGGCGAAAAGCTCACCATTGCCGCGAGCAGCCACTCAGTCTCATCGGTTGCAAAGCTCTGGCTTGCACTTTCGCTGCGAGATTGTATCGGTTGCTTCCTGTTCGGCTTTTCGCGAAAATCGACAGAAATAGCGCCCCATATTGAAGATACAGCATGTTTCAGTAAAGCGACAAGATTCTTTCAGGTTGCAAAGCACATCTTTTTGCGGTGCAACTTGCAGCATAATGCTGCGACGCACCGAGAGCGATTTTCGGCGGTGCCTTCTAAAGCGTCGTTTACAATTTCTTCGCTTGCTTTCGTGATCGCTCAACGCACCTGCGTGCGTAAAGTATCGATTAAATCGCAATCGACTTTATCGAACGACCGTCCTTCATGACGCGTCAGTTTTGCCTTTCTGGCAAAATTCACCATCCCGCACGAGGTGATAGAAGGTTATCCGCCCGGTCAGCCCACTCTGTTTGCTGCATCAAAACAAAGCAGTGATAAGTCCTGTTCACTTGCGACAACATAAGCCAGCAAGCTGTCGAGCAGTAGCAGTCTTTATGACGCGGAGATTGCCGAATCTCAACGTGCATGTTATGCCATAAATCGACGTTCATCACCTCGCAGCATCTCTTTTATCCAAACCGATTTCTGCAAAGGTCAATCCAAACTCGAGGCCATCAGCTCTCTTGGTACACCCTCAACAAGACCAGCACTAGAACTCCGTCGTCTTTTCGCGCAGGTACGAGATTACGCTTTCAAAATACACTGTCGAACGAAATGCCTCGTCCGTTTATAAGTCTCCCCACTCACCTCGCATCGTCTGCAGTCACTCATGGTACGCCATAGTTTCATCAACTCAGCATCATCGCCACGTTCCCAACTGCGCAACATTTCCCGAACTTCGCTACCTGCGTTAGATTTTTCCGTTTTCGTATTTGTGACAGGCAACATGATTTTGCCGACAAAGTGGTCGCTCTTTTATGTTTTCGCTGGCGTTTTCCATCTGCAAACTTTTTATATGCAAGCATAGATTTACAAATGTGCATACCGCGATTGTTGGACAATGTTCACCTTAAATACATTTGCACCGCTGAAAGCTAAACTGCGAAATACTTTCGCCGAGTGCATCGTTTCGTAAATGCTGAAGTACTTATTAGTATTTGAGTTCAGAAAACTCAACTCATTATAGTGTTTTCAAGCTGTTACTTTGAGCCGTATTTTGCACCCTGCGACCGCTCGACTGAAAAACCCGCCAGCGATATTGCCTTTTTCGGTAAAAATATATTCAAATACGACCAGTTGCCTTTTGCCGTGCCGAAGCGACTCGCCAGTTTGCTTTTTGAATTGCCGTAGCAAGGTTTTCGATACTGGAGCCTGTTTGAAGGTTTTCGCAAAAGCAAACAGAGTAGCTCAACGTCGCCCATTTTGCTATCGGGCGGGTTCTCCAAAGTTACATCGTCAGCGTAACCGCATCGGCATCGGGCTTAAGCGTATTCAAAATTTCAGCAAGTTTTGTTTTCGAGCTTCGCGTTCGTTCATAGTTTCCTCGCAATCATAAATTCCAGCAAAATTATATTGAGCGGTGTTGAGTGTCATCATTAGCACAACCGCGAGCTTGCATTATAACCGAATGAAGACTCAGTGTCCTTTTTCTTGACTGCACATAAAGTCAAGTTTGGGTTCAAAATGCGAGAGTTTCACTGTTCATAATTATTTCTTTATTCACCGAGAGCTTTATCGACGGGACGAATTAAAGTGCAACCTCGATTGCCTTTTAATCCGTCCTACTTTTTATCAAAGCATCTTTTAGGCAGTTGCGGTTCAGCCATTAGCGTCGCATGGACTTTTGAAAAACTCGAAGCAATCAATTTACAATAATTTAGAATTATAGATATTGTAATCGACCGACATCCTGTGTCAATTATTGAACTGAGTTTGTATAAGCGTCTCGCACACGCTTTTGGATTTTTGAGACGTTAACCTCAGCTGGGCTATAGCCCAAAACCGCCCGGTAACGCAAACGTCGTTAGTCTTGCGCACCGACGTCCGTGCACTGCCAACGCGTGTATAAGAAGCTTTTAAACGAAGTTGAGTGGAGCGGAAAATTCTGGAGAACTTTTCCGCCAAACTGCCGCACATAAACCCAAAAAGCAAATCGCGTCTTCAGCAGTGCATCGGTCTCGTCAGCTGTTGATCCAGCTTTTCTGTGGGTGCACAAATTATTTGTTTAATTTTCATGTAAAGCTGGGCAATATCCGTTTTGTTGACTGTGCGGTAATGTATAGAGTCTTTGTCGATGAAAAAGTTTTAAATTCCGGAGTTAGTGATGTGGCTTATCGGCAAATGTTCGACAAACATCTGCATAATTGCAAAACTCGACAGCAAGATGAGCTTTTTCGCAAGCGTCTGGGAGAAAGTTGAAACATATACATCACTGTTAAAAACTTCAAATTCGGTTTTGCATTTGCACGCTCAAGTTGCGGCGAACCCGCAATTTGCTCAAAAGATACCATCAGCCGTTGCCTGAATAAACACAAAATGGAAATTTTTGCAACTGTTCATTTGTTGCACACACTGGCGAAATCAACGGAAATGCAAGGTCATTGCTGCCTCGCATAGTTTTTGCTATTATAAATCCAAAAGCCGAACGTTAAAATTCCGTCTTTATTTTTGTTTTCAATCGCATATCGACGAAAGGCGACATCACGGAAATCCAACTGGCGGTTTTTCTTTTTATTCTGCACATAGAGCAAAAGAGCAAAAACACAAGTTCGCACCGCTCTGTCGCCAGCAAAACAAAAATCGTAGCCCGCAAAACCGCTCGCTTTTCGCAACGACCGATATAACCGATAAGCTTTGCTCCAATTGAACGGAAATTGCTTTTCGAAGTCGGCAAGATTTTCAGGAAGGATAACTTCTGCTTGGCAAGCGTTTGCAAGCGAAGCACAAAAACACTGAGTATGATTTTTGAGAACCAACTTGAAAAATCCACCGTGAAAGCATAGCACACTAATTGTTTGCATTTTTACGGCTGGCGTAAAAATCAAAACGTTTGAACCTGCAAAAGTTTCAGTCGCACTGTCCAGCATCTATTCGGTACATCGGTAAAAACTTTCGTATTTCGGCACGCTGTTCCAAAGTTAATTTTTCAGATACACCGTTCGCTTTAATTACGTTTGCGTAATTTGTCACAATCGAGACATATAGTTATTTACACTCAAACAGGAATATTTGCATACATTTACAAACACGGTCAATGAATGCAAATCGCTTTCATCGCCGTGCTTTGAACATTTAGACACCGCAGCACCGACAAGCAGCCACTTGCGGACAATTTCGTATGCTATGTTTTGCGCAATGCGTTCCAGATTTTTCCTTTCAAACAAAACATCGGAAAGCCGTGCAATGTCTCAGCAAACACGCGGTCTGTGTCAACGTATGCAACATTCTCACGGATAAGCTTTTGCATTTTCGGCAGTGCCAGCTCAAAGGTTTTTACTTTGCATAAAATCGCACGCTTGAGACGCGACCATCCATTCGATTGCCAAAACATCTCGAACGTTTTTACGATAACAGAAAGCTTTCGTGCACGCGGTTGTTCCATACTAACGTGGTCTCTTTGTTTGCAGACGACGTGATTGAGTCAACACTTGCTGGATGAGCCAGCACTTTGTTTTCGGAAACTAAACATGCCGCTGTGATTGCGGAATCATATAACCAGAATTGACACCGCCGTTTTCAATCAAGAACGCAGGGAAGTCCGCCACTGTTGCGGGTTCACCAGACGCTCAGTTCGACGCTCAGAAATATTGCAAGCTCAGAAATCGCAATGCCTAAAAAGTCAAGGTTCACTGCAATCGGTTCGCCGTGGAAATTGCCACCAGAGATAACCTCACCAGTTTCTGGGAACACGAGCGGATTATCCGTTACCGAGTTCATCTCACTTTCAATTTCCTTTTCGCACGTGAGCGATTGCATCGGCTACTGCTCCGTGAACTTGTGGCACACATCGCAATGTGTACGGGTCTTGAACGTCGCCTCGCGTGTGTGACAGAGCTACTTCCTGCAAGTTATTTTCGCAATAAAGGCAGCACAATCGCTTTTGCCCTTGGTGTGGACGCACGATGAATACGCGGGTCGAGTGCAGCAGTAATTCCGCGGAAAGCTTCAAACGTCAAAGCGGCTCCCATATTTCGTCGCCAGTCAGTAAGTTTTCAGCATCGTAAACCGCCAGCTCCGCGAGGTCATCACCTGCGTTCCGTTCGTCAACGCAAGAGCATCTTTACCGAAAGCTCGACTGGCGTCAAGCCCGCACGCTCAAAGCTCTGCACCAGAGATAAGCTCCCCTTTGTAATACGCTTGTCCCTCCCCGAGGATAACCAACGAAACGTGAGCGAGGTTTGCCAAAGTCGCCCTTGAACCCTAGAGACCCTTTCGCGGTACGTGTGGCGTAATTCCATGATTGAGTAAGTCCGCAAGACGCTCTGTAACTCTCAGGCGTAACTCCCGGAATAACCACTTGCAAGGTGTTCAATCGCAACAAAATAATGCCACGCACAACATCTTCGGGGAACGGTCGCCGACACCGCAAGCGTGACTTAATATCAAATTTTTCTGCAATGCAGCATTTTTGTTCCTTACCGATTGTTACCTTGAAAATTCACCAAAGCCAGTTGAAATACCGTAAGTTGGCACTCACTTGCAACAATCTGGTTTACAATCTCTTTTTGACTTGAGAATCTTTCTTTTTCGATTCTCTCAGAAATAACAACTCTACGATTAAAAGCAGGCAACTTCAACGACATCTTCGATAGTTAAAAACCGCGCTTCCGTTGATAACACAATCTTTCATAAAATACTCCTCATTTACAGATTTTATTGTAATATAAATATTCTATCATCTTAATCACACATTGTCAAGGTCAAAACTTCCTCGATAAAATCATCAAACAACCTTTCCAACTATCGCTTGTCCCAATTCACCGAATGATCCACGGGCAACCTTCGGTTGCCTCACTTTATCAAAAGCATTTTCGGAATACGCTCATCGTTCAAAACCCGCCAAAGATGCGGTTCGTAATTGGAACGGATGCCAGTCAATTTACAATATCTCGCATACTTAATTATTGTAAATTGACTTTTCGAGTTTTCAAAAACTATATTTTTGAAAAACGTCGTCACCCTTTGAACCGCAAACGGTGTCAAAACTTTTAGCACGGCTTGTAATGGAAGGCAAGACAAGCATTAACAAAGTATATGATCCAACCTGTGAAGCGGTTCATTGCTTTTGCAAATGAAAAACAGTTTGAAGAGCATATTATAGACGAAGGTTTGGGCAGGAAATAAATATGACCAATTTTAACCTCGCCCGTATGAATATGTTTTCTTACATAATATTAACTACACAACAATTTTTCTATTAAGCGTGGTGATACTCTTTTGAATCCACTCCACAAAAATGAAAAACCTTTTGGTGCAATCGTTTCAAATCCGCCATACTCAATCAAATGGATTGGAGACGATGACCCGACTCTCATAAATGATGAACGGTATGCACCAGCGGGAAAAACTTGCACCGAAATCTCACGCAGACTATGCTTTTATTATGCACTCATTGAGTTATCTTTCGAGTCAAGGACGAGCAGCCATTGTATGCTTTCCGAGAATTTTTATCGCAAGGGAGCTGAAAGAATAACCGAAAATATCTGGTGGATAATCAACTTCATAGATTGTGTAATTCAGCTTCCTGAAAATTTATTTTTGGAACATCAATTGCAACTTGTGTATTGGTGATGGCAAAGAATAAAACCGAAAAACAAAAATTTTATTTATTGATGCAAGTGGGGAATTTAAAAAAGAGACGAACAACAATATTTTAGAAGAAAAATATCGATACGATAGTTGAAGAATTTTCGAAAAAAGAGGCTAAAAAGAATATTTTTCACGATACGTTGGCGCAACGAAATAGAAGCGAATGACTATAATCTTTCCGTTTCAACCTATGTGGAAAAAGAAGACACGAGAGAAGTGATTGATATAAAAGTTTTGAATAAAGAGATTGAAGAAACTGTCAAAAGAATAGATGAGCTTAGAGCGTCCATAAACGAAATCGTGAGGGAACTTGAAGATGAATAAAAAGAAATAGAAAGGATTCATGGAGAGATTGTCATATATACTGCTGATGATGGGAATACTAAAATAGATGTTAATTTTATTGATGAAACGGTATGGTTATCACAACAGCAGATGGCGGAGTTATTCAAAACATCAGGGACGAATATTGTAGAACATATAGGAAATATTTATGACGAAGGTGAACTTGATAAAATTTTCAACCTGTCAGGGATTTCCGACAGGTTCTGAAAAAGAGGAAATCGCAATGTTTCAAGAGATATTCCATTTTACAATTTGGATATGATAATTTCTCTTGGCTATAGGATTAAATCCAAAATTGCTACTGATTTCAGAAAGTGGGCTACCGAAAGACTGAAAGAATATATAATAAAAAGGATTTACAATGGATGATGAACGCCTGAAAAATTTAGGGCGGTGGTTCATATTGGAAAGATCTGTTAGATAGAATTTAGAGAGAATTAGCGATATTCGTTCATCGGAAAAAAAGTAATGTACAGACAGATTTTTGAACCTATATGCGACAAGCATAGACTACAATCCCTAAAGCAGAAGAATCCATACCTTTTTCAAAAATGGTACAAAAACAAATTACATTACGCAGTTCACGGACAAACAGTCGCTCGAATTGATTTATGACAGAGTAGATAGTGAAAAAGAATTCATAGGGGCTCACTACTTACCGGAGATTTTTCCGACAAAAAGTTAAAAACAAATAGATGCCGATCGGTCTGGAATACAAAATGAGTAAAAATAGATGAAATGTTGAAAAATGAAAAAGTTGACTGGAAAAAGAGACTGGGGAGGTTTGTGAGATAAAGACAGGAAAACTTAATGTAAATGCTAAAATTCATAATGGTAAATATTTATTTTTCACAACAGCACAAGAAATAAGTTATATTAACGAATACGCTTTTGAAGGCGAAAGTTTATTGGTCGCGGGCAATGCTAATATCTGTGGATGTAAAATATTATATAGAGTAAATTTAATGCTTATCAGCGAGTGTATGTTTTGTACAAAAATTTTAATAATATATATGCTTTTATATTTAATGCATTTTATGAAAATGGAATTAAAGAATTACCTTCAAAGCACAAGCAGCAATGACATATATAGTTTTTAAAAGATTTAGAGGATTTTCAAAATCAATTCCTTCCTTACAGACCCAAGAAAAAATCGTAAAAACTTGACGAATTTACAAATTGTGTTACTAAATTGACAAGCTGAATTAAAGGCTAGAGATCAAGCAATATTCTTATCACCGAGATATGCTGTTAAGTGAAAAGTATTTGAATAAGATTTCTGAAAAGATAGATGGATTGGAAAATAAAGGTTATAAAATTAGATTTGCCACGCTGGTAGAAATCGGCGAAATTCAAATGTGTAAAAAGATTCTAAAAGAGCAAACGTTATCACTAGGAGACATTCCATTCTATAAAATCGGTACTTTTTGGTAAAAAGGCTGATTCTTTTATTTCTAAAGAGTTATTTTCGTGAGTATAGAGAAAAATATAATTATCCCAAAAAGGGAGAAATTTTAATTTCAACCAGCAGGGACAATTGGGAAAAACAGTAATCTTTGATGGCAAAGATGCTTATTTTTCAGGATATTAATATAGTTTGGATTTCGCATAATGAAGAGATAGCTCAAATAAATATTTATATTATTTCTATCAAGTAATTAATTGGAACCCATCGACAGGAGGAACAATAAATAGATTATATAATTATAATTTGAAAAATGTTAAAGTAGTTTTACCTCGTTAGAACTCCAAAACAAAGTGGTTGAAATTCTTGATACATTTCCAGTCGTTAATCGCGGGATACAAAGGATTGCTGCCGAAAGAAATTGAAGAAAGAAAAACAATATGAATATTATCGGGAAAAAGCTCTTGACATTTGATATAAAAACCCGCTAATGTTCAATCAATCAATCAATCAGCTATAATTACTTTGTTTTATTAAAAGAGGCATGGAAATTGTTGGAGTGAAGCTGCTATAATACTGAGTGAGAAAAATTGAAAAATTTGTTGGATTATGAACAACCGATCAAAGTATATAGATTAAAAACAACTAATTACAACGATAAATTTAATGTTCCTGTTTTAACAGCTGGACAAACTTTTGTATTAGGCTTTACTGACGAGGAAGAGAATATTTACAAAGCTATCAAAAGCAAAATCCAGTTATAATATTTGATGATTTTTACCTCTGAAATCATTAGGTTGATTTTGATTTTAAGCGTTAAATCATCATCAGCTATGAAGATGTTGAAACCTAATAAAGGCGTTAATTTAAGGTATTGTTATTATTATATGCAAACTATAAAATATCGATAGTACTGAACATAAGAGGCTTTGGATCTCAAAATATTCAAAAATAAAATCCCTTCCCCTCTCTCGCTGTTCAAGGGATACGTTGTTTCAATACTTGATAAATTTGATACATTGGTACATAATATTTCGGAAGGCTTGCCAAAGAAAATTGAAAGAACGCAAAAGCAATATGAATATTATCGGGAAAAATTATTGAGTTTCAAAAAGATAAAGTTTTTAGGAGTGAATTAAATGTCTAAAGATAATATAAAATACGGTACCTCAACAATAGCCCTAAATGACCAATGGTATTATCCTTGCACATTTTGAAAAACAGGTTGTGAAAAATGATGCGTCATATCAAAGTGAGGCGAAACTTGAACAAGATATGATAACAGATCTGATTTCGCAAGGCTATTCAAAAACTTAGCATGCAAAGTCAAATAGCGATTTACATGCAAATTTGAAAATCCAAATTGAAAGATTAAACGGCGTTACATTTTCACCAGAAGAATGGAAGCTGTTTTTGCAGGAATACTTGGATGCTCCAAATGAAGGTATGATCGAAAAATCTTGCAAAAGTTCAAGAAAATCATGTTTATGATTTTTATCTTTGATGATGGATACGTAAAAATATAAAATCATCGACAAAAATATTCATAATAATTTTTGCAAGTCAGGTTGTTGGAGAAGGGAACTAAACGCAACCGCTACGATGTAACAGTATTAGTAAACAGCTTACCTCTTGTGCATATCGAATTAAAACGCGGGTAGATCTCCATGAGGCTTTTTAATCAAATTCATCGATACAGCAAAGAAAGTTTTAACAGCGATAATTCTTTATATACATGTGCAAATTTTGTTATTTCAAATGGAACATACACAAGATATTTTAGTCAATACCACTGCCCACAATAAAAACAATTATGAATTTACATGTGAGTGGGCGGATGCAAAAATAAAGTTATTCATGATTTGGAAGATTTTACAAAAACATTTTGAAAAGCGTGTTATCCTTGAAGTTCTTACAAAGTATTGCGTATTTGATGTTAATAATACATTGCTGATAATGCGTCCATATCAAATTGCAGCCACTGAGACGTATTTTGTAGGAAAATAAAATCAAGCTATGAAGCAGCTGGAAAGCATGGAGCAGGCGACTTTATTTGGCATACAACTGGTTCAGGCAAAGCAACACATCTTTTCAAAACTGCAAGACTTGCAACGGAATTGAGTTTTATCAGCAGGGCTGTTTTTAGCCGTCGACAGGAAAGATCTGGATTATCAAACAATGAAAGAGTATCAACTATTTCAACCTGACGAGTGTGAATGTAAGCAGGATGCAAAAGCTCAAAAGGTCAATTGAAAAGATGACAACTCAGAATTGTAGTTACCACAGTTTCAAAATTAAATGAGTTTATCAAAAATCCTACACATAGAATTTATGATAAATATTGTGTACTTATATTTGATGAATGTCATCGCTCTCAGTCGGGGAAGCACAGAAAAATATACGGAAATGTTTTCAAAAGCATTATCAATTCGGTTTACTGGAACGCCGATATTTCCCGAAATTCTTTATCCAGACTGGTACGACAAAACCGACAAAGAGTATATTGATTTTCGGATGTAGAATTTCAAATTGATTTACTCAAAACGGATGAAATAAATTTAGATTATATTTTGGCTTTGATTCTCGAAAAATCAAAAGATAGTGATGACATTGAAAATTTAAAATCGGAAGTCCGCAGGGTTATAAGATCGAGCATGGCACGAAAGCAGACAAAATTGATTATGGATTTTTATAAATGCTGATCGACTTATCAGAATTAAAACTACCGATGACATACTTGATAGTTTTTACAACTTTGCAAAAAGAAAAAGAAAATCAGATTGATATAGTTATCAAAAGAAAAGCTGAGGAAGATTCAAAGCGGTTTATAGAAAAAGCTATGAGGCAAGGGATATGCTGGAATCACGCAGGCGATGAGCTAGACCGCATTATACCGCCGACATCGCGTCGTCATGGCGAAAGGGAAAGAAAAAGAGATCCGTGCTGGATAAAATTCGTCGGCTTGTCGAAGTCTTTGTCGGTATTTAAAATGTGGTTTTTATAAAACGTACGCAGACACATTTCGGCATCGCTGGACAAACGCAAGAACGAGTTTACCAGCACGAAATAGAATATTTGTTTTTGATAAATACGTCAAAGCTTTTTATGTAGTCTAATTTTTTCCATTTGTTTTCTATAGGGCTCATGATTTTTCTTTCCAGACAGACGATACTTCATAAAAGTCAGTATGATCGTTTAAATCGCATTTTCGGAAAATCGCCGAAACGAGAATCAGCGACATAAAAACGATTTGAATATCGTGCTAAAATAATAAAGCGTTCAGACAAAACATTTAGAAAGATATCTAAATGCTATGAAGTACTTCCGTATTATGGAATTGATTTGTCATAGATTAAATATGCTTGCACGAAACACACATAACATTCTCTTTCGGATGAATGGCTACCGACTTACGAACATTTCGTGCAATTCTATTTTAAAAATCCATATTCATAAACTTTAGGTTCTATCTTTTTAGCCAAGAGTTTCATTTTATTTTCGCAAGTCGCTCGATAAGCTCATTATATTTTTCATCGTTAGAGCCGTTGTTCATTCTGCCTTTTTGTTTCGCCTTGAAAAATTTTGCGAATATCATAATACGAAGCGTCAGGATTTGCTTTCGGTTGCAGTGACACATCTTCCAAAGCTCAAGCCCCCGCATTGTAGAACATTTTGTAGCTTCTTCCGATAAAACGACTTTTTCGGATTTTGCAGATTCATTTTCTGAAAACTATATCGTCCGATTTTTAACTAATTTCACCGTTCAAAAATTTACTCATAAAAGGTTGATTCGTCTTTTGCAGCCGACTTGTTGTTCTGTAGAGAAAAGGATCAGTGGGTTTTGTACCATGCTCCTTTTTATATTGTTTTGGATCCATAAACAAACCGTATATCAAGGAATCATATTGAAATTCTCTATCCATTTTCCAATCATCTTTTGGATATAAGAACTGGTCGCGATCATTTAGCAAGTTGAATCTATAACATGACAGATAACGCAATACATATTCGTTTGAATAAGATTATTGCAAGTGAAATTGGAGTAAACAGTTTTCTTTTATGTCATTGTCAGAAAGTTTATTGCACAGGAGAAATATCTTTGTTGTGCTGAAAATCTATTCCCACACATTCTCAAATATCCGATAAAATCAGGATTTTTCTTATCGTGAAATTGCTTGAGGCCAATCAATAGCACATTATCTATCGTGTGCATACGATAAAGATTATTTTCGTGCCTTGAAATTTTCCACTAGCATCATAAATACTCTCTTCTATTTTCCCTCGAGATATTTCCAGGTTTATTGCCATCCCAAATGAAAAATCCAATAGAAACTGCCCTTTACATTGTCAGAATGTGCTTGCAGGAACAACAAACAACTTTTCAAGTTTTGCTTGGTATACATTTCTAAAACGTGCTAAAGTTGGAAGCGTTTAATGCTTTTAATGTTGAAAAGTGTGCCAGCTTGCAATGTGGATCTCGAGTTTACTCAGTTAAAGAATGTGCAAATAATTCTCTAGTATACATTCAATCTTTTCTTGATAATCAGCATAGACTTTTGTTTCTATTGCGACCCTTTGTTTTATTTTTCCACTGCCCCGAAATTTGCTTTGCATTGCCGTGCTCCGTATACGGCGGATTGATATAAATTACAAGTTTCTTTCTCTTTTTCTTCATCGTTCAAAATTTCTTGCAGTGCTTCCGGGCATTTTGAAAACTCATCATTCAAAAATCAAATTGAAATACATGGTTTTCAAACATATTTCCAACCGTTTGCGATCCGGTCTTTCATTACATCAACATCCTGCTTATCAAAGTCGATGCAAAAAATATTTCTGTAATTTGTTAGTCCATTTAATAAGTTCCCTGTTCCTGCACAGCAATCCCAAACATAATACTCATCTTGCCAAAATTCACCTAAAACATATGCGAGGTACTCTTGGCTTTTTCAATCAATTGCGGCGTAAAAAGCTGCACTTTCCGTTCTCAGAATATCTTGCGGAACAAGCAAGTCAGCGGCGACCGATGATGTAATCAATACTCTTCCTGGCGGGCGGCTATAAATAGACCAAAAATTCTTTATACGCTCTTTTTGTCTGTCGATTAAATCCGACCGACATTGAATTTTCAAAACCCTAAATCATCGATTTTCTTTTGCGAGTTCGTACTTTGTCTAAGACGACATATAAAGATCTTTTTCAGACTTTCATTGTCATTACTGAGTAAATCTGCCAAAAAATCCGCGAAATAATTCCGGTTTTTGCCTTTTTCCCAATCACGCTGATTGTCGGTTTTACAACTTCTGACCAACTGATACAAATGTAAAATTGTTTTTGTAACGCTGATTTTTCAGAAATATCTTTGTCTGTTTTGAAATTGAGTTTTATAAATTGCTTTAATTCACTTGCTTGCGTTTCATATTTAAAATAATATCGAGATGCTCAGTAAGTAAGTTTTCACAAAGAGCGTGAAGCTGTTTGAATTCTTTTGTTTTCATGATTCGATGGGTTACATTCAGTTAAAATCATTTTGATAAAAGACCTCTTGAATATTGTGATATTCAATGACGCTATCTTTTCTGCATCAGATGACCTATATATTTAGGCGGAAGATATTTCTCAGATATTTTTCCTTTTCCAATCGTAAGAATGAGGCTAGAACAAAACTTTCGATAAATATCGTGGTTTGTGACCTTGTTTTGCTTCTGCCCAAAGAGATCGATTTTTGAAATCATGCATTTTCTAATTCTTCAAAAATTAGTTTTGTGCGATTTTCTGTGATATGTTTTGCAATTACAAAATCGATATTTCCGATTTAGTATTATATTTGTACGCTTTGAAATAATCCTGTTGGATAGCAGACTTCAAAGGTTCTTCTCGTAATTTTTATAATTCCATTTTTGTATTGACTCCATGACCACTATGATAGATTTCACATTGCAATAATTCTCAGATCCAAAATTTTCTAATCAGTTTGCAGATTAATTTGCATCGTAGTCTTTTACTCTCAATGCGGAAATCTTGATAAAAATATTCTGCAACCTTGCTCATCAAAAACGAGCCACCAGCAAGCGAGGTAATGCACGCCGTCTTCACGCATAAGCTGATTTCGTTTTGCCGTCCGCAGTTTGAACTTTGTCTGTGTAAACGCCACTTTCACCGAAAATCATCGCAACGAAATTCTCCGCACCTTCGAGCTGAACTCTCCGCCATCGCTTTTGACTTGAGCCTGCTCAACGGCGGTGATTTGCAGATTAAGCAAAGGCGACTTTACAATCAGCCAAACCGAGGCCAGTAAATTTTTAACCGAACGTTGAAGAATATCCATAACATCTTGTATTATAGCGATCAATCACGCATCACTTCGCTCAGAAAAAGTTTTCCGTTCCCATCGATTCTGATAGTCATTCAGTTCCTAAAAAGCAATACAACGGCATCAGATGGACTTTCATTTTCGGCTTCTTCCAAACAGAGCTGTGAAGCTTGGCTGGTAGTGTAATAGTCGGTACGGATAAACCCAGAAGACACCGCAAGTTCAGTTGCGAGCGACGCAGTGCCTATGTTCCGCTTAGAAGCCCTCGATGCTTTTGCATTTGAGATCGCCAGCAGAACAAAATCCACGGCGGATGCTCGCGAGGTGTAATCATACCGCACGGCAACTAAACTATTATTCGGCGGTTGCGTCGTCTCAATTTTGGTGCAGTTAAATCCATTTGCGTAAAAGTGCGTGCGGTATTTGTTTGCGACTCAGGAATTCGCCGATGAGTTTGCAGACTTATCGCACGAGCGTCAAAAGCGTTTTTCCCGCTACCTGTCAGAGTGTCCCAGTGATAATCATTTTGACACCGCAAATTTTCAGGACTTTCTCCCGTGTATTTGCAAAAAGTTTTTCAAAGGGAAGCGTTTCCATAAAAATCCGTCAGCGGTTGTACCAAAAGCTTGAGATAATATACATAAGGATTTTGATTTGTACAAAATAATGCTTTATTTTGCACTAAAAGAAACCGTTCCCACAGCACAGTGAACATAACCGCCTTATTTTTGAATACATCAGCGAACCTAGATCACCAAAAATTCTTATCGCGTCGATTTTACACACTTTCTCTTTCATTTTAGTTTGCAGTATAAACTAAAAAGCAAATTCGACAAAGGCAAATCACGGAAATGAATTTTGCTTTTTCGCTTCGAGCCCTCACCCACCAGGACTCACGCCTCAAAACGCACTGCAATGATGTAACCCACAATGCTCGGCGTGAGGTTTTTACAGCTCTGGTTTTCCCTCACGGAAGTGCTGTAAGAGTTACGCTGACAGCGTTAGGGATTTTACACAGCCATTCTAGTTTTTATGAAAACTAAAGAATGTGAAACAGAGAAAACTATGTGTTTTGGTTCAAAAATTGACGACGTTTTTCAAAAATATAGTTTTTGAAAAACTCGAGAAAGTCTCAATTACAATAATTAAGTATGCAGATATTGTGAAAATTGGCTTGCATCCTGTGTCAATTTTTGAACCGTCGTTCAATGTCAGCAGCGTCCACGGACGGACGCGGTATAAAAGCTCACGATGTTTTCGTATTAAAAACCCGGGCGGGATGCACGGTTTTAATACAAACTCGAGATTCAAAGAAATTGACACGGATGTCAATGAACCGCAACAAACGTATTCTAAAAAGTATTGGAACATGATGGACGGCAAATGGCGACATCCCGCCACGGATGGCGGTGTACAAAAGCACTACCGAGTTTTGCAAGCAAAAACTCGAGGTTCAAATTAGCAGGATGCCAATGAACCATCCCATCAGTTGCACTTTCGGTTAGTATGAAGATGAAGTGATGGAACGCCCGGGAATATTTTTGCAGCTTGATTGTTTTTGTGTTTTACGTTTCCGTGAATTGACAGAAATTTCCATTTTACAGTATAATTTGCAATCTCAGAGGGTGTTAATTATGAAAGGTTTACCACACAGTGAACATTTGGATGTGTGCTGCACAGTTTAGCCACGTGATGGCTGATGCCGTCGTGAAAGTTTTGCTGGGACGAAAGTTGCAGTGGTATACGATTGAAAACAGCTTTTACTATGATTTTCAGTTTCCAGAAGGTGTAAAACCGACACCTGACGATTTTAGAAAACAAATCGAAAAGGAAATGCGAAAAATTCTCGCGAGCGGGGCAAGTTTTGAAAGGAAAGAAATTTCTCGAAGTGAAGCATTGAAGCTTTTTGCCGATGAGCCTTATAAAACAGAGATAATTCAAGACCTTCCCGAAGATGCCGTTTCAGCACATTTACATCTGGCGACTTTGTGGACTTATGTCGAGTAACGTTTCGTCAATGAAAGAATTGAATGCACAAAGTTTTAAGCTTTTGAAAATCGCTGGTGCGTATTGGCGAGGCGATGAGCATCGCCCGATGCTGACGCGTATTTATGCGACGGGTTGGGAAAAACCGCAAGACTTAAAAGAATACCTTCACGTGCTTGAAGAAGCCGACTGACCATCGCAAATTGGACTGAACAGTTGGATTTGTTTCACATTGCAGATGAAAACCAGCGAGAATTTTTGGCACCTTATTGAATGGATGGTCAATTTACCTTGAAATCAAAAAGTATATGAGGGAAGCGACTCAAGGGATTCGGCTACAAAGTTAACACACCGTTTGTGATCTGCGCAGTCCTTTTGAGCTCCGTTCTGGACACTGGAGCGAAGATACAAAGAAAATATTTCATCACGGAGAAAGCGAAAAGAGGGCTTTTTGCCAAAGCCGATGAACTGCAGGTCGTGTCGAAATTTTTAAGCAGGGCATCCAAAAAGGCTACAAGATTTTACCGCTGCGGCTTGCGGAATTCGGCTCTTGCACGCGAAACGAGCCTTCAGGTTCGCTTCACGGTATTTTTCAGAGTACCGGCTTCGTTCAAGACGACGCTCACATATTTGCGCAGAGCTCAAATCACAAGCGAAGTCGAACACTTTTGCCGATTGCGCAAATCGTTTGCGAGGACTTCGGCTTCCGAAAGCATCGATGTAAAGTTATCAGTCTCGTCCCGAGAGACTCGGCGATGAGTGGACGTGGGACCAGAGCTGAAAAAGGCTCTTGGCGATGCCTGCAAAACTGCTGGCTTTGACTATGAAATTTCCGAAGGCGAGGGTGCTTTTACGGATGAAACTTGGGTTTACGCTTTGAGTTCGCTCGGGCGTGCTTGGCGGTGCGGAACGCTCCAGCTTGACTATCAGGCTGCCGTCAAAAGAACGCCTCAACGCGGAACTCATCGGCGAAGACAATGACCGCCACAACGCGGTTATGCTTCACAGAGCAGTTCTCAGCTCGCTGGAGCGGTTTATCGGTATTTTGATTGAAACACCACGGTGGTGCACTGCCAGTTTGGCTTTTCACCGATGCAGGTTGCAGTTATTCCAGTTGCACCAGCCTTTAACGAATATGCCGAGGTCAGTTTCTGCCCGACTTACCAGGGTATCCGCAGTTTTGCCGACCTCGGCAACGACCGCATGAACGCAAAAATCCGAACTGGCGGGAGCAAAAATCCCCTATCAGCTGATAGTCGGACAAAAAGAGACTTGACACACATTCCGTCGCCGTTCGATTGCGAAAGAATGAAAGCACAAAACACAATGAGCTACCGACTTTGAAAATGCATCATCGAAAAATCGACACACACGCCATCGAAGACTAACTTCAAAAAGTAGCCTAGAGCTGCAAGCCTCGCCAAAAGCGGGGCTTTTTGTTATCTATTCATCGCATTCATAAAATTAACCATTATTAACCGCATATTCAACTCACGGGCAATAACTTTCGGTTTGCCATCATATCAAAAGCCCAATACGCTCCGCCCCTCGCTAAACCATGAGACACACTTAATCTTAGATGAGCCTCATTGACTAAAATTGCTTATAATACATGGCATTTTATCGTGCTATAATTGGTTATAGAACAAGTACGTTATTGGGCTATTTTTGGCTAAAAGTTACATACCAGATTCCCGACTTAGAAAATGAGGAAAAACTAAAAGGTACTCAGTAGCTGCTCGTAAGCAAATTGAAAAGCAATTCGGACAAGGCTCGCTGATGAAACTAGGCGATAGCAAGGATTTAGCTGCTGGCGTGGACGTTATTTCCGTCAGGCTCGATTTTGGTTGACGAAGCTTTGGGCATGGGCGGTTATCCAGCGCGGGCGTGTTATCGAAATTTACGGTACTAGGTCTTCTGGTAAAGACGAGCGCTCGCCCTGCACGCAGTCGCCGAAGCACAAAGATGGGCGGGATTGCGGCTTTTATCGATGCGGAACACGCACTCGACCCTGTGTATGCAAAAGCAGCTCGGCGTAAACATCGATGAGGCTTTGGGTTTCGCAACCTGATAGCGGTGAGGCAGGCTTTGGAAATAGCGGAAAAACTTGGTACGTTCAGGTGCTGTCGATATTATCGTTATGAACTCGGTGGCGGCTTTTAACTCCGCAAGCGGAAATCGAGGGAGCGATATGGGTGCGTCCACTGGACGCACAAGCCCGCCTGATGACGTAAGCCTTGCGTAAAACTCACGCGATTTTCAGAACAAGTCAGAAGTGCATTATTATTTTTATCAGCCAAATCCAGATAGAAAATAGGCGTAATGTTCAAATCCTGAAACCGCAACGGGCGGTAACGCTTTTGAAGTTTTACGCCTCGGTGAGGTTGGACGATGCGAAAAATCGACACGCTCGGCAAAAGACAGAAGAAGCGTGGGGAACAAGTGCATTAAAGTGGTCAAAACAAAGTCTCATGCTTTCCGAAAAATCAGAAACGGAAATTCTTTTGGAAAGGGATTTCGGCGCTCTGACGGTTTGCTCGATTGTGCGTGTAAGCACGAGATTATTAAAAGCGGCTCGTGGTATTCTTACGGAGACGACAAAAATAGGACAGGGACAAAAGTAGAGCGAAAGGTTTTTAGAGAAAATCTCGCAGTTACGCAGTCCGTCGAAAAAAGTCGCGCGAAAAATTGTCCCGAACAAAGTATGTTTTCATCGTTTGTCAAAAGGCGAAGCTTCTGACAACAAGCACCGCTAAAAGGTGTGCCAAACAGAAGGATCGGAAAGCGGTAACGCCTCGAGACGCGTGAGAGAGGACTGGCGGCTCCGGCGGCGGAAGCGTCGGACCTGTCGCTGACAGAGCCGCGGGCTTTTGGCTTCGAAGCGCGTGCGGCCTGCCGCTGAAATCGAGTTTACCTAAAGATGCTCAGTCACATTGGATGGCTTCGTTGTCGTCCCGTTTCACGCGGATACGCCATCCTCCGGGGCGGGTCAAAGATCCGAAAGGTTTTTAGTTTCGCCCATCGATATCAACAAAGCTCAATACGCTCCGTCGGGCGAGCGATAAAGTTTAGCTCGCGGCGTTTTGCGAGACCTATCGCGATGAGAACGGACAGTTCGCTACAAAGCATTGCTCGCAGTCGGTTTCGAGCCTTGCGGGTGCTTATCGCCGAAAAGAGATCAAAGGTGGTGATTTGAGCGTCTGCGATATCTTTTCGGGCAGCTTTCAACAAAATCAGCCGGCTGCTTCGGGTGTTTTCCGCGTGAGAAGGAGCAAGCCGGTTTTGGCACTCCGCAAATATGTGTGTGTCAGCGGCGATGGTTTTCTTTCCGAGATGCAATGTCAGCTGACGTTTGCAGTTCGCCCGACGCTGCAGGACTTGTGAGGAGCTTCAGAGTGTTCGAGCACAACTCCGCCAAAATCTGAGGATTAACTTTTCGGACATTTGAGATAACATGCTTTTGACTTTTGTGTTGTAGTAATTTGAGGAGTCTCGCGATGTGGGTTTTGTGCTTTTCTTCGCCCGAGGCTGCCATTTTCGAGGGCTGATCCCGCAGCTGCAAAAGCTTTTCTGTAGCTGTTGAAGCGCCAGCGCGTCGGTTGCTTGTGCTCTGGACAAAGAATAACCGCAACCAAAAGCTGTGGAAATTATTTTATAGATTCAGCTCGACTTTTGGGCTTTTATGTTTTGTGTAGTAGCGAAAATTTCTTCGATGCGCTGGTTTCCTGCATAATTGAGAGCGTAGCGGTTTACGGTTTTTCAAGTGCATCGCCGGACTCTTGCGGTGAAGGCCCTCTATGGTGTGATTCCGTAAGCCTTTTCAAAGAGCTCGACTCCTGCACCGGTTTATCGCTTTGAAGTTGCAGTCGCGTTTTGCTTCTTAGCGACGTTTAAGCAAAAGTTTCGGTGTAATCAAATGATATTTTGACATTCGCCGAGATGATGAATGTACGATTTGCGGGATGCACTGGCTTTTTGCAGAAGTAATGGTGCTTACAATCCGCGGAGGGTAATAAAGAAGTCGTTTGGGTGGCAGAGTTGCCAGCATAAATGTGGGAGTTCGCTTTGTGCAAAAGGTTTTCGAGTTTGTGCGGTGTTGTTTTACGTGTTTTCTGGTGGCGGGAGAACAGGACGATTCCTGTCGATATTTTTGATGAGTTGATAAAATCTTTGTCGATAGGTTAAGACCGAGAAATTTGACGGTTTACAAAGTGGGTGCTTGACGAGGCTGAGTGAGGCAAATGGATTATTCACAGGGCTGACTGGGTTACGAGTTTATCAATGATTTTGCAAAAGCCTGAGGCCTGTATTTTAGCGACGACAGTTGAGCGCGACATCCGCGATAAAATTTATAACACGTGAAAGCTATCAAGGCGGACGGGCGTCATACCGACGGCGTTGGGGCTGCTCACCCGATACATGTGCGAGGCGGCGTTGGATGCACGCGTGTGGTTTCAGATCTGGGCGTTTAAAGGTTCTGCTTTTTGCTTTCAGACCTTGTGCGGGATGCACCTTGGGCTTCAAGTAGTATCGCGGAAAGCGGGCTTCGTTTAAAAGTCCTTTTGGTTGGAAAGCTCTTTTGCGGTGCAGCAGACAGCTGCAAGGTAATGAAATTACATGATGTGGATATTATTCGGGATGCAGTTGTTCAGCGAACTCCAGTCGCTTTGTTATTCTGATGTTGTGGCAGATGAAGGAGGTTTGCCCCGGCAGAAGCGATCCAGGATAGGGCATTGATACGAGGTTCTACAGCGGTTGTTTACGAACACCTCCAGCGGGTTCTAGCCATTGGCGGCTCGAATGATCGTGCGAACCAGGCTGCGTCGACTGGTGCAAACTGGCGTTTCGAGGTAACGGTGGCGAAAGGCTTGGAAGCCGATGACGGCGGGACAGAGCTGCCGTCGACTGGTGCAGCTGGCGTTTTCGAGTGACTTGGTGGCGAAAACGGAATGCCCAGATGAGCGGCGGACAAACTGCGTCGACTGGTACAGCTGGCACTACCGAGGTAGCGGTGGGTGAAATGCGACGCCAAACGGCGAAGCGAACAGACTACGTCGGCTGGGTACGAGCTGGCATTTCGAGTAACGGTGGTGAAAGAGCAGGGTAGAGCCCAAACGGCGGCGATGCAAGGCTGCGTCGACTGGGTACGGCTGGCGTTTTCCGGGTAACGTATGGCGAGACGGAAGCCCAAATGACGGCGGCGCATGAACTGCGTCGACAAATTGCGGCTGCAAGCGTTTCGAGTAACGGCGGCGAGAGCAGCGGCTGAGATAGCGGCAAATATCAACGACAACGCGGAATAAAGCTCCACGTTTGACGGCGTTGCTAGTGGCAAGGTAATGGCCGCTCAGTCGGTTCCGGATGCAGTATGGCGTGCCGATTTTGATCGGCTAGTATCTTGACTCGTATTGATTATTTTGTTTGAGTTATTTCTCATTTGCACACACGGTAAAGTGAAAGTAGCCGAGAGAAGCTCGAAAAGAAAAATCAATCTCGTGTGAGGTAACCGCCTATAATGAGAAAGATTTTTGTGCTTATTTGGTTTTGCTCAGCGTTGCTATGGAGCTTTTAGAGTCGGCTCAATAAAAGAGCATGATGTGGTTTCTATTTCAAAGATAATCACTGGCGACTGCAAAAATAAAAGATTGATGCTGGAAGGTGTCGAGGAAAATTCGGCAGCAGCATCGCGGGCTAAACTCCGATTACCGCTCGAGAGCTGGAAACTTTTGCTCCTTGTGCGATTACGGAGTTCGATCTTGGCCATGATCGCTGACGACAAAGGTTCTTGCCCACGGTTTACGGCTCCAAGTGCGGATAAACTCAGTTTATCTCATTCAGCGATCACCAGATCCAATCCAAAAGAAATACGCTCGCAGTACGCGGCGGCGTAAAAGAAACTGAAATCACCAGCAATGGAGCAGCGCGTAGCTGATCTGCACCGCCGGTTGGGACTGTTGAAAGAGCCAGCAGTTGTTTGCTCTGTGGCACCACGACGACAAATATCAAATTTTAGCTATATGTGATAAAGAAATGGAGACTGGTTCAGTTACTCTACGTCAGGTCGTCGGTTTTTCTTTGCTGATCATACAGTCGCATCTGAGGAAAAGTGCCAGGCCCAGGGCACGGTCCTGCGGACTAAGGGCTTCTGGCGTTTCGTGTTTCCGAGGTCTGATAGCGAGCAATCCGGGTTACATTAACGCATGGGTCGAGAAAAGATTTCACGTGGTCGGAGAGGACGGTGCATTTCAGAGAGCGAAAGACTGGGGTTTCCATTCCTGGCGAAAGAGTTGAGAAGCCAAATGTTGCGTCGAGAGATCGAGCGGTGATGTGCTGTGCAACTCTTCCGTGAATTTTGCAGGGGCTTTGGGTGCAGCAAGGCAGAAACACAAACACCGCAACTGAAAAGCTGCTACTTTTAACTCGACGTCAAATGAGGTACGTTCACTGATGGCGATCTTCAAAGTTTATGTGTAGCTTTCAGATGTCGAGCCAGCAGCAACGCTCACGGAGTTTACTTTACGACTTATAATAAATCACTCAATACAATTATTTTGCAGAATAGATAGTGTGAGAATCAAAGTCTGGCGGAAATTTCTGTTCGCGTTAGTTTAGAAAAGCAACGATACGCGTTTGAAAATAGAGTGCACCTGCCAGTCTGCTTTGTTGGGACGGCGTTTATGCACAAAAGACTAACACTATCTCGCGTTGAAAGTAGAAGCTCACGGCAACTGAGCGCGTGTGGAGTCGATTTGCGTACGGGAGATATCCAGTTGGAAAAGGTGAGCGGCTACGATTTGCATTTTGATGCATTTGCGTTCAAAACGCCGGAGCGAGTATTTTGTCAGGGAGAGTTATACATTAGCGTGACACACAAATAAAACGATTTTGCAATTACGACTTGTGGAGGCGGAGACGTACTTTTTATGAAGCGCGCCTGCAAGCCACTGCCTGCCCTTAATTTTAACGCAGGTGGAAGTTAAACTGACACCACAGTAGAAAACTACTGGCACACGGATCGTTTTGGCTTAAAACACGCAATTATATTCAATTAAAAATAATCTGCAGCACTTATAAAAGTAGATGACGAGTCTAATCGCTTACTAAAATTTCACTGTGTGCACCGCTTTCCTTTAACTGGTGCCTATGATTTCTTTCCGGACTCGCATTTGACAAAGTTGTCAAGCGAGGCCCAGATGTTCGAGTCAACCACTTTTGCTCTCACATCTCAACGTGAGGCAAATCTGCAAATGACTCAAATTCAGTTCTGCTTTCTCACCAAGCGCGTTTGTTTCGCTTGAGTTTAGCAGAAAGCAGTATGCACTTCATCGACGTATGCGTTGGAGTGCGCGTATCACACGCGATGAGCACTTTACTAGCTGACATGCAGCGGGTTCCGTATGCGGGAAAAGATGTTTCTGCGTGTTTTCCATAGCATACCAACACTGGGAATATCCAATTTCAAGCGCAGATGAGGTGTGTGCAGATTGACTTGCGATACCGCCATCGAGTGGAATCAAATCTGGGAAGGTCTGCATCTTCGTTCAACAAGCAGGAGTGCCATACCGACGGGCGGCGGCCTGGCAACATCGAGAGCGCATAATCGTGTGATGCCGTCAGTCGTAAATCGGAACCAGCCGATAGTGTCTGGATTTTCCGTCCTTGATTGAGATTAAACTTTGGCAACGGTGGAAGCTACCTTCCCAGATGTACGTGTCGAAATCCTTCCAATGCACAGACTGGCAACGCGCTAGAAGGCTCAAAACTTTTTGAGCTCTTCGATCCAGCCCAATCACCCATATTCGCGCACTCGGCGTAATGTGCGTCTTCGTGTGCGTTAAGAAGTATGCCATGCTCAACCTTTGGCTCTTGTGGTGACGAAAATCTCCGGCATCAATGCGAAAATCGCTTGCAAGTTTTTCATGTCGCTTGACGCTGTCGACAGTTTCTGCAAGCTCTTGCGAAAATAATTTTGACTTGCTTCAGCAAGCGATGCTCCGTCAATTTTGCTCGAAGTAAGTTTGTTTCAACGGAATTGGCAAAGTTATAATTTTCACCGAACCAGAAAGTTTATTTTGAAACCAATCGTTCATTATGTTGTGCCATCGTCCGAAGAACTCTCCAGAAATTTTCTTAACTGCTCCACAACATATGTTGAGATTTGCTTCTGCAATAAAATTTGGTCAGCGGTATCCCTTTTTATCATTGTAATACAGGCAAAATTCTGCACAACTTCACTATCATCTTTGAGGATTGCGTGCAGAGTACATCACGAGCGACCAACTTTTCCATTGGCACGACGAACAAAACTAATCATCGCACCTTCGCACGCCCACGCAATATAATGCGCTGAATTTTTCATCCAGGTCTACAACAACATTCTGATTATGCAAAGCTGCATAGATTGAATGCCGTCAGCGTAATCGTTTTTGCTTTTTCAAAGTCAAGCGAGCGAGCAGCCTCGCATATCTTTGAAGCTTGTCAACACTGTTTTGCATTACTCAATAAATTTTTAACCCCGTTGATGACGCTCATGCAATCTTCTTCGGAAACTTTTCCGCAACAAGGAGCCGAACATCGTCCGATGTGATAGTACAAACAAAAGGGTACTTTCTTTTTCAGAAGCACACTTTGTACATTGACTGGATTTTATAATTTTGTTCTATCAAATGCAAAAATTTTCAACAAGCGTAAACGATTTGGAAATGGAACTAAAATAAAATCGAACCATCATTTGAGGGTGCGTGTTTTCAGGAGTGCGGGGAATTACTTTCGTTGGTGATTTTATCACTGGATAAGTTTTCCATCTTCAAACAGAAATGTTGTATTTAGGCTTTAGATGCTTTCTTTGATGGGGATTATTTTTCCAGCAAAAGCTAGCTTCGTATTCTGTTTTTGTTTCGATGTACTCAAAGCTCCAGTCGCACGCGGAACCAAAATGCGTGTTTTCACGTCTTTGTTTTTGCAAAATACAAGAGCAGCCGATTTCGAACGACTTCGCTTTTCCGACATAGATTATCGTGCCGTGTTCATCCTTCAAAAAGTACACACCACTTTGCAGCGGTGCTTTCAATGCAACTTCGTGTAACTGCTCTCTGACACTCATCAACGCATTATAGCGGTTTTTGCAACTTTGTTAGCGAGACTACAGGTGACATCTAAAAGCTGGATGTGAGAGATGACCTGATTTCTTTATTGAGCGTACTTAGCTTTTGATAAAGTAGGAGTGATAGCACATTCACTCCCGTGTATAAGCTCCATGAGTTTACCAAATACAAAAATTCAAAGTTTGCAAAATGACGATTGGTTGTGGTTGGCGAGAAGATTTTGTGCTATACGCATAAATCTCGCTGTGTGAATAAACGCGACGTTCAGTATTACTTCACTTGAGATTGTATCATACTTTGATGTATAATGCTAGCCAAATACACTATTTTTGTTTTGAGGAACTTATGTCAAACTACTCCACAAATACTAAAAGAAGAATTCAGTAACCGCATTTGGGTTGCACTGAGCAATGCCATTGCATTGTTAGCCAGCTTGCTTTGCTGATGCACTCGGAGAAGAACCAGAGCATATCACCATTCGTTCTGCAGCGGTAACATTATCAAAAACGTAAAATCAGTAATGGTGCCGAACACAGGCGGACTTAAAGGTATCGAGGTTGCCGTTTTAGCAGGCGTTATCTCAAAAAGCATCAGCAAATCTTGAAGTCCCCTAAATGATTTTTCGGACAGCGACAGAAAAACGTCTTGCAGAAATGTTGAAAGAAAATGCGTAACAGTCGAGCATTTGAAAAGTCCCGCAGTGCTGTATATTATCATTGACGGCAAATCGACGAGAACAATACCGCTTCGGCTGAATTGATTCATGCACACACCAATAGTCAAAAAGTTACCAAAAACGGAAAAGTGATTTTTGAAAAACCTTTCGATGTAAATGCAGACGCTGCAACAGGCGTTGACCGCTCGGATGTTTGGAAACAATGAAAGACATTTTGAATTTGCACGAACTGTTGACATTTCGGAAGTTGCAGAGTGCTTCGTCATCAAGGTCGAACTTCATGTGCATTTCAGAACAAGGCTTTCAATCACTTCCAGGAGAGAAGTATTGCAAAGTTATTTTGAAAGCAACGAGGTGGCCTCACAATATCATGATGCAAACAAAATTACCGAGACAATCATAAAAAGCAAAAGATAGCTCTCACGCAAGTGCAGTCGAGGCACAGATGTTGAGTTTGTCTTTTCCTGTTGTCACAAACTCAGGAGTGGCAACCAAGGACTTTGTGCACAATTCCGTGGTGTGTGTATGCACGTGAAATGCAAATCCCCGAGCAAAATGCTTCGTGCATTGATTGTGAGCAACAATTGCAAATCACCAAAAACTGGATCGAAAAACTTTCGGCATATTGCGGGTGCAGTGAGGTGCAACGACCGCGACAATGGCAGCAATCGCTTTTATGAAAGGAGCGACGATTACAACACAGTTAACCAAACTGTTTCAAACTCGCTTGCAACAAGTTCCAGGATCGTTTGTGACGGGTGCAAAAGTTTCCTGTGCAGACAAAAGCGCTTGCGTACTGAGACGACGCAAATCTTGCATACGAAATGGCGGCAAGCAATGCTTTGCGTTCCGTGCGGGCGACGGCATCGTCAGAGACGTACATCAAGAAAAACAATCCGTGCCGTCGGCGTTCTGGCAAAACAAAAGGTATGAAAGAAACAGACGCGGTGTTGCTTGGAAAATTATGCTGGATTGATTTTATCCTTTGAGATGTTGCAATATTTTTAATATTAAGAATAATTCACGGAGCTTTTATGCTTGAAACAACGCCACATCCACCTGCAATAAAACATTTTAGTCGCACTGAGTGGCGGAGTTGACAGTTCCGTTGCGGTACACCTTTTGGCGGATGCAGGGTATTTCAGTGGGCGGGTGCCACCATGAAGTTTCATATCAACCACACCCATAGATAAAAACCCAGGATGAGAACATCCTAGCTGCCCTACATATATGCGACAAACTTGGTATACCGCATTACGTGTTTTGAATTTTACCGATGAGTTCAAAAAGAAGTTCATTATTTTGTCGGAAGGTTAGAAAACGCTGGAAACGCCGATCCATGTTTTATTTGCAACCAGATAGTAAAGTTCGGTGCATTTCTACGGGCAGCGGAGCGTTTAGGATTTGACGCGTGTTGCGACAGGGTACTCATGCCAAAGTCCAGTACGACGCAAGTCTCGCACGCTATCGGCTTTTCGCAAGCCACTATGCTGAGAAAGACCAAAGCTATAAGTGGCTTAAAAGCAAACACAACTTGCGAAAAATTATTTTTCCGCTTCAAGATTTAACAAAGCCCGAAGTGATTGCCTGCAGAAAAACATAGCTGCTGCGACACAAAAAGAAAGTCAGGACATTTGTTTTGTCGAAGATGGCGATTACACGAAAGTCATTGAAGCATTTTTCCACAAAGACGATGGAGCCAGGAAATTTTTACACGTGCGACGGACAAGTTGTTGGCGAAGCACAAAGGAATTTTTCGCTACTACAATCGGACAACGACGCGGGCTGCACGTGAGTTTAGGTAATCCTGGTGTCGTGCTTGAAAAATCTTGCTACAGAATGCAATCATTGTTGCAGAGCGTGACGCACTGTATTGCACCGATTTAATCGCAGGGGATTTAAACTTTATTGCTGGCGAGTTTATCGAAATGCTAAAAGCTAATGACCTTGTGCTGACGGCAAAAACCCGCTACCGCTCAACGCCAAAAAAATGCCGCGTTGAAAAACTTTCGCCTGAATGTTTTGAAACTTCGGACTCAAACGTACTCAAAAATCGGCTCAGCTTGCGGTGCATTTTTTGGAAAAAGATTTTGCCGTTGCAATCGGTCAAGTGCTTGTATTGTATAACGGCGATGAAGTTATCGCAAGTGGAATTATTCGCAGCACAACAACCGAACACGCAGCCGTTTACAAAGTCAAAAATTAATAAAAGATTTGCAGGCATTATAAAAATCGTTAAAGTTTACATCTAAAAATACCGATAATCTGAGTGAGGGCTTAGGCAAGTCTCCGCAGGACAAGGATGTTTTGCGAAAGCATTATTCCAGGGAGGATATATTATGATTATTAATCATAACATGAGTGCTATGTTCGCTCAACGAACATCGGGTCTTACCACGCGAAGTATTGGTAAAGAGACGTTTGAAAAACTTTCAAGCGGTATGCGAGATCAACCGTGCTGGTGATGATGCTTCCGGGTTGGCAGTTTCTGAAAAAATGCGAAGTCAAATTCGCGGTTTAAACAGAGCATCTGCAAACGCTTCGGACGGCATTAACTTCATTCAGGTTACGGAAGCTTTCTTAAGAAACAACTGACGATTATGCGTAGCGAGATCCGCGAGCTTGCTGTTCAAGCTGCAAACGGTATTCTATTCTGCAGAAGACGGAATGTACATTCAAGTTGAAGTTTCGCAGTTGGTAGCAGAAGTTGACCGCATTGCAAGTTCCGCCCAGTTCAACGGCATGAACATGCTCACAGGACGCTTCGCACGCGAAGACGGCGAAAATTCTGTTACGTCATCAATGTGGTTCCACATCGGTGCTAACTATGGATCAGCGCACTGCGCGTGTGTACATCGGCACAATGACCGCTGTTGCATTGGGTATCCGCAATGTTGGAGACGAGGTCAATCGATGACTATCGCAACTCCGTCAGATGCGAACCGCAGCATTGGTATCATTGATGACGGCTTGAAGAAGATCAACAAGCAGCGAGCTGACCTCGGCGGCTATCAGAGACACTGTCTGGAACTGACTGTTGTCGGATTGGACATCGCAGCTGAAAACTTGCAAGCTGCCGAGTCTAGGATCTCGAGACGCAGATATGGCTAAACAAATGGTTGAGTACACCAAGAATCAGATCTTGCTCACAGACAGGAACTGCAATGTGGCACAAGCTAACCAGAACAGCCAGTTAGTGCTCTCACTTCTGAGATAAGTTGTAGTAAAGCCTTGACCATGCGTCAAGGCTGCCTTTGACTTTTGTCACGGCTAATTAAAAAGTTTCCCTGTACTTTTTTAATTTTACTCTTGAAATTTTTCTTTTTCAAAGGGATGCTACAATGGCAATGGGTTTGGGGAAAATTTTTCGCTTAAAGTACCCTGAACCCGTGAGGTCTTTTGAAAAATACCTATTCTGAAGCCCTGTATGAACAGTATTATCGGCTATTTATTCAAGTAGCCGGTAGTACTGTGTCTTAAAGTCTTATCAGTTAAATCACGCGCAAAATTTTTCTCTTGAGCTTATCATGCAGTAAAATGATGGCAAGGGATGCCAGGGCTTAAAGCCTATTTTGACTTCAGGAGGGCCGCTATGATTATCAATCATAACATGAGTGCTGATGTTCGCTCAACGAGAACGAGGGTGTTGTTACAACACGTATGATTAAATCCGCTGAACAACTTTCGAGCGGTATGCGTATTAACCGGAGCAGGCGACGATGCTTCCGGTTTGGCTGTTTCCGAAAAATGAGAAGCCAAATCCTGCGGTTTGAATATGGCTGGAAAAACATCCAAGACGGTGTTTCTTTCATCCAAAGCAACCGAAGGATATCTTCAGGAAACGACCGACATAATGCAGAGAGATCCGCGAGTTGGCTGTTCAAGCTGCAAACGGTATCTATTCTGCAGAAGACCGCATGCAAATCCAGGTGGAAGTTTCGCAGTTAGTTGACGAAGTTGACCGAGATTGCGAGCCACGCCCAGTTCAACGGCATGAACGTTTTAACATGGACGCTCGGCTCCGCGAAACAGGAACACAGATTGGCGCAGTTGCATGTCGGTGCAAATATGGATCAAAAACGAACGAATTTATATTGGGGACATGAGCGACGACACTCGGAATTGTTGGTGCAACCTCAGGTGCGCGAGGATGCATGGTGTCCCGTAGCCGATGTTGAAAGTGCAAACAAGGCAATCGGTTCAATCGATGCAGCTTTGACTGTGATTAACAAGCAGCGAGCTGACCTTGGTGCATATCAAAACAGATTTGAGGATGGCATACAACAGGGGTTGCAGTAGCATCGGAAAACTTGCGAGGGCTGCCGAGTCGCGAATCCGCGATACGGATATGGCAAAAGCCGTTGTTGATTATACTCGTGATCAAATTTTGTCACAGTCAACAACTGCAATGCTGGCACAAGCGAACTCAAGTTCACAATCCGTTTTGAGACTTCTTCAATAATTTGGGGATTGCTGAAGTTATCGGGAAACGGAATCATTCGATAGGTGATGAACGAACAGAAAAAGAGAATCTCTGGATGTATTCTCTTGGGAAACCGAGAGGGCGTTACCAGTTGAGTGCAGGCGGTTAAACCGCTTTCGATGAATTTTATCGGTGAAGGATTTGCGCGTCCTTCACCTTTTTTAACTTTTGCCACGGATGGCGAAATACTTATAGGCGACCTCTAAAAACTTCGGTTTTTAGGAGATGCCGATAATGCAGAAATTTTTACAGGAGGTAGAGTTATGCAAACGTGCAGCAGTGCAGCCTGAAAAACTAAATAACAGTGCAAGTGCCGTCGCGACCAAGGCTCGAGACATTAACTCGACCTGAAAAAGCAGATAAAATTAAAGCGACAATTCTGGCGACTGAAAAGGCTGCACAAAAATTAAAAAGATGCAGGATGCTATCGCAGAATTTCACGAATCGCTTAAGTCGAAGCAACAAACCAACACAAACACGGAGCCTTTACACGCGAGCTGGATTTTCCGTGAATAAAGAAATTAACCGCGTGATTGTCCGCGTTGATGGATACAAGCAAACAAGCGAAATCATCAAAGAAATCCCATCGAGGAAATGCAAAAATATTCAACTGCGTATACAGGAACTTTTGGGGCAGGTCTTTGACAAACAAGTCTGACTTTGCACTTTGCGGAATTGCGTAGTTGCGAGTAAACGGTCGAGCTCTTTTGCTTTTTACGCTTCGAGCCAGAACCCAAATCGACGTACACCTCAAACACAAAAATCTTTGCGGTTTCCGCCAATGAACGGTGTACGGAACTTTTTACGTCAGAGCCTCAATCCGCCATGTATGGCTGTGTACAAAAAGTCATCACGATGTTTGCGTTAGTACAGTTTTGTGCTTATGCAAAACTGAGGTTGAAAGCGTCTCAAAATCAAAGCGTATTTTGAGACGCTTTTCATCGGTCTCGAGTTCCAAAATTGACGTCCTTGTCGATTTTGGAAACATCCCTGCACGGAAAAAGCTCATTGATTTACCACACGGACGTTTTGTAATTACTTAGCGAGTTGCAAGCAACTCGCTAGACTGTAAACCGCTATTCATTTTGCGTAACACGAAAAAGCTTTTTGTTTATGGAGAAAACCCTTAGCCTTAACCACTTCACGCCGAGCATTGTTGGTTACATCACTGCATTGCGTTTTTAAGGCGGGAGTCCTCGGTCAACATCGTACATCCTTGCAGGCTGCTGTTGACCATCGAGATTTGTCTCACAGCACAAATCTCGGTGATGCTATGTACACCTCCATCCTTGAGGTTTAGACAACATCGCACATCCTGTAGCGGCAGTTGACCATCGAGACTTGTTCATAGCACAAATCTCGGTGATGTCTTATGTACACCTCCATCCTTGAGGTTTAGACAACATCGTACATCCTCGTATTGCCAGTTGACCATCGAGATTTGTTCATAGCACAAATCTCGGTGATGCTTATGTACACCTCCATCCTTGGCGGTTTTAGACAACATCGTACATCCTTGTACGCTGTTAGTCAACATCAATTTCTGTGGTAAATGTCATTGAATACTTGTATTTTTGTAAATAGTGTGTATATACTGAGAGGCTTTTTAGAGCAGTATTTTTAACTTTAGGATTGTGATTTTTCTGTTATGCAAATGGGTGTTTATATAGAAACCGGTGACACGATTGACGGTTGCAAAAAGAAAATTTTTGATAAATACGGAAAAGAGAACGTTACGCTCATTGTACAACTAAAAACGTAGAAAAATCGTATTTTTTGGGACTTTTTCGCAAAAGATGCGGTTGAGAATAACTTTTTACGCAATGAAAATGCTGAACTTAAAATGCGCACGAAGCAGCTTTCAAAGGCTACTATTCTTGAAAATCGATGAGTTAAACACAAAAGAAAAACGGAAACTTTTGCCTTTGTCGCAACAAGTCCCGCCGAACGGAACGAATATATCGCCTTATACCAACGAGCCGATTTATTTTGGTAGAACCGATAACGCTAACCTCTGCAACAGGAGCAGGCAGACGCACTTGCGATGCTTCAGCTGGAATGTCGACGTTAGCTGATAGAGTCGGGCAGCCCGTTACTGGCGAGGTTGCGTACGACAAAGCCGACCATTGGCTACTACGCTCACAGTTTTGGAAGGGAACGCGTTTTCGCCTGAGTACACGCGGAAGTAATTAGTTTTGCTGTCGGCGTATTTCTCTGGAGCAAGTAGAACGATTTCGCATTGATTCAAAAATTTGCACTTGAGCGAGATTGCAGCAGTCGATTAAAACGACGACGTTTGAAGAGTTGCCTGAAGGTGCGGCAAACGGAAAGCCACTCAGTTTGGTTTTTAGTTTAGTCGGTCCGACTGGTGTCGGAAAAACAACAACCGTGGCAAAAGCTATGTGCGTATTATTTTTAGCATTGGCAAAAATATTCGAGAAAAGATAAGCGTTTGTGCCATCACAATCGATAATTACCGAATTAGCGGTTGGGAGCAAATCGACAGATATTGTCGCTATATGCATATTCCGTTAACTGTCGTTACAGAGTGCCGAAAGAACTCAGTAAAGCGATTGATGAAAGCAAAAACTTCGATGTTGTGTTGATTGACACGACAGGCAGGAGTCCAAACGATATAGCCGAAAATAAACGAAATGGCGGAATTCTTTTTCGGATGTTGCTACCAAAGTGCGGTGACGCTGAATGCTTCGACGCAGTACGCCGACATTGACCGCATAATGAAAGCGTACGCAGATTTTTCCGTACTGCTCGCTGGTTATCACCAAGACGGATGAAGCTTCATACTTTGGTGGTTTGATTGAGTGCCTTGGATAAAAAGCAATGTGCCGATTGTTTATATGACAACTGGGCAGAACGTGCCTTCCGACATAAAATATGCCGATAAAAGAACTTTTTCTTGAAAAAGCTAATCGGCTTTGATAACATCGACGTCTTTATCCAAGAAAAACCTTGCACAAGATGTTCCAGAAGAAATCAACTGAAATAAATATCTTTTGTTTTGTGTGTGAAGTTAAATCGTATTTGCCATACTAAAATAAAAACAAGTCTGGTAGCTTAAAGCAATTTTTGCATTGACACTTCTGTTTGCGGATATGCTGAGCTGAACGCCGACTTTCAAATAGTAGTTAATGGGTTCGTATCCTGATGCATCGACAACAATCGAAAACGGAAACACTTCGTTGAGTCCTGCGTCCGTTGCTTTCACGTATTTTGGCAAAAAGTAAAGTGCCAGCAGTCTTTTCCGGATATGGTATAAGGATCGACCTACAATCCGTTTATCTGCTCGGACAGGCGTGTTTGGTACTCAAGCAAACATCGATATTACTGACTGGCACGAATGTTTTTACCATCCCAAGATTCTTCCAGTGATAGCGGGAAAATTGAACACAGGCGAATTTACGCTTTCCTGCTCGTGATCGTGCGGGCGACGATTTTTGCGACTTGCTTTGCACCTTCAACAGTCAACGCCGCAATATCCGCGAGCAACTGTTCATGAGTTTCCCGATCAGCTCGGCTGTATAAAATGAGCCAACCCGCGTCCTGACTTTATGTAACGAGGATGCACTCTATTCAACACATAACACATTGTATCAAATCGACATGGTGGACACGTGCATTCTAACCAATTTCTGGCTTTTGGTTTCATTAAACTCATCATAAAATTTATTCACGGCGGTAAAACTAAATCTTCCATTATATTATGTATTGTTTACATATAAAAACCTTGCCCGTAATTTTTGCGTGATTTATACAAATTTGTCAAGTATTTAATTATCGAGCTCTTGAATAAATTTTTATCTTATAAAATCTCCAATCAGCAAATATTGCACAATGGAGTTTTCGTGAAAAAATTTTTAAGTCCTTATTTAAACTCACCGATTTTTGTTGGCATCATAATGATTATTTCCAACATAAGCGTACTTTCGGAAATGACTGGAATTAAACTGAACATTTTAATCATTGCACCGATTGCGACATGTTACTGCATTTGGTTGTCGCGATGCTCACCGAAAAGTCTAAATTCGCTGACATACTCGATGCCGCCGTTGCAAACGTCAAAGAAATGCAACGTGTTTTTTTATTTTGATGCTTGCATACGCTGGCTGACAGCTTTATGTACACAGGTGTCGGTGCGGCTATCATCAACATCAGCATGAAAGTCGGACTTTCTGCAAGAACCGTTGCTGTCATTTCGCTTTTTGATTTCAAGCTGCCTTCTGTTGCAACTGGAAGCTCGTGGGGAACATTTGCTGCCTGTGCTCCAATATTTTTGTGGCTCACCCATATCCTCGGTGGCAATGTTTTATTATCACTTTGTGCAGTTGCAGGTGGTTCCTGCTTCGGCGACAATCTCGAGTTTGATTTCAGACGTAACCGTAGTCAGCTCGGCAATTCACAAAGTAGAAATAACTGACCGCATGAAAAGTCAAGGTGCATGGTCGCTCTTTGTTTTGCTGTGTCGTCAGTGCTTTTTAATCGCGAGTTTGTCACTGCCAACTGGCTCCGTTAATCCGCATGCTGCGATTGATGCAATCCCTATCGAGGTGTGGGAAAAGCTTCGGTCTGACAAGCCTGCTGTGAACCTGCTCAATCAGGTGAAGCCAAGGAGTTCCGTTGTACATGGTTATACCGATGATAGTGGTTATCGCGACGGCACTGAAAGGAATTTCGACCGTTATTTGTTTGGTACTCGGATTAGTCTCGTGCTTTATTTTTGGGGGCTTTTTGCTGGCACAGTAACAAGCGTCAGTACGTGCTTAGATTTAATGTACAACGGTTTTGCCGACGCGGGTAGCTGGGTTATTGCGGATGATGATGTGGGTCGCCGCTGCCTTCGGCTGTAATGCGCAAAAATGAACGCCTTGTAAACCGCCTCGCTGATATTAGCGTGTATATCCCTCGAAAAATGTCCGCCAGCTTCTGGGAACGGGTCTATTTCGCTCTGGGCAATGCAGCCCTGCCGACGAAATGGCACAAATTACCACAATGGTAATCAATCATCAAAGACATAACCGATGAAAATATTGAAGGTGACGAAAAGATATGTACCGCGATCTCGACTGCGCAATGCGACTTTTTCCTCGGCGTTGGGCGTGTTCGGCAGTCAGCTGATTCCGTGGCACGTGTACCTCAGCTATTTTCGTCGGAGTTTCAGCATGACAGTTTATCACATTGCAGGTTTTCAACCAGATTGATTTGATTAAACAAACTACTCTTGCAATAATTGCAGTTTCCAGCTTTGTTGCTGTTCACAATTATTCCGATTGATAAATTTATCCCCGGCTTTTCGATTCCGACCGAACCTAAAGTTCACATCAAAAAGTAACTGCCATTTATCTTCATTAACCGAAAGTGACTCATTGGAGAACTTAAAAATCCAAAACGGATTTTAAGTTCTCCATCATTTACCAATGCTTTTTAGGAATACGCTAAAAGCAAGGTAATGGGCAACGCCCTTGTTGCCCATTACCTTGCGAGTTTTCACAAAACAACATTTTGTGAAAAACTCGTTATTGCTTTTATCTACCCGCCATCCGTGGCGGTGGTGGCAAGGACGATGGTGCTACAAAAGCATGCTGAGTTTTTGCAAAGCAAAACTCGAGTTCACGTATTTAGTAGAACGTTTTGGGCTACGCCCAAAGCTTCCCAAAGATTAAGGTTTAAAACTGCACAGACACACGGTGCAATTTGTCCAGGCTAAACTTTTGGCAAAAAGTGCGTACTCAAAAATACACTATCAGTTATTTGCTGCATGCAGTGCAAAAAAATCAAGGCGAATGCAAGCGACTTTTTCAGCAAGCGGAATATCCATCGCAGAATACAATGTGCCACCGCTGCATACAAAAACCGCACCAAAGCCCAAATAGCGGTGAGCAAATGCAAAACAAAAATAGCGCACCTAACTCTGCAACGATTTCCGCCACTTGCCGTTTTGGTGCCGTTGCATAAACTAAAATTAGCGGTGGCGATAGGGAGATAAACTCGGTAAAAAGCTTCTTCGTAAAACACCGAGCATCAAAAACGCGATGCATCGGAACTGGCAGAAATAATTTGAAGGTGCTTTTTGCTCATAACAAACAAGGGCGGAATTGCAAAAGTGCGAGCAAAGTTAAAAAGAGTATGGCATTAAATCGACTGTATGAACGATTTGCGAGCATAGGTTGATTATACGAAATCGTTTGCACTTTCTCAATAAGCCGTAAACATCATCGTTGCGTTTTTCGCACTAAAGTACAATCGTGTCGTTAGAAAGCGAGAGTCGTACCCTTGTAAAAATACCGCGAGTAGTATATCCTTGTCGGGTTAATTGCGTATTTGGTGCAATAAAAATTCATGGGCGACAATAAACAACGCTTTTACATTTTAAAAAAGCCGACGAAAACACATTACACGATTTTTTAAGGAAACAACAATGCGAACCTACAACGAATTTTTAGGGCTTTGTCCGATTGGAGCTGAAGTTGCTTTTAACAACGAGCTAAAAACTAAACGGCTTTGTACTCAGCGAAAAAGTTCCCGGGCAGGCTTTTTTAAGGAGGCAGCATCAACGGAAACCGCCACGCAAGAGCAATATTCGAGGAAAGCCCAAACACAAGCTAGACCGGCATGAAGTATTTTAATTAAAAACTTTATGCAGGCAAATATTACGATGGAAAACTTGGGCGTAAAACGACTGATGCACCGAGTGAAAAAGACAACACTGGAGAAAAAGCAAAGGCGGAAGTCTGTTTAAGCTTTGGCACAAGTACGAACGTAAGTCTCGCGGGACTATGCTTTTGGTGAAAAGTATTATTAAAGGGCAAACCTCAAACTGCGACTTGCGGACAGAATTGGGCTGGTGATTGCGAAGTTTCGTTGTGAGGATTTTGATGACTTATTTGAGGGTGTTGGGGCGGTTGATTGACGCAGTTTTTGTGAGGACCTCAGTTATTGTCGTGGAAAAAGGTGAGTTCGGCGAAGCCGAAGTTGGCTTCAGAGCGGGCGATTCAGGAGTGTGGCTACAAAGGCGATTTATACGACTTTGTGCAAGGCTTGGCACGTGAATACAATGTGCGAAACGGGCGACACTTTTTCGGTGCGGATTTATCTGATAACGATGTTGCTTCGGTTGTGTTGACACGTCGGGCGAGCCACTTCACAAACGTGGTTATCGCTTGTCGGGCGGTATCGCAATCCGATCTGGGAAACCGCATGGCTTTGCTTTTGCAGCTGATGATGTGGAAGCGGAAGATGCCCCTGCACGACCCTTTTGACTCTGGGGACGATCTCCATCGAGGCGATTCTTTATACTCACAATGTTGCACCAGGTTTTTGCGTGAAGAGTTTGATTTGTCAAAAGTTTGCACTTTTCGGGGAGCTGACTCGGGAATTGCTTCTGCCGAAAAAGCGAAAGCGGCTGACGAAATTCAAACGGGGAACGTAATCCGCATAACGGGTTCGGACATTGACGAGAATGCAGTTTCGCTTTCGCAAGCAAACGCGGAAAATGCTTGTGCGTTGACGGAAGCGGTTATGCGGCTGATCTCGGACGAAACGATAAACTTACGCGTCCAGATTTTTGTGCAGGCGGACATTGCCGAAATTGCCGCGACCGTATGCGGAGGGCGTGCTTTTGGGGAATCCGCCTTATGGGGAACGGCTCGGTGATGAGGCGGAAGCACTGGACGTGTATCGTAAAATCGCAGGCACTGTGCAGGAATTTCCGCGTTGGCAAAAAGCTTTTATCACCAACAAGACGGAATTTCCAGACACTGTGCGGGAAGTTCTCAAAAGGGCAGAGATTTCACGAGCATGCGGTAAAGTATGGAAAGCTGGAAACGGTGCTGTATGTTTTTCGGTGAGGGACAACCTTCTGTCTCAGCTCATCGGAGTTAATCGAGCTTCATTACATCTCGATAATAATATATCGAAATAAAATAAATATAAAAAGATACTGAAAAATATCTGCATAGGTTTTAACAGCGGGTAGCTTAAATTATCGAGGAAGGTATTTACGTCAGAGAAAAATCTGGTTATTATCGATGCTAACACGGCTGCAGGCATGTCGCACACGCTTTTAAGCGAAGTGATTGCGATTTATCCGATTACGCCGTCTCAGTCCGATGGGTGAAGTTGCGATGAATATTCGGCAAAGTGGCAAGAAAAACATTTGGGGAACTGTCCCGAAAGTTGCTGAAATGCAATCGGAAGCGGGTGCTGCCGGTGCTGCACACGGAGCTTTTAACAACGGGAGCGCTTAACAACGTTTACCGCTTCACAAGGCTTGCTGTTGATGATCCCGGAACATGTATAAAATCGCAGGTGAAGCAACCAGTACTGTTTTTCATGTCAGCCGCCGAGCACTGGCAAGCAGTGCACTTCAATTTTCGGCGATCACCAAGACGTTATGGCGTGCCGTCAAATCGGTTGGGCTTTACTCGCTTCAAATAGCGTTCAGGAAGTAATGGACTTGGCAGTTATTGCACACGCAGCGACACTCTGAGTCGCACGCGTGCCATTTTTGCACTTCTTTGACGGATTCAGAACTTCGCATGAAATTCAGAAAAATCGATGAGGTATCGCAGGATGTGATGCGCAGTTAATTGACGACAATTTTGTCCGACAACACCGAAATTTAGGTTTAACTCCAGAAGATCTGGAATCTGGCGGAACGGCTCAAAACCCCGACACTTATTTTCCAGAGTCTCGAAACAAGAAATAAACTTTACACTCGCAACTCCAGCAATTGTGCAAAAAGTGCATGGACAACGCAAAATTAACTGGTCGTCAATATCACCCTGTTTGATTATGTCGGTGCAAAAGATGCAGAGTCGGTGATTATTCTCATGGGCTCAGGTTGTGAAACTGTTGAAGAAACCGTCAATTACTTGAATGCAAAGGGCGGAAAGTACGGCGTTTTGAAAGTTCACCTTTTTCCGACCATTCGACGCAAGTGCCTTTGTTTCAGCATTGCCGAAAACAGTCAAGAAAAATCGCTGCGCTTGACCGAACAAAAAGAGCCGGGTGCGTTTGGGCGAACCGCTTTATTTGGATGTACGCACCGCTATCGGCGAAATGCAGCGCTGGAAAAAGCACCGTTTAGCGGTTATCCGCTTGTGGTTGGTGGACGTTACGGTTTGGGCTCAAAAAGAATTTACGCCCGCTATGGTTAAAGCCGTATTCGACAGCCTTGACGGAAAAGCAATCCATCTCGTTCACGGTTGGTATCGATGACGATGTAACGCACTTGAGTTTGCCGGTTGATGAAACTTTCCAGCTCGAAAAACAAAGATATGCATCAGGCTTTGTTCTATGGTTTGGGTGCAGACGGTACCGTTGGTGCAAAACAAAAGCTCAATCAAAATCATCGGTGAAGCAACCGACAACAACGTACAAGGTTACTTCTCGTACGACAGTAAAAGTCGGGCGGTTTAACTGTTTCGCATTTGCGTTTCGGAAAAACACCGATCCAAAAGCTGTATTTGATTACGCACGCTGACTTTATTGCATGTCATAAATTCACTCTACGTCGAAAAATACGATATGATTCTGCCCGCTTTAAAAATGGCGGTATCTTTCTGTTGAATGCACCTTATAAAAAGGAAGAGGTTTGGGATCATTTGCCGGCAGAACTGCAAAAGCAGATTATCGATAAAAACGCACGATTCTTTGTTATCGACGCAATGGACATTGCAGGAAAAGCTGGAATGGGAACGCGGCACATTGTTATGCAAACGGCTTTCTTCAAAATTTCCGAGATTTTGCCACAAGCTCAAGCAATCGACTTGATTAAAAATTTATCGAAAAACATACGGCAAAAAGGTGCCGAAGTTGTCGAGAAAAATATGGTAACAGTCGATATGGCACCTCAAGGCGTTTTACGAAATCAATTATCCGAAGACGGTTACTGCAAAAACTCATCGCCACGCAGCAATGACTGATGATGCTCCTGAGTTTGTCAAAAACGTTTTGGGCAAAATGGCAAGCAACGAAGGCGATGTTCTCAAGGTCAGCGATATGCCGATTGACGGAACATTCCCCACAGGCACAACTCAGTATGAAAAGCGTGCTATTGCCGAGCAAGTACCAATCTGGAAGTCTGATATTTGTATCCAGTGCGGACAGTGTTCGTTCGTTTGTCCTCATGCGCAATTCGTATGAAAGCCTATGATGCAAAAGAATTGAACGGAGCACCCTGCTTCATTCCATTCATGCGATTACAAGGGCAAAGAATTTACAGGTGCAAAGTTTACGGTGCAGGTTTCCGTTGAAGACTGCACGGGTTGCGGACTTTGTGTTGCAGCAGTGTCCCTGCTAAGTCAAAAGAAGACCCGAACGTCAAAGCCATCAACATGGAAGACTTTGTAACGCACCGTGAAGCAGAGGCGGCAAACTGAGACATTTCTTTAAGATTGAAAAACCCCGATGCTGCAAAGCTCAATTTGAACATTCCGAAAGGCATTGCAATGAAGCAGCCGCTGTTTGAGTTCTCGAGCTTGTCCGGGATGCGGTGAAACACCGCATGTTCGCACACTCACTCAGCTTTTTCGGTGACCGCATGGTCATTGCAAACGCAACAGGTTGTTCTTCCATTTACGGCGGTAACTTTGCCGACAACTCAGCATACACGACGTCCTGACGGACGTACCAGCATGGTCAAACTCTTTGTTTGAAGATGCTGCCGAGTTTGCATACGGCATGCGTTTGACCAGCGATAAACCCACGAGTATGCACTCGAAGTTGCTGCAATGCAAAAATCACAAAGGCATCGCTGCAAGCACAATCGAAAAAGCTTTTTGAACAATCCGCAAAACGACGATGTACAAATCGATGACGCACGACGCACGGTTGAAGCTCCTCGTCAAGGAACTCGCTTCATCGAATGAGCCGATTGCTAAAGAGCTGATTTCGTTAAAAAGACCACTTTATCAAACGCTCGGTTTGGGCATTTTGCGGTGACGGTTGGGCTTATCGACATTGGATACGGCGGTGTTGACCACGTACTCGCTTCTGGTAAAAACATCAATATTTTTGGTGATGGACACGGAAGTATACTCCAACACAGGTGGACAGATGTCAAAGGCAACACCGATTGGTGCAGTTGCAAAATTCGCAGCAGGCGGACGTGACATGCCGAAAAAGACATTGGTATGATGGCAATATCTTACGGTTACATCTACGTTGCACAAATTGCGATGGGTGCCAATATGAATCAGGCAATCAAGGCAATCCGCGAAGCTGAAAGCTATAACGTCCCGTCTTTGGTGATTGCGTAGCAGCCATTGTATCAACCACGGTATCAATATGGTTAAGGGTATGCAAATCCAAAAAGGATGCCGTTGAGTGCGGATTGTACTTGCACATCGATTTGACCCAGCGACTTGTCGATGAAGGTAAAAATCCGTTCCAGCTCGACAGCAAAGAGCCGAACTACAATTTGATTGACTTTATGTACAATCAGGTTCGTTCTCAAGAGCTTGAAAGACAGCCAACCCTGACCGTGTTGCTGCATTGCTCGGCTCAGCCGAAAAGACAGCACGCCGACGCTGGCAAGAATATAAATACCTCGCTGATCGACCGTTCTAATTGCGTGAGCGATAAGCGTAACTAAGCAAAAAGCGGAAAATTGCACTTGTTGCGTTTTCCGCTTTTGTTTGCACCGAAAGAGAATCTTTTGTCATATAGGCTAAAACAAAAAGCTCGGGAACATTCTGCTTGAGGTTGCAGCTGCCTATTTTGCTTTTGGCACAAACATATTACTGAGCTTTGTCGTTTACAGAAGACTATAAATAGGGAAAGAATGTCGAGACGCAGACGTGCGAAAGCTGACTTGATGGCACACAATTTGTGGTGCGAGTTGATTTTGATTGCGAAAAACTGGCATTTTTGCAAACGCCGGTTCTGCGGTTGTGCTATTTTGTTAAGCTGTTTGCTCGGTCGGTCGGCGAAAGAATTTCGGTAACGCGAACACCAAAAATTTTCTTCGATAACGACGACTTCGCCTTTTGCAATAGGTTTGTGGTTCACGAGAATATCGACGCTTTCACCTGCAAGTTTGTCCAGAGAAATAATGTGCCCTTTCGCCCATTCCAAGAATTTCGCGGACAGTTTTTGGTGCGTCCGACCTCGACGGTGAGCTCCATCAAAACATCCATAATCAAACCGATATTGTTTTTGCCTTCGTTTCCGTCAAAGCTGAAGTTGCGGATATGCGACGGTTGCACAGTTGGATTTGAACCAGCACTCTGAATATTTTGTGATTGCTACCTGCATTTATTTTGACCAAAATCGCTCATATTGATGCCTGCCTCCTGTAAAAATTAGCTTGAGCTTGCGATTGTGCCTGTCTGTCACTGTCCCATATTTTTCGAGTTGGTTCCGAAGCAGCTGGAGGCTCGGCATTTGCTGGTTTAGGTTCATACCGTTAATCGTTTCCGCAATTTTTGTTGCAGCCTCGGTGCTGAGAACTTCCCAATATGTGAACGCACTGCCGTCTCATCACAATATCATAAGCAATGCTCGTAAATGACTTCTGCGAAGCCTAATCATCGCTTTCGGAATATCTCATTGATCTCAGGCGGATTATGGGAAACTCCGCTGAAACCGATGCTGTCAAACTCGGTGATTTTCTGAGTTCAAGATTGCCCGATAACTTCGCTTATAACGGAAAGAGCCATATCATCAATGTCCGCTTTTTCTTCCATGATTTACGAGCCCGACAATCTTTCGAACCATCTCGTGAGACATAATAAACAAATGATCGCCACTTAATCCAGAAGCAAAATCGCAAGTCGAGGCAAACAACAAGCTCCGGAACAATTTGCATAAATGCTTCGCGGTTGGTATTTGAATAGGTTGTCGCTGTAACTTTCACTTCACTTCCTGTCATGGAAGCGAGATTTTTTTCAAAGGCTTTGCTCGGATTTACTAAAAACGTTTCTGAAATGTCTTTTACCTTGAAATCTCGTAGCATCTGTTTTCGTTCGAAGAGCTTCTGAAAGTACTGCTGGACCTCATATCCATACCCGACAACAATGCATCGATTTCGTCTTGTGAAATTGAACCATCACTCATAATAATTTTCCCCTCTCCGATAGGTTTTCAAAAATCCTCTTCTGTTATGTCTTCAGTTTTGCTCAAAAAGCTGCACTGCAACACGTTTGCCGACAACGCCCGGCTGACAATAAAACTTTTGCGATTGCCACACTAAGCGTGAAAGGGTCGCCAACCCTGCACACCCTTTCGGCAAACGGATAATATCACCGACACCAAGCGAAAGAACATCTGACACCGAAATATCCAAACTACCTACCTCAGCGGCTACGTCTACTTCAACGGCAGCTAACTTTTTCTTTCAAGACGGCTAAATGCTGCGTTGTCGAGCTTCGGCGAACTGACGTAAACCAGTACTCGTGTTGAAAGCTTTGAAACAACAGGCTCAACTGTAACGTAAGGCAAACAAAAATTCATCATGCCTTCTTCATCGCCTACTTTGACTTCCAGCGTAACCAGAATAACAATGTCGTTCGGCGGAACAATTTGAGCGAACTGCGGTGTTGTTTCAATCGTACCGAGACGCGGACGCAAGTCGATAACAGTGTTCCATGCTTCACGCATATTAGCTAAAGAAATTTTTGACAATGATGCCTTCCATTTCACAGAGCCCTCAATGTCTGTCAGCTCTCGCTGGATTTTTATACTTTGACCTTTGCCGCCAAATAGTCGGTCAATAATCGAAAAAGGTTATCGACGGGTCAATTTCCAAAACAGCACTTCCAGGCAACGGATCCATATTGATGAGAGCGAGTTGTTGTCGGCAGGAATTGAACGAATAAACTCTTCATGTTAATTGCTCAACAGTTGCCACGTGAACATGAGCGAGCGTTGCCCTCAACTGAGCCGAAAGCGTCGTCGTTGTTTGACGTGCAAAAAGTTTCTCGTGCATCATTTTGATTGTACGAGTCGCCTCGGTTGAAAAATTTATCCTACCGCTTGAAGTCGTAAATCTTAATCTCTGCGATTATCATTAATCGACTTAAAAATCTTCTGTTCCGTATCACCAGAGCTGACTGCCGTTAAAAGCTGGTCTATTTCGTCTTGCGAAAGCATGTCAGTCATAGTGCTTATTCCTGCAAAGACAAAGTGTATTTGTCTCATCATAACTCGTTTGATTTTTCCTTAGTCAAAAATGTTGTCATGCTGATTAAATTCCATTTCAATCTTAACACTTTCGCATTATCGGAAAGCTCATCATAAGTTTTTCCTTTGAAACAAAAGAGCAAAAGTCCTGAATTTCAACCGACCTTGCACTCGATTTCACTCGGTGTATTTTTATCATCCTGCGAGTAACCAAGGTTTACTTTTTACCTGAATGCTTGCCGGCGGTGCTCCCGAAACATTCGTTGTAACCGGTACCAATATTCGCATAATATGTCAACACTTCACTTGTATCGCGGTACTCAGGCGATGTCGGATAGTCCGTGTAACCCTTGCCCCTTCTGTCCCGTGATCGAAACCGTAATCAACGTTATCGCAACAACAAAAATACCTCTGCCAAAACAATTGCAATCCATTTCAAAATTATTGGCAAAATCGAACTCTTCTTCGTCGCCTTCACTGCTGACTCCCGGGCATATCATCCGTCATCGAACCTGTAAGTGTCTTTATCTGCCATAAATCCTCCGTCATTCAATTATCGGGCATACTAAAAAATAAGCATTTAGTTTTTCTACAAAATTTAATGTACACGAAAACTCAATCAAAAGTCTACAATCGCACATTTTTATTTACCGCCATAGTCGAATCAAATCAAAAGCTTTGCGAAAAATCGTGGCGTTTGTAAACGGCTGAGTTATCCACGGGCAACCTGTTCGGTTGCATTCCTGCTTACCAGCACGTCCTGCATGTTGGTAACTGCTGAGTTTGCATACAAACCGTGCGGTATGTACGGTTTTAATACAAAGATCGTGGCTTTTATACCGCGTCCCGATCCTTGGACGCAAACTTCAGTTCTGCCACGGACGGTGGTAGTGCAAAAGCAACCTGAGTTTTTGATTTGTAATAAGTTTTGGGCATAGCCTACTTGAGGTTGAAAACGTCTCAAAATCCAAAGCGTATTTTGAGACGCTTTCACGTCAAACTGGAGTTCAGCAAATGTACAGGAGGTACATTGCTGAACTCGCAACGCGTGACAAGAAGTTGCACTTTTCCATTGACTTTTTATAAAAAGGATTAAAATATAAACGCTTTTCAACAACGATGTGTATTGTTGTGTGCATAAAGCGGGAGTATTGTATGAAAAACCTTTGGAACGATTTCACGCGGGCCGATTGTCTCCGGATTATTAGTAAGGGCGATGATGTTGCCGCTGGTTGCAGCGGAAACCCTTTTGAAGGCTGTCAAGGCGGAAGGAATTACTGATATACCAAAGACATTCTTGCCTTGACGGAACGGTCAGTTGTCGCAAGGGCTCAAGGCAACTACGCCACGATGGAACAAATCGCTGCGCGGATATAAATGCGAAATTTGCGGACGACACAATTGTTCTTGTGTTTCCGATTTTGAGCCGAAACCGTTTCGCTCCATGCTTGGAAGGAATTGCACAAACTGGAAAACTGGTTGTCCTTTGAGTTATCCCGCAGATGAAGTCGGAAATCATTTGATTGATTACGCTCTTCTCGAAAATAGCATGGCTGAAATCCTGACGGACAGCTTTACTCATAGAAGAGTTCAATGCAAAGTTTGGTCTCGACCGTCCATCGGTTTACTGGTGTCGATTACTTGCAATGTTACAACGAAATTATCAAGGCACACAATAAGGATCTATTTATTATTTTTGCCAAACAACTCCGACAGATTGTTTTAGTATGCTTCATCGGTTTTGGCTTGCGATATTCATAGTCGCAATCACACAAAAACCGTTTTGAAAAAGCTGGTGCAAAAGTTTTTGGGTCTTGATGATATTATGACTGAATCGGTTTTTGGGAAGTGGTTTTATTAAAAAGTACGGTTTGTTTGGTTCAAAACAGCGTCCGACAATTTCTTTTGAAACTTTTTCCAGAAGATGGTCAATCCATTGTTGATAAAGTTCAAAAATTATTTTCGATAAAACAGGCGTGATGATTGAAGTGATGATTTATGGCGACGGTGCATTTCTGTGACCCAGTTGGAAAAATTTGGGGAGCTTGCTCGACCAGTTGTTGCACCTGCATACACAAAAGGTTTGAGCGCGACTCGAACGAAATTAAAACTGAAATACATTGCTGATAACCTTTTTCCAAATTTGCCACGAGAGGAGCAAGTTAAAAAAGATTGCGGCGTATATTTCTGAGCATCAAAAAGAAAGCCGAAACAAATATGAATGCTCTTTTTAGCGAAGGCACAACGTCAAGCGTCAGTTGACCGACCTCACCGGTTCACTGTGCGATTTGACATCTGGCTCAGGCGACAAAGGCACGCCGTTTGTTTTTATCCAGGCTATTTCGACAAGTTTGAAGGTTAGTCGCGGGCGGTTCGGCGAAAGAAATGTTACACGGCGGAGATGTTCTTTCATATCGGGGGTTTGTTTGCGGGCGAGTTGACCGATTTTAGCAGTAACATAAACCCGCTGCTTTTCCGCCAGAGTTAAAAACAAGCCTCGCAGAAAACTCGGTGGCACTATGTGCGTATCCTGATAGATATTACCGAAAGCTAAAAGCAGCTGTCGCGGAATATTTGCATTGCGAGCCGCAGGAAGTTATCGTCGCGAACGGTGCGATGGAAATCATCGATGCGTTTATATGCGACTTTGATTTGGTTGTCGTTTGCCCCGCCATGCCTTTTCGGAGTATGAAATCTGAGCCGCCGTTCACAAAAAGAATATAACATTTGTGCCACAACTGTATCAAACGCGTTTTGCTTTGATGAGCAAAATATCAAAATGCATTGCAGGAAAAAGCGTTCTCGCTTTTTGACAAACCCAAATACATCCGACAGGACGCACCATCGGTGCCGAACAACTGGAGCGTATCTATAAAAAGCTGTGATAGAAAAACGCGTTTCTTCTCCTCGATGAAACTTTCGTTGAGTTTACCGAACTCGGATACGATAGCATTTCGCTTTTCAAAAAGCACGGATACAAAAACATCACGATTATCTCGAGGCGGCGACAAAGTTTTTCGGCTTGCCAGGTTTGCGTTTGGCTTACGCATGTGCGGCAGAGAAAACCGCGGGAAGAGGTTTCCTCAAAATGCTAGCTGGCACGTGAACGCTGGCATCTGAAAATTGCTGGCTCGGTGATTTTTCGACAGCGATATTGCAGGAAAACAAAGGCTTTGATAAAGCCGAACGTGCCTTTTGCAACGGCACTAGCACAATGCCCGCGGTGCAAGTTGTGAAAAGTGATGCGAATTTTATATTGCTGCGGTTGCGGATAGAGTACAGCGGAACGAGCGTTTGACTTTTTGTACGTCACGGGATTATTTTGCGCAAAGCAAACAGCTCAGCGTTTGAAAAAGTCATACGCCTGAATTGGCACGTGCGGAATGGATACGCATAGCGGTAAAACCACGCGGATAACGAAAAAGCTGATTAGCGTGTTCCAGCGGTGGTGCTCAGAGCTTGACTTTTACTTTTGGGCGGTAACGCTAGCTCAACGCAACTTTACAGCTATGTAAAAGCTGAAGAATAATGCGAAAAATATAAAAATTTTCGCAAAAAGTTTTTGCAAAAGTTTTCACACTATTCACGAGGTGAAGCTTGAAACACAGCCGTCTTCTTTTGGTGAAAAATGACAAATGCGAGATTTGAGAGAGTTGACTGAAATTCGGCTTGACCTTTTCGGTTGTTTTCGATATAACGATGATATGAAAGTTTCAAAATGCAATAAAGATTATTTTTGATTTTGGTGCTGGGCGGTTTGCTAGCATATAAGGGTTTTGTGGTTATCGAGCCGACTGAAGAGGGAATTGTGACTCAGTTTGAAAGTATGTGCGGATCGCCGCCTTCGCGCGTCGTTTTGTCAGATCCTTTTTGGTCGAAAAGGTGCATCGTTGAAGTGTACAAACAGTGCAGAAAGAGGAGTTTTGGTTTTCGGACAGCAGTCGAGTGTCCGCAGTCAGTATGAAAACGACCTTGTCCAATGAATCTGAAATGCTGACAGGTGACTTGAATATTATCAATGGGAATGGGTTGTGCAGTATAAAATCACTGACGCAAAGGCTTGGCTTTTAATGTTGCTGCCGACCAGCGAACGAAAACTATCCGCGATGTGTCGAAGGCGGTGATGAATTCACTTGTTGGCGACCGTGCGATCGATTATGGGCTCGAGCGAAATAACATTGCGCGCCTTTCAACCTGAAATGATGAATGAGCAGTTTAGTGTACTGAAGCTTGGCATCACCGTGCTTTCTGTGCAGTTGCAAAACGTTGTGCCACCGCGACAGGGTGCAGGAGGCTTTCGAGGATGTGAACATTGCTATTCAGGATATGAATCGCCTCATCAACGAGGGTCAGGAAAGTTTACAACGAAGAGTTACCGAAAGCGAAGGGTGAAGGTTTGCGGCTTTTGCAGGAAGCGGAAGGTTATCGCAGCGAATCGCGTGAACACCGCAAAAGGTGATATTGCCCGCTTTAACGCAGTTTACGCGGAGTACGTGAAAAGTCCGCAAAACTCACACGTCGCCGTTTGCACCTTGAAACCATGAGCGACGTTTTGTCAAATGCCGACAATATCACGCTCTATCGACAAGTCACCTGGTAACTCACGCACCGATTAAAGAACTTGGTGCAAAAGTTTTGAAGAAAGCGACAATAACATATTTGGAGATGAGGAAAAATTATGAAAAAATACATTTTGATAAAAATCGTTTGTCGTTGTTGCTTGCATTGTCGTTGTTATTCTGTGCTTTATTTTGAACCCTTTTATACGGTGCAAGAAAATGAAGCAGCACTCATTACTCGACTCGGAAAAATTCACGCCGTCGAAAGAGAACCTGGTTTGCACTGGCGAGTTCCGATGTTGGATGACGTTCAGCTCGATTTCAATGAAAGTTCTCCGCATTGACGGCGACACGCAAAAATTCCGACGCGCGAAAAATCAATTCATTGAGGTGAACACAACTACGCGATGGCGTGATAACCGATGTCGCATTGTTCTATCGCTCGCTGCGTAGTTACGAGGCGGCTTTCGAAAATTGCGGATATTACCGATGCGTCGTGCCGCGACATACTTCCGTGAATAGCTTTTGACAGCATTGTGCGAAGTTCCAACATTATCAACAAAATTGACCTCGCAGGAAGAGTTGAATCTTGAGACGGATGAAATTGACACGAGTTCGCTTTTTGAAACGCAGCAAAAGGATTACGTTAATATCACGAAAGGACGAGAGGAAATTGCCGACGATGTGAAAAGTCGCGCGAACGCACAATTAAGTGTGTTCGGTATTGAGGTCATCGACGTGATTTTCAAAGGCATCAAGTATGCCGATGAATTGCAGGAATCTGTTTTCAGGCGAATGATTACCGAGCGAAATAAAATCGCAAGCACAATCCGTTCAACTGGCGAAGGCAAAAAGCGAAATTTTGGGTAAACTCTGAAAACGAAAAGCAAAAGCATTCTTTCGGGAAGCTATGCTAAAGCTGAAGCAATCCGCGGTCAAGCTGATGCCGAAGTCAGCTGCCAATTTACGCTGAAGCTACAACAAAGACCCTGCGTTTTACAGCTTTTGGAAAAGTCTCGAAGCGTACAAAAGACGCTGCCTAATATCGATTATGTCGACCCGACTCAGACTTTTTCAATTATTTGTACCGACCGTAATTGGCGATTGAAGTTTTCGCTGAACTGGTATATAAAAAGCCACCCGTGAATAGTTTTCACGAGGTGGCTTTTTGTTTTTCGCAGCAGATGCTATAAATCTGTTTTGCGTCCGAATAGCTTTTTGATAAACCGACCGATACACCGCTTTCGGCGTATCCTGTTTTTCCAAGCGGTACACGATGTGCCGAATGCATGCACTTGCTTTGGACTTCGGGGCGTTGACATAAAATGGTGTTTGCTTTAAGACGGCTTGCTCGACTGCGTTGTCGTTGTAAATGAAGCCCAGATACTCAATCTTTAAGTTTAGAAACTGGCGACGCACTTGCACCATGCGGTCTGCGATTTTTACCGTCGCCTGAATTGCTGACGCGGTTTACAATAAGCTTCAAGTTAATATCGATGTTGTCTACTTTCTGCTGCGATGATTTTAATGATGCTGCTGCGTTCTGTTATTGCAGTTGGCTCGGTTGTTGTAACTACGATTACTTGTCAGCAAGAACCAAAACCGAAATAACATTTTGGAAACGCCAGCACTTTGTATCGATGATGATAATATCGGCTTCCGCGAGCGTGTACATTTCGATGAATGCCGAGCGCCCTCTTCCGTCATATTAGCAATTTTGGAAAACCAGACGCACCTGCAATCAATTTAATTCCGTATTCGTCGGAATGATAATATCGGACATACTTTTTGGCGTTTAATCACGTGGTACAAGTTGTATTGCGGAATTATATTCAGCATAATCGTTGACGTTCGCCAGCCCGGGGTCTGCATCGATAACAATAACTTTCTCTGCCCATATTCGCGTAAGCAATGCCCAAATTTGTCGCAATATGTGTTTTGCTGACGCCACCCTTTCCGCTTTGTGATTGCGATGATTTTTGTTTTTTCTGCGGTGGAATAACGTGCCCGTATAATTTTCTCACGCATTAACATTTTTAACTCTTGTGCTTGATCTTCCACAAATCACCCGATAACTATCACATCTATTATCGAAAAATCTTGACTGAATATTGAGAGCTTTTTGCGTTGAACGCCGCGTAAGTTTTTCAGAAGGTTTCAAAGTTTTTAGGTCAAACCTAAAATTGGCGAAGCCTTCCTCAAAAAGCTTAAAGGCTTTTTCTTTTAAGCTTTTTGACAAGTTAGCCGTCGGAGTTTTCACAAAAATGTAATTTCTGTGAAAACTCGAAAGTCAATTCCAATAATTAAAATATCGATATTGAAAATTGACCTGCAGTATTTTCACATTCTTTAGTTTTTCACTAAAACCAAGAATGGCTGGGTAAAGCCCTCAACGCTGTCGGTGCAACACGAAAAAGCTTTTTGAGTGCGAGAAGCCTGAGCTCTTTAAAAACTCCTCACGCCGAGCATTGTGGGTTACATCATTGCATTGCGTTTTGAGGCGTGAGTCCGTGGCGGTTTTGACTTAAAGCGTAAAATTTAGTTAATTTCGACAAAATATTGCAAAAACTATTGACAAATATTTTTATATCGATATAGAATATCTAAAGCTATAATTTTCGCTATGGAGGAAAAACAGTAATGAAAAAGATTTGTAAGGTTTTGCAGTCTTGATGATTGCATTTATTTCGTTGTGTCATTTGTTTCTTGCAGTGGTAATGGCTCTGCAAAAAGCAATGAGGTTTATTTGAAGACGTTTACGACTGCACAGCCGAACACCCTGACCCTTCAAAGCGAACGGACATGTATGGAAACACGGTTCTTTTGAATATCGTTGAGCCACCAGTACGTTATGACGGTCGCGTTAGTAGCATTGTGCCGGCTGGTGCTCTGAGTGGACTGTAAGTCCCGACGGTTTGGTCTATACGTTTAAAATCCGCGATATGCAGTAGGGCTGACGGGCAAAAAGTAACTTCAAGTGATTACGCTTACGGTATCCGCCGAAGTGCAAACCCCTGCGACAGCTTGTCCGTATGCAAACTTTATTTATCCGCTTGTAAATGGTGTGCAAGTTGTAAAGGGTGAAAAACCAGTTGAAGAGCTTGGTGTTGCAACCCCAGACGATTCAACGCTGGTTTTAGCTCGAACGTTGCAACCCGTATTTTTGGATACTGCAATGCAGAGAACTTATTTTCCGCAGCGCAAGGATTGGGTTGAAAAGTATGGGCGATACCTACGCAACCTCGCCTGAAACAAGCCCGATGTGTGACCGTTTATTCTCGGCGATTGACTCGTCAACTCTGTGATGAACTTTGTTCGCAATCCGAGCTATTGGAACGTAGCTAACGTCAAAAATTGAGCGAGTTAAGTGCTCTGTTATCAACGACACAATCGCAACTTATAACTCTTTTGTTGGCAGGCGAGCTGATTTTGCAAGCGTTACAGACCCGAAAACGCAGGCAAAATTCACCGATCTTCAAAGTGGACACACATTGAAATTGCTAATGCTGACACTGTTTACTGGATGATTAAACACAAAGACCAAGTACTACGGGTAACGCGAAAATCCGCTGTGCTATAAGTGCCGCGTTGATCGCGAGACCTTTCTCAACACTTGCCGTGACGGTATTGGTTTGTCTGCTTACTGGTTCACACCGCCTGCTATAACTTGCCAAGGTTTTAACTTTCAGCAACACGATTGAAACCGTCCGTTACGCAAGTTGGTTGCAGAGTTACTGACCCGCGAGCTCTCTTTTGCAGAAGGCTAAAAGAATTGGGATTGAATGAAAAACCAGAAGATGTTAGCAATCGGGCGGGATTGCTTCAGGTGTTGACCAAAAATCACGAACCGAAGCAGAGTACATCCAGCAGACGATGAAGGAAAAATCGGTTGTACATTTGATGTTTACAACAAAGACTGGAACGTGTATCAATATGATTAAAACTGGCGACTATGACTTGCTGCATTGGCATGGAGCGCCGACTTTTAACGATCCTGCAACTTCTTGAAACATGCTGGAGCAAAAGCTGCAGTATCCGACAGGATGGGTGAACACAGAATTTGATAGCCTCATTGAAAAGGCTCAAAAGTCTACTATTGCTCAAGAGCGTGCGGATCTTTTGATGAAAGCTGAAAACATCTTGATTAACACGGATGCAGCTATCATTCCGATCACAACTCGTGTTTCACATTCTTATCGTGCAAAGCTATGTCAAGAATGCTGCAACGAACTTCTTTTGACTGGATGGGGTGGCAGCCGATTGACACCTCTTCACGAGGCAAATAGTCGATAACCTGAACAGCAAGCCGGGGCTTCTCGGTTTGCTGTTTCGGCTTCCGATAAACTATTTATCACGAGGATTTTTATTGTCGCGAAATATCGAGAATATTTTGCACTGCGGTTCTTGTGCTTTTGTGCAAATGGTAAATTCCTCGAAAAACATCTCTGTTAACGATGATAATCTTTCTTTGAAGGAGAAAGTATGGGACGCTATATAGTTAAACGCGTTGTTTATATGATACTAACGCTTTTTATCATTTCTATAAGCAACTTTTTACCTTATGCACTCGGTTCCTGGTGATCCGTTGACTGCTCGCATTCAAAAAGATTGCCAGCCGAAATTCGAGCTGAATTTCGAGATACGGCTTTGGATAAACCGATATTTCAGCAATATTTGATGTTTTTGAAAAATATTGTTACGAAAGGCGACTTAGGCGAGTCAATCACTATCCTGAATCAGTGTCGCAAAAACACCCTGCAAAAGCTCCTATCAGCGGAAGCGTCGGAAGCAGGGCTCTGTTCATGGGTTTTACGCTTGGAACTGTGTTCGGTATGCTTTGCGGCGTTAAAACGCGGGAAGTACTGATTACGTGGTTATCACGCTGGCGATTTTAGGGCACAACCTTACCGAGCTTTTGTTTTGGCTTCTGTTTTGCAGTATTTCTTTGCGGTTGTCATCAGACCGTGTCCGACAGGTGGTTGGGGGTGCGGAAAAGTGCAAGGTTTTGCCAGTTTTGGCTTTTGACCTTCGGTATGTTGGCAACTTGCTCTCGATAGTCCGAAGTTCCGTTTTGGAAGTACCGGTTCCGACTATGTTTTAACCGCTCGGGCAAAAGGCGTTTCCGAGTTTAACGTGTTCCGAAAACACGTGTTTAGAAACGCTGTAACGCCGTCGCTGACTCTTTTTTAGGCGGTCAGGTCGCTGGTATTTTTGTCGGCTCGTCTCGTTATCGAAAAATATTTTCCGTGCCTGGTCTCGGTGCGTATTTTGTAAACTCAATTGGCGACCGTGACTATCCGATGATTGTTGGAACGACGATGTGCTGCTACTTGCTGTATCGTTGCTCAACTTATGACGGATATTATGTATGTAATTGCAGATCCAAGCGCGAAGTTAGCTAATGATCTAAGATGTTTTAAGGAAGATATTGCTGAGTTATCAAAAGATTTACGTTACCCATATCCCGAAAAAGTCAGGAAGAAAGTCCAGAATTGATCGCACGCCCTTCAATAACTTTCTGCAGGATGTGGCGACGCTTTAAGAAAAACCCTGCCGCAATGTTTGCACTCTGTCTACTTGTTGCTTTAACCGTTATGGTTATCATTGACCGTACCTTCGTGGATTTTTCGTACAACAAAATTGACGGCAAACCAGGATATTACACCGAATGCTACATACTGGTTTGGTACAGACACTGCTGGACGCGATATATTTACACGTGTTTGATGGCTGGGACGTGACATCGCTTGATATCGGTTTAGTTTCGGCAGTCTTGGTTACTGTTGTAGGTATCTTGTACGGTTGCGTGTCAGGCTTTTGTCGGCGGCACGACTGACACCGTGATGATGCGATATCGAAATTCTGTCGGCTTTACCGTACCTCTTGATTGTTATACTTTTGCAAATTCGTTTGAAAGACCGAAGTTTGCGGACGTTGCTCCTTGCGTTGGTAATCACTGGATGGACAGGAACAGCTCGATTGGTTCGAGGCGAAGTTTTGGTTAAGTCGCAGGAGTTTGTTCTGCGGCGACGGACACTCGGTGTTAGTACGTGGAAAAATCATTTTGCGACACATTATACCGAACGTTATGCCTGTGGTTATTGTCAGTTTGAGCTTTGACGTTCCTGGTTTTATCTTTGCGGAATCGTTTTTGTCTTACATGGGTATCGGGCTTGCACCGCCTGCGACTTCGTGGGGCATTATGTGCTCGGAAGCTCAGTTGAACATTATGTTCTATCCGTATCAACTGTTTTTTCCATCGCTGATGATTGCGTTGGTTATGTTGAGTTTTTACCCTTTTGGGTGACGGTTTGCGATGCCTTAGATCCTAAGCTCAGAAAATAGGAGCCTATATGAAAAATGTTTTAGAAGTACGAAACCCCAGCGTTTCATTTAATACATACGCAGGTGAAGTCAGGCAGTTCGTAACATAAGTTTTCACTTGGGTGAGAGCGAAACGCTTGCTTTTTGTCGGTGAGTCTGGTTGCGGAAAAAGTGTTACTGCAAAAAGCTTTTGATGCGGCTTTTTACCGCGTGAAAAATTCAGTTATCGAGCCTGAATCGAAAATTATGTTCGGCGACAAAGACATCACAAAGATGACAACCAAAGGAGTTGACAGAGCTTCGCGGGGACAAGATTTCGATGGTGTTTCAAGACCCGATGACAAGTTTGAACCCGGACGATGCGCATCGACAAGCAGATTATCGAAGCACTGATGCTCCACAAAAAGCTTGACAAAAAGCTGCGGAGGCGGAAGCACTTCGTTTGCTTGAGTTGGTACAAATTCCGAATGCGAAGGAGCGTCTCAAAGCGTATCCGCACGAACTTTCTGGTGGAATGCGTCAGCGAACTATGATTGCTATTGCACTTTCGTGTAATCCGCGGATTTTGCTTGCAGATGAACCGACGACTGCGTTGGACGTTACTATTCAAGCTCAAATTTTGGACTTGTTACAGGATTTGAAGTCGAAGTTGAATACCGCGATTATTTTGGTTACGCACGACTTGGGCGTTGTCGCCAACTTTGCACAGCGAATTCAGGTTATGTACGCCGGTGAAATTATCGAAGACGGAACGACGGAAGAAATTTTCTATCAATCACGACATCCATACACTTGGGCGTTGTTGCAGTCAATTCCAAGCATGACGAGTCGCTGCAGACGTTGAAGTCGCTTTGCGGAACGCCGCCCGACTTGCTTTTTACCGTTGGAGGGCTGCCCGTTTGCCGCCGCTGCGATTATGCAATGAAAATTTGCCGCATGCAACACCCTGAAAAACTACGCACAGTGATACTCATCATTGCTGGTGCTGGCTTGAACATGAGATGTCGGGGACGCATGACTGGGATGCGTTACGCAAGGGGATGAAAAATGAGTAACGAAAAACAAAGTATTGATTTCTGTGAACAACCCTCGCAAAGTACTTCAGGTTGGACGAAATAAATTGGTAAAAGCTGTTGACCACGTGAATTTCGATATTTTCAAGGGTGAAACTTTGGGAGTGGTCGGTGAGTCAGGGTTGGAAAAACGACTTGCGGTAGAACTGTTTTTGGGAATGTACAAGGCAACGAGTGGCTCGATTTTCTGTTTGATGGTACCGATATCACGACACTAAAAAGGCAGTGAAGCACTAAATTATAAAAAGCGGGCTCAGTATATTTTTCAAGACCCATATGCTTCGTTGGATCCCGCGTTTGACGGTTGCTGAAAATTATTGCGGAAGGTATGTGTTCATTTTCAAATTTAGCAAGGAAGAGATTGGCAAGCGTGTCAATGACTTACTGGAAAAAGTTGGCTTGAATAAAGAGCACGCATTGCGGTATCCGCACGAGCTTGTCAGGTGGACAGCGTCAGCGTGTCGGTATTGCGCGGTCGTTGGCAGTTGAACCTGAGTTTATCGTGTGCGATGAGCCTGTTTCGGCTTTGGATGTTTCCGTTCGCCCAGATTGTCAACCCGCTGAATAAGCTCAAAGATGAAATGGGGTTGACGTATATGTTTATATCGCACGACCTTTCGATGGTCAAGCACATGTCGGATAGGATTGCGGTTATGTACTTGGGCTGCATCGTTGAGTTGGCTGACAGTGAGAGCATTTGTGATGTTCCGCTTCATCCGTATACGCGTGCTTTAATGTCTGCGATCCCTGTGGCTGACCCGAAAGCTGGTATGAAAAAGCGAATTGCAATGCAAGGCGAAATTCCTTCACAGATAAACACGCCACCTGGTTTGCAAACTTGTAAAACCGCTGCTCTTATGCGAAGCCAATCTGCTACGAAGAAGCTCCGCAGATCTTAGAAAAAGGCTAACGGGCATTGGGTTGCTGCTACGCCGTCGAATAATCTAGCCTCAGTTATTTAGTGCAGTCTGAAATTTAATTTTAGACTGCTGCCAAAAAGTTTAATCGAAAGCTTAGGTTACACAAAGCTCAATTATCACAGACCTAAAATCTTCTTTTGCTGCTCGTGAGTCGATGTGTTCGGCGTACTCTGCTTTGTATTGGTTGGCATTGATAATCGAATTGGTGATAGTTGTGATTTCGATTCTGATGCCTTTGATGCGAATGTTGGGTTTTAACCGTTTTGTAGTATTGGTCTAAAGCCAGACATTTTCATTCATAAGCGAGTTGCATTCGACTGAGGTATTTTACAAAAGTATCGTAAAGCGACTTTTCGGGTATTTGCCTGAGCTTTTGCGTTCATTTGTGGCGAATTTGAATTTATGTTTTTGAAACACACAGAATGTTCCAGAGCTGCTTTCGAAAAAGACGGCAAGTTGATAACCGTTTTTTGTCGTTTTGGGTTGGCGGGTCTTGAATTGCGATGACGATTTCTTTTTCGGGTTCTTTTTACGTTAAATGCTTTTCAGAATTGCTGCTGCCAACTTTGAAAAAGCGTTTGGTTGCTGGTTATCAACTCTTCGTTGGAGATAATTTTTCCAGAGCAAGCTCGAAATGCGATGCCGAGTTCGAAAAGTGCTCGCAACCCAGAAATAAGCACTCTGCTGATAATCCGCCTTCGGGGCTTCTTTCTTTTTGAGCGACTTCCATTTGCCTGCAGTTTTGAGAATGTCAGCTTTCTTTTGCGTCTGCTGCATCTCGAATAATCTTCCCAGAGAACTTCGTTTATCAAGTCCTGAAAACGGATCTTTTTAATTTGGCGACAAAAAGTACTTCTGCAAACATTGTGCTGATATCCGCTCCGTATGCGAGTTTGTTTGCGGAACTTCTGGTAAAACTTTTGTGCGTACAAAGAGCTTATAAGTTTCGCGTGATGATACAGCGAGCCTTTGACAAAACGAACGGATTGAAACTGTCGATGAGCCTAATTGCTCGATTGCGTTTCTCACAATTCCAGCGGTTATATTTTCAAGCGAAGGAGTTGCTACTCAATAATCGAAGCGAGAGCAGCAGTGTTCGGACTCTGCACTGTTTGCTGAAAAGTCGTCCCACAAAAACCTGCAGTTTTCCAAACTTGAAAGACGTTTTCGGCGTCAAATAATCGCAGGTGAATTGATAATAACTTTATCACGAAACTCAACATCCGCGCGTGATGTGCGATCTCGCGATGCCACGACGCTTGCCTTTTTCTGTTTCGGGAAAAGGCGAAACCTCTGGCAATTCAATATCCGTCATCTTGCATGTCATAATCATAAGGTGCATAATGAATCAGGCGTTTTATTTATCAGCACATCTAGTAATCCATTCATCGTGCAGTTGACTGCAATGAACAAGCATCGTGCAATTTCGGAAATATGGATTTTCTAAATTCTCGCGAGCTGCTGCAAGTGCTCGCGTCAAATCATCAATGTAACTCACCTTCGTCCTCAAAACATGGGAATTTGCTGCAAACTGTCTCCGGAAAAGAAAAATAATTCCAATGCAGCAACCAACTTAAAAGAGATACTCCCATTTCAATAAGTATCGGCAATTAACGCTTTTAAAGTCAGTGCTCAGATTCCTTGTGCTGGAGAAATTCTGTCGCGTTTACAATTTGCATCTTCGAGCTCTGCAAGCGACGCACGCCTAAAAACCTCGCTGAATTAAATAAACCATAAAATAAAGCAACACAAAGGATAGTGATTATTTAAAGTGCACCGATGTGGTACATTCAAACCCTTTTGCGGATTTGGATGCACCTATCGCTGTCTACTGGGTATTTTAGGAATACTCACCTTGTACAAACCCTAGCATTTTGCACAACAAGCAAAATGATGAAAACAGATGGAAAGATTTTGTGAAGAGAAGTCAGCTAAACTCAGGTTGCTGACTTTAGGTTTAGTACTTACTTCGACGTGATCGATTGCGACACCGGACATTACGTGTGATGTTGCTTTTAGCGCCACCAAACAGATCCGTATCTGATTTTTTGCGTCAACGACAATGTTTACAACATCATCGCATCTGGAAATTGTTCTTTTGCTTTTCCAAAAGAACGACGCAACCGCTTTTGTTTGTTTTCATTTCTGCAGTAACACGTCCCAAAAATTACATACTTACTCGAATCTGTGGGGAAAAGCAACATCAGCCATAAGTGGAGCCGTGGTCGAACATGAAACTAAAAGCAACAATGAAGCTGCTAAACCTAAGACAATCTTTTCATAAAATCCTCCTATCTTGATTTCCAAAAAGACAAGTCTATTGTAAACAAAATGTCAAGTCTATTTTCGCAACTTTTATTTAAATCTGATAAAAATTCTTTAGGTATTTCTTCACCGAGTGTTTTTCAGTTTCCCAAAAAGCCGAGTGTATTCAGGACAATAGCGACGCTTGAGGTTACTGGCGGTTTCAGTTTTTCAAATGCGTTTGCCCATCGAACAAAAATTGAAATGATTTTCCGAAAAATATTTCTTTCGTGTGCTGTCCAACCGCGCTCGTTTCCGATTGCTAAAAATTCTGACTTTTGCGGATCGTGAGTGCAGCATCAACTGCTGCAAATAACTGCGAATAGATATTGTTTTGTCTGATGACTATCAAAAATTATTTTTACGTCCGTGTCTGTTGTCGGAGTCGTTTTCAAAAGTCTTTTATGCTTCGGTAAACCTGTAACCCGAGGAAAGTACGTGCTTCCTGCTTGACTTGCACCTTCGCACAAAAATTTTTGCATTTTCGTTTTTGTCTGCCAAATCTGATTGCAGGTATGAAGCTTCTTAGCAAGTCAGTCGGCACAAGGTGAATGCGACACTCAAAGTCGTCGTATCTTTTAAGCAACGCTTGAGTTGGATTGGGCGTGGAAAATCGATGATGAGTTCAGGCGGGAAAAAGTGCGTCAGTTTGTTTTTCTGCAGGCGTAAAAGCGAAATTGCAATCTCAGTTTCAGAAAGCTCTAAAATAAAGAGCGGTAATTTTCGCTCCGGTTGATGAAACCTGCTTTTAAATGAGATCGCCTGTTTTTAAACGCAGCACTTTTTCACGTGTTGGTATCGTGTGTCGGAGCGGTTAAAAATATTTTGCGAGTACTCATCTCTGCAATCACTTCTCTCGAAAAGAATTATATTCATAGCAGTGAAGAATATCACAAAACGAAAAACTTTTTAAGTCAAGCTCGCCGGTTAACTGGTTTGAACAATAGCGTAAAACTACTCAACGCCGCATTTAAACTTGTGCGTTAATGCAAATTTGCATAATGCCGTTTACATTTTTTCATAATTGACTCGTTGTGTGTTAAAATGCAATTATGCGCACTGCAATTTGTCATAAATAAAAATACAAAAGCTGAAAATGTTTTTATACAATTAACTGGTCGCCGCTGCAGTGAAAGCCGACAAGTATAAAAATTTCAACTGGCACGCCCAGCGTTTTCTGGAATTTACGAAGTGTGTTCAATGGATAAAAATGGATCAGCTGAGTTATTCAAGATCGCAAATCGCGTGGTACGGTGGCGTGCTAGCAATGTTCGTGAAGGACTGACCCGTATGCAAAATCAAATTACGAGCTGCAGAAGTTTTTAGAAGATGCCGATTTGTATTTTCGTTTTTCGCGTTCTGAGTGTTAGTGCCGATTTGCAAGATGTGTTGTGGTTTATGAATTTAACTTATTTTCCGAACGACGAGCCACCTGAAGATCTCTGGACGTTATGAAAATATTTATCTGGAAGAAAATAGTCCAGATAATTTTATCTGGAATGGCAATCCACAAGAAAAATGAATAAAAATTTTAGCAGACACTTGCATTATTGTGTGCAGTGCATTCATAATTACGATGATGATGAATTTGTTGCGGTTTGCACAACCGCAGCCGTACTCGGTTGAAAAGCTTTCTGTTTTGAAAAGTGGCGGTCCGCGTATTGCGTGCAGAGTATTTTTACGCGTGCGGATGCGGAGCCTTTGTGCAAAAAGCACTCGGTTAAATATATTATTCCGAAGATGTTAAACTCATCTTGGAGCAACGTAAAACGTGCGTCAGGATTTTGCCGAATTTTTTGACGATGAAGATGCGAAACGCTGCATTGCGGACGCAATGACTGCGGAAGAGCTTTTGGCACAGTGTTTTATGTTTATTTGGGCTGGACAAAATCCGAATGAGCGTAGTCGGTGCGTGGGTTGAAAGCGGTTTAGGTAATTTGAAAATTTTCGGTTGGAATACTGCGACTCACTTTCTGCAAGCAATTTTACAATTACAAACGCGGGCTTTGCATTGCACTTTAGCATTCCGCTTTTTGTTGCAACCGACCAAGAAGGCGGACGGGTTCGGCACGTCAAAGGGCTGACAACTGAAAACGCCTGGTGCACTTGCGTGCGGTGCGTCTGCGTTGCCGCGTGATGCTTTTTCGGGCTACTACATTGGGTGTGAGCTTGCAGCGATTGGCGTAATTTGAACTTTGCACCGACGGTTGACTGATGCAGCAATCTCAACTCGACGGTGATTGCCTCTCGCTCGTTCGGCGACAATCCACAAAGTGTTGCACGTCTTTCGACTGCTTTTTCAAATGGGCTACTCGCTGCGGGCGTTTTAAGCACTGCTAAACATTTCCGGGACACGGTGATACAGGAGCTTGACAGTCACGGACGTTTACCGCGGATTGATATTTCGCGTGAAGTTTTTACTCGCGGGAGCTCGAACCGTTTCGTGCTCAAATTGAAAAACAATGTTCCATCTCATTATGTCAGGTCATTGAATTTTCCGCAATCATGAAGCCGAATGAACCAGCGACATTTTCTTATGATATGATAACTCGGATGTTGCGTGATGAGCTTGGATTTTCAGGCTTGATAGTAACAGATGATATGATGATGCTAAGTGCATTAAATTATGCTGGCAACTTTTCGCGTGCGGTTACATTGGCTTTGCAAGCTGGAAATAATATCATCGAGTCGTCTTCCACACCATCATTGCAGGATTTGGTTTGGGCGGAAAATATTTCTTTGATGAAAACTTGATGTGAAATTTTTAACATTGTAAAATCAAGTGCGGAAAGAATTATCAAAAAAGCTGCAATATTTTAAAGCGAAATCGCACGTTGAAATTTTGCCGAAGCCTCGTCGAACTGCACAACAAATTTTCGATTGCGGAGCTGATAATTTTCAGTCATTTGCAGGACGCTCTGTTACACTTTTGCATTTGAATAATCAGTCAGATGCTAAAAATACTTTTCAGAAAATTTCGCGTGATGAAAAAGTTTTGCTCGTAGGTGATTATCCGAATTTGTTTCGACTTGCAAAAAACTTTTTAAAATGCAGACATCGTGTGGACTGATGATGTTTTTCGTGCATATAATTATGACAAAAATTATGTGTCTATGATGCACACAGTGCCGAAGTGCTTCAAAGTCTTTCAAGTGCGGTTTCTAAAAACATTATATTATAATTTCTGTTCTCAGCCCAGTTTTTCAAAAGGCTTTGCACGCCGAAACCGCACTTGCGGTATATAGCTATTCGGACTTCTCGTTCAAAGCGGCTCTTGCTTGTTTGTGCGGAGACTTTGTTCCGCAAGGAACTATTGCCATTAGCTAATGGAGCATTGGAGATGTGGTACATAAAAAGAAATTGACAATGAAAACATTTCGCAAGCATTGTCGTTTTGTACAAATATATGAGCCGCTTTGCGTCAACTTAGTCGATGGTTTTGATTGTGTTTTGCAAAAATTTAATGAAACAATGCCGAAATCGGTTTATCGAAAAATGAAAAAGATGTTTTTATCATGACACAGAAATTGTTGCAGTGTGTGGACTTGATTCACAAAAACTTTTGCATTGCTTTCCAAATGCAACGCGTGCAAGTATAAAAGCTTTTGTAAATTGCTCAGAAAAATTTTTCAAAACATTTTCAATCTCGTTCGATAATGGGTGAAAAATTCTCCGAAGTGATGAAAAATATCTTGTACGTAATCACAATTACACTGTGAAGCAACTACATACGTATTTTTATTTGAGCTTTCGGTACAAAAATGAGCATTTTATACAGATGATTTACGCTGCGATACATGCAATCATCTCGACATTGAAAATTTGTTGCCGTTACAATTTTGTTATGAACGTGGAAGAGTGGGAACGAATTCGGAGAATGAGAATTTTTCGCGAGTTTATATTTTAAATATGTTAGCGAGCAAATTTTTATTTAGAAGGTTCAATCAACGGAAAGATTGTGTCAAAGGCTCACACCAATGCATGCGGCGTACACTGCAAACAAATCGTGCGGCGTACACATTGCCAGCGTATCGAGGCAAGCACTATGCTGAAACCGTATTGCGTTTGCACTTCGCACACTGCGGAGAAAAAGCAAGTTCATTGTGTTGTTTGTAAAAGTAAAAATATCGCCGCACAAAGATATACCGTCGCTTAGGTTTTACAAAAATTGCTGCGTTTCAAATTACAGCTTTTAATTCACGAAAGATTTTGCATCACAACAATAATTTATCAAATGCTTTGAAAAATAGTTTTGCGAAATGCATTATCGTATTTTAGAAATAAACTCAGCTTCGAAATCTAAGTTGCGTACAATTTTTATTTTTACGGAGATGAGACTTCCTTCACTAATTGTTTGAACCAACTGCTTATCATAAATTGGAACAACAATGCAGCCGTCAGCTTCTGGATGCTTGAAAACCAAGCACGCCCAAGCACATTTTTCATCGTTTGGGTTTTCAATTATTTCTTCGACAAACATATCAAGTTTTTCACCAACAAAGCTTTTTAAAAGCTCGCAGTAATTAAAACTTGGGCGTTTCTGCAATATCTTTTTCGCAGAACAGCAATTTCATTTTGGAACTTCATCAGAAAGCAAAATCGCTTTTGTATTTTCTTCTGGTGAAAAATCAGCACCCGACCACAGAGGACGAGGTGTAAAAAGTCTACCGTCGTTTGAAACGCTGCGTCAGTTTCTCGGGGAAGCCAGTTAAAAATGTCGTGCGGATACACGCTCAGCTTGTAAGCAGTTTGCACAAATGCATTTTGTATCGATGCTATCAACTGTGAATACACATTTGCATTTCCACATCGATCCATCGCTTTAAGATTGCTTCATCACCCGATTGAAACGGCAAATCAAAGTCAAGGCAAAAATCTCAATCTGAAATCATCACTGGTAAAATGTCAAGCGGAAAAATGATCTGGATGAATGTACAAAAAGTCTCAATTTCGTAAAAATTTCAGAAATTAACGAAATCGCTTTTAATAATTTTCCGATAACCCAGAAGGCTCGAAATCACTCAGTACGATTAAATGCTGGAGCTTTTCCGTCTGCACTAAATGTCAGCTAAATCCTGTCCAATCAAATTAAATTCAAAAACTCCTTCGCGTACCAAGCTTTTCAATTTCGCTCACGATGTCTGCAATCGAGCTGACCGCGTACGTTTCCGCGAGATTAAAGGAATTGCACAAAAACTGCAATGGTTGCGCAACCTTCCGTGATTTTTATGTACACGGAATTTTTGATACTAAATCGCGTCGGTCTACCGCATGCGTACGACACCGCTTTGCGGATAACGCCACTACTTTTGTTTTGCTCATTTTGTTGTTTTGGTTTTGAATCGCTTGAGCTAAATAGAGAAGCGAACACTTCGGTACTTTCGAAAGATGTCCCCGTTACCGAAAAATGCATCAACTTCAGGCAACTCATTTGCAAAAACTTCCGCGTATCGCTCAGCTAAACAGCCCGCAAGAATAATCTCGCGATGATTTTCACTTTCGTGCTTGAAACACGGCATCGAGCGATTCTTTTTGCACTTCGATAAAGCCGCACGAGTTAATCACAATGACCGCTGCATCCGCCGCGTCATCGACGAGTTGTCCAGCCTTTATCGCTCAAGGCACCAACTATCAATCTCGGCATCGACTTGATTTTTGCACAGCCGTCTGAAAGGAAATAAGTTTTTCATCTCGGTCTCAGTATAATTCATTTTGCGTATTTTTCAAGAAGCCCGCAGTTCATCAAACTTTTCGCCAACTCAGCGTTTTAAGCCTCGTGAAACGGTAAAGCTTTTTGCTTTTTTACGCAAAAGTTTTATCGAAAAGGATTCAAACTTTTTGGGTCAAACCTAAATTGGGGTGCCTTCTTTGAAAAGCTAAACGGTATTTCTTCCTGAGCTTTGGACGAAGTGTATTAAGCGCTTTCATAAAGGGACTAATCTGGAGGCTTTCAAGCCCGCATATTAGCTCCACGATGTTTGTACGCCAACTGTGCATCTTGCACAGTTAGCTTACAAACTCGAAGTTCAAAAGTGCGTATTCCTAAAAAGCACTGGCACATGATGGACGACAGCGGCGACATCCCCGCCACGGATGGCGGTGTACATAAAGCACTACCGAGTTTTTGCAAAGCTAAAACTCGAAGTTCAAAAATTGCAAGGATGCCAATTTTTGAACCGTCCCGTGAGTTGCACTTTCGGTTAATGGAAATAAAAAGATAAATCGATAGCGTGAGGAGTTTTTGGGAAAATTGATTTTTGCGTTTGCAGTTGACAAAAATTCGGGGAAGAATGTTATAATGGGGGCGTTGGAGTTTATATGGTTTCAATCATCGTCGTTGTAGTTTTTATTTTTGGTTATGGTTTTTATGGCAATTTCGCCTGCTGTGCTGGTCTTCGGATTGGGCTGGGGGCGGATATTTTGACTTTTTGCGAGGCGGGACACCCGTTTTACTTGCACTTTTGGGCATTATTTTCAATTTTTTCATTGAGTTGCTGACATAAAAAGACAAGCAAGACGCGAAGAAAGAAGCAGTTGCGATGCGCCTTGAAGAAGAAAGCAAAAATAAACTTTAAAATTATCGATATTAGACTTGACAAAAATAGTTTTTGCTAGAATGCGGAACCCGTTATTTATTTTTATTTTGTTAAGGTATTTTTATATGAAAACTATTTTTGTGAAAGACCAAGATATTCAGTGGTATCTTATTGATGCTGAGGGAAAACCTCCCGGACGCGTTGCGGCAAAGGTTGCTGCGATTTTACGTGGGAAGCACAAAGGTAACTTTACGCCAAATCAGGATTGCTGGTGATTGCGTTGTCGTTATCAATGCAGGAAAGGTTGCTGTTTCTGGTAACAAACATGATGCGAAACTTTATCATCATCACTCTGGTTATGTCGGTGGATTAAAGACTGTCAGCTTTGAAAAGTTGATTGAAAGGAAACCAACCGAGCCGTTGTTTATCGCAATCAAGGGAATGTTGCCGAATGGTGCTTTGGGACGAAAAAAATAATCGGGAACTTGCGGATTTATGCCGGTGCAGAACAGGCACACACGGCTACAAAAACCCCGAAAAAGATTGAACTTTAAGGAGTAGAGTGTGAAAAATATTGGTATAGCTACGGGACGACGAAAGACTTCGATTGCCCGCGTTTATATTCGCAGTGGAAAAAGGCGAATTAAAAAGTTAATGACAAAAGATATTCAAAGCTATTTTTCAACTTCAGAGCAAGTTCAAAATGGCTAAAAAGCCGCTTATGGTTACTGATAGCGACAGTAAGTATGATATTTTTAATCACAGTTTGCGGTGGCGGTTTGTCTGGACAGGCTGGTGCATGTGCACACGGTCTCGCGAGGGCTTTATCGCAAGTTGATGCAGCGAATCACTCGGTGTTGAAGGCAAATGGCTTGCTCACACGCGATTCACGCATGGTTGAACGCAAGAAGTACGGTCAGCGTGGTGCCAGACGACGCTTCCAGTTCAGCAAACGTTAGTATCAATTCAACGAACTTCTAGTCTGCAAAAGCTTTTTATTAACCTCAACCTCCTATATTGAGCTTTTGCAGATTTTTATTATCTCCACTAAACAGTTTTTACTAATATGAGTGATGCTTTTGACAAAGATGTTTCTGGTGAAAGGCTTTTTGTCGCCGGCATCGAAAAAGTCCGGAGAATATTGTGAAGTATGTTCTTTCGAATGGACAAATCTTTTACACACGAGAGCAATATTTTCAGATTGGGCTTGAGAGCGGTTTGCAGCTTTCGGATGAAGTGCTTGATGCGTTGTTTCAGGCGATGCGGACTTATCTTGCTGAGTGCAAAGCGGTTAGCTTACTAAATTATGCGGAAAACTCGCGTTTTATGCTGACAACGAAGCTTGTGCGAAAGGCTTTTTCGCCTGCGGAGTATGAACCCGCCCTGATTATCTTGAAGCGGAGGACTTTCTCAGCGACAGGCGGTTTGCTGAGAGTTGGGTTCGAAGTCGCGAAAACGCAAAAGCAGAAAGCCGCCTCGTGATTCTGGGAAAACTGACTACAAGGGCGTTTCTTCCGAACTTGCAGAAGCTGTTGTTGCAGACTATTTTGAGGGAAGTTGATGAAACTGCACTTTGCGTTGCTGCCTTGAAACAGTTGCGAAAGTGCAAAGATGTCGAGAAAGTTTTCAGGCGGTTGCAGCGTGCAGGGCTTTTTCATATAGTTTAATCCGTGCCGCTGGAGAAAAAGCTGCAAGTTAAAAAGCGGAAGCAATGATTGCTAGATCACAAAAGATCTTTCGGTTAAAAAGTCACGCAAAGCAGCAATGACTTCGTTTGTTGGTTAAGCGTCGTTTTCGTCGAAAGTAGAGCGTCCTTTTAAAACGCACCTTTGAAGCTTGTCAGCAACGCCATTGAGAATTTTAGACTTGAAATGCTCTTGCACTCGTTTTCCAAAATCTCGTCTCCAGAAAGATGTTTTGAAAGTTGCCGCCAGTATCTGGCATTATACGAGTTGAGCCATTCCAGCTCTTCCACTGAAAGCATCGACTTGATAACAGAAGCCGATATGATAGACAGAGCGTTACCGTTTCAAACTCGTGGAATGTTCCGAAATTCGTTTGTGAAAGCTGCTTTGTCAGCACTAAACTTTCAATGCGGATACCGTGTTTGCCTTCAATGTACAGACCTGGCTCGTTTGAGGTTATCATACCTTCCTCAAGCGGAGCGTCATCGTACCTTTGCGAAATACTCTGAGGCCCTTCGAACGCCATGACAAAGCCGACACCGTGCCCTGTTCCGTGGTTATAATCTTTGCCTTGAGCCCAGCGGAACTGGCGCCAAAGTGTCGAGCGCGAAACCAGTCGTGCCTTTTAAATTTCGCCATTGGTAAGGTTAATGTGCGATTTCAGCACGAGCGTATAGTCGCGCATATCTCCTCGGTTAAATCGCCAAGCGGAATCGTTCTGGTATCCGTTGTGCCAGTATACTACTGCCCGCCAGAATCCAGCAGCAAAAGCTTTTTGTGGCAAGTTGCTTGTTATTTCAGCTGGGGCGTAATGCACGATAGCACCGTTTTTCGGCATAGCCTGCAATTGTGTCAAAGCTGTCATCAATAAAGCCTTCTTTCCGCACGGAACTCGTGCAACTTTTTCACCACGTCGAGTTCACAAATGCCAGACGAAGCATTATTCGAAAAAGCCAATATAAAAATCTCTAGTCAATGCAATACCGTCTTGCACCATTGCAGCTTTGATATTTTTACTGGTTGCATGCGAGCCTTCATCCCTGCCACCAAACTCGAGCCCTCAATCACTTTTGCTTGAGTTTTTAAACAGAAACAAATTTGTTGTTACTGGATCGAGATAAACCGTCCCTGTGAGCTTTGAAGCTTCCTGAGAAAATCTCTTCATAACCGAAAAGCGTAACGCCTTGTTTTTCCAAATCACTGCGTACATCAGTCGGAATTTGCTCGGGTCAGCAAAAAGGCAAGCCCGCTCGCTGTCAATCGGTGCGTAAGAAGTTAACTACTGATTGCAGTGAATGTCGCTTGCACGGACATTAAAACAACATAGCAAACATCGTCCAACGCACCGGAGAATTGCCGTGGACGCTTCCTGTGGCAGTCAGCTTTCCCTGAAGCGGGCGATTTTACTGTCCGCAGTTTCGCCAGTATATCAAGTATAAAAGCTTGACTTCCAACCAGAGCTGGACGATTTTCCCAAATCTCGCCAACCAAATCAATATCGGTTATAAATTCCAATTGGTATCTTTTCACTCAGATTTTTAAACCAAGCCGTCGACAATACTTTTCCGTCCGTACCAAGCCGTCCGTCTTTCCAAAGCGTTTTTCCGCAAATCTGGACAATCGTCGGAACGTTCGGTTCACCCATTTTACACAAGGTGATTGTCGAACCAGCAAGCTGTTTTCGGCTTGAAGAAAGTACCTGCCGTCAGTCCACAAAAAGCCTCGTCCGGCAAAACTGAGTAACACCGGCAGAACCAGTGAAGCCCGACATAAAACTGCGCGTTTATAATGCTCTGGCAGATATTCTAGCTCATGTGGGTCTGCCGACGGAATAATATGCGTCCAAAGAACGCTCTTTCATCTTTTTCAATGTAACAAAATGCAATTTATCTTCGTGTCAAGTAAATCACCTCGCAGCAATAGCAAGAAATTTTCCATTTTAATTCAAGGATAATATTTTAATTTTGAGCTTTTTATTGACGGCTTAAACCGAGCGTCTAAAACATCGCCACTAATTCTGCTGACATTTGGTTTACGCTGTTTAGGGCTGTAAGTTATTGGTCTTTGTGGTATAGTGAGGAAAGGTCAGAAGGACTTTCGATGCACGCCTTGGACGGTGGTAGAGGTAGTAAAACACAGTAATTATCAACTTCTTCCTTGATAAAGTGATATTTAATGTGGTGAAATATAAAATCATAGTTGTGTAAAGATGCTACTCGTTTTTAAGTTAACACTGCACTCATTTAATCTGTACATAGTAAGTTAATGATAGATTACAATATAAAGATAAGGGAACCTCTAAAAGCAAACTAAGTTTTTATCAGATACCTACTTGATAAAAATATGCATGACTAGCAGATAAAAGGTTAAAAATGAAAATATTTATTTTTGTTTTGCAATGTTTTTATCATAAATCAGTAAACTGCACACCTTATTCCGCCGAAGATTTATTTATTGATATTGCAAATGTTACCACAATAGGATATAAAGTAAATTGATTTGGATAATGTATTATCACGCTGTATACATACAAAAGGTGTATTAACTGGCACATGATGGACGGCAGCAGACATCCCCGCCAAGGATGGCGGTGTGCAAAATCACTACCGAGTTTTTGCGTTAGTAAACTCGAAGTTCATTGGCAGGATGCCAATTTTTGAACTGTCCCGTGAGTTGCACCCTTCGGTGAATGTGGACAAAGTCAATGACGCATTGAAAAGCACGCACATTTTTCAAAGCTTGATTTTAGATTGTCTTTTGAAGCTCTTGACAAAAACAAATAATCATTGAAAAGTACGGTATGGCTGTAGCGGTTTTGCGGTTCGTTTGACCCGCCTACGTTTGGACATTTGGATGTTATCCAGCGTGCAGTGAAAAATTTTTGCAGAGTTGCATGTTGTTATCGCATTGAATTCTCAGAAGAGTTTTTGTTCAATGCCGAAGAACGCTTGAAATGATTCGCACGATTGTCGCTCCGCATAAAAACGTAAAAGTTGTTACGTGGGATTCGCTGGTCGTTGATTATGCAAAAAGTTAATGCGGACACTCTTGTTCGGGGCGTTCGGAATGTTGCCGGACTTTCGCATGAGTTCGATTTGGCTTTGCTCAACAAGAGTTTGAACAAAACTTTGGAAACGCTGGTGCCTGACCCGAAAATATTTTGTGCTTCGCTCCAGTGCGATAAAAGAGCTTGCTCGTTACAACGGCGACGTTTCGCTATGGTGCCGGAAGTTGTGGCTGAAGCTTTGAGTTTTCCGCCAAAAGGCTCGCACTAATTTATGCTTTGCGATTTAACAATTAAGTCGTTAAATCCTTGACATTTTGCACATTTTTAGTTATAATAGAGAGAAACTTAACAGGAGGTCGAACGGCTGTAAGTAAAACTCACGCACCACGGCGTTGCAACACAACATTTTGTTCGGTTCGCGTGGTGAAATCGTTACCAAAACTCTCGGCGATTGACGGCAAAATCAAGAACGCCGCCGAATGTTCAGCGTAAACGCGTTGAAAGACGCCCGAAAGATTTTAACTAGGATTATGGCATGACTGTTTTGGAAATGAAACGGCTCAGCAGTTTAATGAAGCTGCCGGTCTTTGACTGATGAAGGTTTTCATGAGCAGGCAGTTGAGTGCCTTACTAGCGAGCTAGAGCCAGATAACGGTTATTTGTAGGGTTTAATCTGGCTCCTCGCTCATCGAAAGCAAAATCGGAAAGTTGAATCTATTCATGCGTTGACCGAAGCGTTGGAATTTTATTTCTGATGATCCCGACATTTGGGACACAATCGCTGTATCTCTCTCGGAACTCGGCGCGAATTTGATAGTGCGATGATTGCATCTCAAACATGCGTGCTTAGGCACGAACAAACATCTTCCCGCATTTGGAACAACTTCGTACACTTTGTTTAACCGAAAGAACTTTCGAAGCACGCGATGCCTGAAACGGTATTGATTTTTAGACCAAAAAAATTATGATGCTTTTTGAATCTTATGATAATATACGATGAGCTTCCGACAAAAAGATAAATTAAAGCGTGATGATATTTTTAAGCAAAATAGATATTTTATAAATGAACATTTTATATGTCGCGGAAATAGTCGGTAAGTGCGGTATTTGGCGGTTAAAACCCTTTACCGCAGCTTAAAGTGAAATATCGCCCAGACTATGCTATAGCTAATGCAACCTGCTTCGGGTGCAGGTGGGTTTGTCGGCTCAGAGTGCTGGTTATCTCGCGAAAGTTGGGCATACACTGCTTCTGGACGCTCGGCGACAATGCTTTTGAATGCCCAGATTTTTGAAAGTGGCAAAACCGCCTACCTGCGTGCGACCTGTGAATTTACCGCCGCGAACTGCACCCGGCTTAGGTTATAAGATTTTCTCCCACTTCCTGCCGGAGCGAAGATTGCGGAGCGAAAATGAAATTGCGACTGACGGTGCAGTTTTCGAAAAATCACGGCGACAAAATGTGCCTTATTTCGTTGATTAGTAGCCGTTTGTTGGGGGCAGTATGGGCGCATAGGCTTGCTGTGATAATCCTCGAGGCACTTTGACGATGCGTTTCGCAGGTTTGGAGGCGTGTCCGATTGTTGTGGACTGCGCAGCGCTTTTCAACCGCAGAAAAAGCAATGCTAAAATTTTATGCGTGACGGGAAGGTTTCGGCTTATCATCGGTTCAGGTGTCAAAAGTTGCAACTGCCGATGCCGGTTTGTCAGGCTACGGCGTTTATCACGGATGCGGGGCGTACTGGCTCGTTTTTATCGAGCGACGGTTATGAGCATACATCAAAAATACGCGAGTTCAAACTGGCTTGACAGAATATTCGGCATCGGCATGGGAAGCACCGCGTCTGGATGGCGTTTTGTAAAACGGATGCCGCAGAAAGGCTACTAACATTGAGCGGTTTTTGGGAAAAAGATTTGTGAGAGGAGCATTTGGCACACATTTATGGAAAAAGAAAGCGCACGTTTTATCGGTTGAAAAACTGAAGCGTCGGGACAACAGATTTTTAAAAGTAAAATTGGACAATGCCGAAACCAAGGCTAGATGCACGGTTCGCGAGGGCGAGGCATTTACTGCATGTGAGGGATGTGCGGGGTGTACAGGGCTGTACACTCGCACTGGGACGCAAACAGGACTTTTGCGGTAACGGTGATGAGGTGACTCGCGTTGAACAGAAACAGCAGCTAGCAGCAAAAACGATTTCGTTATCATTTCCGTTTCGGAAGCGGTTCAAAGGAAAGATGTGTTTCTGGCGATGTGCTTGCCACTGATTTTGGCTGCTTTTGGGCTTTGCTGTTGATCTCGGTTTTTAAAAACGGAGCTGAGCGGTATTGTTGGTGCATTTTTAGGGATAGCTTCGGCGTGTTGATTGCGGTGATGCTCGGAAAAATGCACGGGACAGCAAAACTGCCCCGCGTCGAAAAATACTTTAATTTAGTTTTTGAGCTGGCGGGCGAACAACAATCCGTCGCCACTGTACATCGTGGTAACAGCAAAAACTCCATCAACTGGAAACCGATACATACGAACAACGTCATAGTAATCTGTTACACTATCGATGTCTTGCTTTTATTTTTGCAACCTCGTTTTCACTGACAACCGGAGACTCCCAGCATGCCCGCTGAACACGCTCGAATCCATGAGCTGCCAGAACCTCCTGTAAAGTGCGTGAACTTTTCGTCCGCCTGGATCCCACTATCACCGACTTAAACATATTTGCTCCTTAATTCTTTTCTTTTCTCATATCAGGCTACACTGAAATAAAAATGTAAAAGGGGTTAAATCGTGATTTTAGCTTTCGCCCAAAAACTATTTTCATTTCGCGTATTTGTAAACGGAAAAAGCGATCCACAGGACGCATTAAAATCCGAGGATTTTTAATGCGTCCATCCTATTCAAGGTTTTTGAGGAGATTGGCTATCGCGGTAATGAACGTCAAACTCTGCATGGCTTTTTAACCAGCTGACCTAGTAATGGGCAACGTCCCTGTTATCAATTATCTTGTGCGTTTCTGCTTATTGCTCAAAAAGATATACAATACATTATATGTTTCAAAATAGTAGCATTTTCAGCAAGAAATAACGGGCACGTTTTGCTCTTTTCGGCATTGGGCTTCATTTGGGGGAGCACGTTTGTCGGCGTTCGAGTACCGCAAATCCAACCAGCGTTTTTAATCTCGATGCGCTTTTCAATCAGCTTTGTGCTTTTGTCCTTGTCTTTTTCAGCGTTTGGCTCGCCTCGATATATATCTTTTCGCGAGTTTAGTACGCTGGTGTTACGACGTTTTTCGGTATTATTTGCAAGCATTTGCGATGACTGGTTTAGAGCGGCAAGCCTGGGCGTACAGCTTTTTGATTTCAACCTATTGCGTAGTAGTTCCATTTTCTTGGCTTGTAAACACGCCCAGACCGATACAACCTCATCATGCCGCTGTGATGTGCGTTTCAGGAATGCATGATTTCACTTCCCGACTTAATCTCCGATGCAGCATCGCCGTATGCCTTGCCGACTTAGTTACGTTGTGTGAGCTCGTTGGTATTTGTTCGTAGCGTCGTTGCAATCGAACGCATGGCACTAAACTCGACACAATTCTTTTTGACGATAGCACATTTTTGTCGTAGCCATTTGTGCGATTTATTCTACAGCGTTATTTGAAAACAACTCCGCAACCGTTTGGTCAACTCAATCCATCTCCACCGTATTATATTTGGCAATTCCCTGCACAACCGTTGCAATGCTCGTCAAAACCTACGGACAAAAATACCGCCTGCTTCGACAGCTTCACTCTCACTCGAGATCATTTTTCGGTATGGCACTTTTCCGTCCTGCTAGGCTTTGAAGCATTAACTATAAAACGTATTTTGGGCGGATGTTTTGAATTGTCTTCGCTATTAGAGATTACAGAGACAAAACTGGCGTTTTTGTAAAATCGGAAAATGGAAAAAGTAGTATGAACAAAAGCTCTTTTGGCTATTTTTTGCAACAAAGGGTTCGACTTGCTATCGATTCCGCACCACCCTACGAATATTGAGCAAATCTGCAAATATGTTGATGAGCTTTTACCGTTTATACTCGCTTTTGATTTAGTCAACGCAGACACCGACGAGCAAATCGTTGTAGCGGCATATTTTGGATAGCCTTGCCCGAGTTACCCGGCTTTACCGAAGCGGCGCACCAAAACTGTGCCGACATAGGTAGCGGAGCAGGCTTCCCAGGGATACCGCTCGCGGTATACCGCACGTGCGGCTGCACTGAGTCGAGCGAAGCGCGCATGTTCAGTTTTGCGGGAACATAACCGCTATGCTAAAACTACGTGACCGTCCGCAACTCGGACGCTGCCGTAACTCTTAACGAGCGGTTCTGCCGCAGTAACTTCTCGGGCGTTAACGACGCTCGACGCAAAAGATACTAAAAAGGCTTCTTCGCTTTGACCGCGGCTTAAAGGCAAACTGATTTTATACAAAGGCACACGCAGAAAAACCGCCACAGAGTTGCAAAGTCTCCGTGCAGAACTTGTGGCAGAGGAGCGAGTTTCGCTATCCGTAACGATGCAGTTCGCTGCTCGAAAATCAGCGTTGCCTCGTTTGTTATTGACAAATCTCTAGCTAGCGGAGCTAACCGCAAATTACGTTTGTCTTCCGCGAGAACAGCCGGCTGCATCATAGATCGCTTTTGTGCAACAACAAATGCTTCCATACAATCGGGAGCAAACTATGGTTCACCTGCAGCTTGCACGACAGGATGTTGGTTCCGAGCTTTTACTTCAATCATCTGCGTGAGGTCATCAAACCTGACGTCAGGCAATCTTTCCGCATGACGAACAATACAAATGGTCATGGCGGTGGCGGTGGTCGAATCGGTCTGAAACTCCGTCAATCGAAAGTCGCCTGACGAGACCTTTTTCGCAAAGCATATTTGGGTTAGCTAAAACACCGTCGCATAGTACCATCTTGCTGACTTTTAGCTTCAGAAAATATCTTCCGCAGTCGGGTGACTGGCACTATAATGTTGCGATATCTAAAATCGTTAATGCATTTTTGTCATAACTCAATCCTTCAAAATCGCTAAATATATCACAATTCTGGATATAATACATCCAAAAACTCCGGTCAAAGCGATTTTCAATAAAATCAAAAAGCGAGTTAAGGTAATGGGCACACGACGTTGCCCGTACCTTTGCTAGCGTATTCCTAAAATGCATTGGCAATGATGGAGGCACTCAAAATCCAAACGACGGTTTCCGTGCTGCCGTCAACTCGTCACATTCGGTTAATGAAGATAAATGGCGGTTACTTTCGATGTGAACTTTCGGTGAATGTCCAACGTGCAAGTGGAACGGCAGATTAAATGGATTAATGTTTTTAGCCCGACGACGTTATTATTCTTGCTCCAGACGAAGGTTATATGCCAGTTGCCTAAAAGAGGAACAAATGCTTCCTAAAAACTAAACCATAATAACGACAATGGCAAAACGACTGGAAAGAATTTATGGTGGAAGAAGTATTAAAGGGTAGTGCTAAAACTAAGATTTTAAGATGCTCTCTAATGTATCCACAGATTGAAAAACCTACATACGCTCCAACTTCTGACACATTTGTTTACATTGTTTCTTTTTATGGTACACTCGAGCGTCGCGTGCACGTGCTTTGCTGTGCCAACGTTGCCTCGCCACACGCTTCTTCGGCAAGAGACACAAATGCGGGTTAAGCGGGTGATAGACTGGACGGCTCAGTGAGCCACTAGAAGATCTTTAATTGATACCCC
>BNJS01002334.1_pt1 | contig 77217 bp, 98 predicted proteins | sample 8540461 | NCBI WGS metagenome assembly BNJS01 (sample SAMD00202454, study PRJDB9452) | human saliva metagenome | isolation source: human saliva | place: Japan
AGAGAGAGAGAGAGAGAGAAAGAAAGAGAGAGAGGAGAGAGAGAGAGAGAGAGAGAGAGGCGCACGGCGCAGACAACCTGTACCAACTCACTGAAATTAGGAAACGAATATTCAGTGATATTTGTAATAAGTATGGGACAATCGTTATGCTTCGAGTATATAGATTAAAAAGATGTTTATTTATTTTTAATCATTTGGCTTTACTGGCATTACACGGAATTGTTGATGACTTAATGATATTACCACAGTACAATAGTTTTTGGTTTGTACTGCAGCGTTATTCTATAAAGATAGAATTGATGTACAAAATCGAGAGTAGAAAAATATAAAATTTTAAGTTAGATTAAAATATATTAAGTGATAGAAGTTATATATGGTCATTTATAGGAGAAAAATTATGTACGATTATTTAATAGGGTAGGAGCTGGATTGTCAGGTACACTTTGCCTGCCATGAAGCAAACAAAAAACAAGGAAAAAGTAAAAGTAATAGATAAACGCGATCACATCGGTGGGAACATTTATTGTGAGAATGTTGAAGGAATCAACGTTCACAAATATGGTGCGCATATTTTCCATACTTCTAACAAAGCAGTTTGGGATTATGTGAATCAGTTTTGCTGAGTTTAACAACTACATTAACTCACCAGTAGCAAACTATAAAGGAAAAATTATACAATCTACCTTTTAATCATGAATACTTATGATGATTATGAGGACCAAACCCTGCAGAAGTAAAAGGAAAAATCGCTGAACAAACAGCTCATCTGCAAGATAGTGAACTTAAAAACCTAGAGGAACAAGTCTATTGCTTAGGTTTGGTACTGACGCATATGAAACTTTAATTAAAGGTTATACAGAAAAACAATGGGGACGTAGCGACTAGAACTACCACCGTCTATTATTAAACGTCTTCCAGCACGTTTTGCTATCTGATAACAACTACTCAACGATAGATATCGGGCAGGTATTCCAACCGGCGGATACAATGTCATTATCGAAAACATGCTAAAAGGTATCGAGCAGAGCTAAATGTAGACTTTTCGAGAATCGTGAAGAGTTAGAAGCGTGCGAAGAAAGTTGTATTCACAGGAATGACTCGATCACTTCAATTACAAACACTGAGAATTAGAACATAGAAGTCTTCGCTTTTGAACATGAAGTGTTAGATGAAGAGAACTACCAAGGTAATGCTGCAGGAACTACACAGAGCGTGAAGTTCCATACACTCGTATTTATCGAGCACAAACACTTTTGGAAAAAGGTACCAAGAAAAACAGCTATTACATCGAATACTCAGTAGATTGGAAACGCGGGATGAACCAGCTACCACCCAATTAATGATGCTAAAAATAATGAAATGTATGCAAAAATATTTAGAAGAAGCGAAAAGGAAAAGACGTTATCTTCTGTGGTCGTCTTGCAGACTATAAATATTATGATATGCATATATAAATCGGAAAGAGCTCTTAATGTAGTAAGAGAGGAATTAGGTAATAATGACTAAAAATAGAATAAACTGGATAGATTTCGGAAAGGATTTTACAATCTTTTTAGTTCTATTAGGTCATGTATTCTTAGGGTTATATGAATCGGGAAAAATTTCCAAGCCATGATAAGATATTAATAACAATAACATCTCAGGTTTATATTTTCCATATACCAGTATTCTTTGCTTTTACTCAGGTTTTTCTTCAAACCTGTAGAAGATTTAAAAGTTTTAAAAATTATAAATAAAGAGAACTGTAATATTAGGTCTCACCTTATATATTCTACGCATAATTCATTTTATTCTACAAAAAGAAGTAATCATCAGTAAGAGTTCCAACAACACACATAATTTAATTGATATATAAGACTCACTTGGAGTATCGTGGTATTTATATACTGGATTATATCAATGGCATATGGATTGTTATCTGTTTATATAAAAAGAAAAGAAACATTATTTATAATTAGGGGGAGTAGGTGTAACTGTCTCATTAATGAATTTCTGATATTCTACATAGTTCAAAAACACTAGTATGGGGGATGTTCTTTATGTTAGGAGCAGTGTTTCGCGTTCAGTAGATTTAAGTAAATTAAATATGTTAGTGGTTGGTGAGCTGTACTTGATATAATTTATATGATATGTTGGATCGATGTATAGACCAAATATGAAGAAAATGGCGTAACTTGCGATACGACACAGTTGGTACGTATTGCATTTATAGTGAGTGAGGAGGCATTTGTAATATATCCCAGAGCAGAGAAGGTATTTCCAAGTTCTTTAACTATTTTTCAAATACGGTGAAAGGATAGTTTAGGAATATATATTACATGCTCTGATTTAGGTGCATGTTAAGAATAATTATGTTAAAAGCAGGAATCACACTGCATATATACATATAATCTGTGGATTAGTACTAGCTGGTTTTTATCGATAGTAGCTACTAATATTCTTGATTCCGTATATCAATATTGTATTGGTGCACAAAAATACATTAATTTTGATAGAAATATCTAGAATAAGAATGAGAGGATTCAATTATGTATACATATTAGTCTTTGAATGACAAATAATAGAGGTGGTATGGGAAAGTGTTGTAAAAACTTTACGTACATGGACAAAGACAAGTTCCACCCTTTTAGATTTTCGTATGCACTCGAGAAGGTGATATAGGATTGAGAAGACTTTCGATAGATTATCAGCGAACCTGTTCAGTACTATAGTGTACCTCGACGACGAAAAACACCCACTTTTTATAAAAAACTCTGGATATTTAAAGAAGGTAATTATGATGCGATTTGGATTAATGCCTTTAATGATAGTTAACTTTAGAAATATGAAAATGGCATATGGAGGAAAAATAATACTTCATTCTCATTATTCAAACTCAGTAGCTAAGAAATTTCTAATCACGTACATAACATCACTAAAAATTTTATCCATTATTATGCTACTGATTTTTGGTCATGTAGTGATGGGGCAACTGACTGGATGTTTCCGAAGAAAATCCATGATAGAGTTGAATGGATTCGCAATGCAATTGATGGTAGAAAAATTTTTCAATGAAGAAAAAGAAATAAACTTAGAAAAGAATTTAGTATTTCAGATGATGAATTTATTATAGGGAATGTTGAGATTAGATTATCAGAAAAATCAAGAATTTATCTTAGAAGTATTTGCTGAACTTGTAGAAAAACAAGAGAATACTAGATTATTCCTAGTAGGTGGAGGAGATAAAACTAATCTAGAAACAAGTGCTACAGAGTTAGGAATCAGCGATAAAGTGGAATTTTTAGGTGAGAGAAGTGATGTTCCAGATTTACGTAACACTGTTTGATTTCTATTCCCATCAAGATTTGAAGGTTTACTCAGCATCCTTAGTAGAAGTACAAACAAATGGGATACCAACACTAGTGTCTGATGTGATAACCAAACAGGTTAAGATTAATGATAATCTACTGAAAAGTTATCTTTAAAATGATTCATCAGAAAAATGTACTGAAAAATATTAGAATTAAAACAAGAAAAAGAATAGATACAAATATAGTTAAGAAAAATCTAACAGAAAAAGGATTTGATTTAGTTTGAAACTAAGAGGGTGGAGAATATTTTATTAGATAATATGAATAAAAATCAGGATTCAAGGTGTTCTAATGAATACTTGAACTTATAGATATGAAAATAGAGGTCAGCGTTGCTTCACCTCTCATTTATCATTTTAGTTACATTAGTTTTTGCTTTTCTTAATCTAGCAGCGATAGCCAGCAGCCAGTGCTGCAACTGAAGCAACCCATTTTCACTTTGACCAGTGTTAGTAACGCTTTTACTTTAGCATTAACTTGAGATTGAACAGGTGACTTAGGTTGTTCAGAAGTACCTGGAGCTTTTTGAGACCCAAGAGTTCCAGATTTACCAGGTTGTGGTTCTGGGTTTGGTTAGGTTCTGGGTTTGCTGAGGTTCTGGGTTTGGTTGTGTTCTGGGGTTTGCTGTGGTTCTGGGTTTGTTGTGGTTCTGATTTGGCTAGGCCACCAGAGCTTTTGGTCCTGCCACCACTCATCAACTGCAGGAGTAGAATAGTTTCTTCTCTAACTGTATCAACTACAGTATTTCCTGACTTGAATGTTATAGTCTTAACAGATTTACGTCCATTAATACCTTTAGTTTTAACAACACGTTCTCCTTCTTTAAGAGATGAATCTAGTTTCTCTACAACGTTGAATTTGATTTCTTCTTCTTTAACTTCTTCAGTGAATGTTAATTCTGGATTTTCAGGTTGTGTCAAATCACCAATGTCATTGTTTTTAGAAGGTTTTTGTATAGCTTCTTCGAATTTAGCAAGTTCAGTGTGTTTATCAGCTAAGAACGTTTCTAATTCTTTTAATTTAGCATCGGCAGCTTCTTTATCAGCCTTAGCTTTATCATAGATTTTTTTAGCATTTTCAAGAGAACGTACTAATTCTTCTGCTTTTTCTTTATCCATAACTTTAGTCATTACTAGTGCTGCAGCATCCCTAACGTCAGCATCAGCTTTAGATAATTTAGTTTTAGGCAGTAAGAGCATCATTAGCTTTTTAGCTTCATCTCGAGCAGTTGCTAAATGTAGCTTTTAGCTTGTTCAGTTCGTCAGCTTTTATTAGTAACTCCCTTGGCGTAAATTGTTTGCTAGTTTCCAGCCTGAAGAGCTTTTTCAGCGACCGTAAGTTTGTTAGTTGCATCTAGTAAGAGCTTTTTCAGCGGCTGGTACTGATTTTGTATTGCTTAGCTGTGTCTTAAGTTGCTTGAGCAGTAGTTACTTCAGCTAGGATCTTTTAACTGCTTTTTCAGCAGCTTGTTTTTAGCACTATATTCTTTTGCAGCTGTAGGATCATTTTGATTTCAGTTGCATTGAATTTGAAGCTGGATCAAGAACGATACTGTTTGGTGTCTTTGCTCCAGGTTCTTTACTCTCCAGCTGTTTGGAAGTTGTGGACAAAGATTTCAAAGTTAGAATAGTATTTATATTCTCCCATTTATTTATGTAAGGAGTAGGTTTTATACTAAGAGTAGTTGTAACACTTGTTGCATTGTATTCTGTAGCTTTGTGTCCTAACTTGTTTCCTTCACCATCTTTACGGAATGCAATGCTTCCACCGATAGATAGAGCGTTTTCTCCATGCACTGTAAGAATTTGGACCAGTATAATCTTTGTCGTTAGTGAACATTTTACGTTTATATGCTTCAAAGATATACTTTTAATTGTCCCATAGTCATTTTAATATTTTGATTTGCAGCTTCTTCTAATGAAGTATAGAATTCCTTGTTTGTTAGTAAGTTCTTCGCATGATCAGGTTGGTAGCATTAGGTATTGTATCTACATGCATTATATCACTTTGGTTTTCGATCCTCCAGTTTTGTATGATAAACCATTTGCTTGAGCAGCGCTCATTAATTCTCATAGTTATAATTAGCATATCTGGATTAGACTCACTTAGAAGTTCTTCAAGTATATTTTTAGTACCTCGATCTTTTATGATTTTTCAATTGTTCCACCATATTTTTCAGGATTGTTTTGATACTTTTGTATCTAGTTATTTTATCCCTAAGCTCTTTATCATTATAATTTTTGTTAAAGCCTGTTGAGCTGGTTCTACTCCCATTTATTACCGAATATATTTTTAAAAACTTTCTTGTGTTTAAGCTGCTCTATAAACTCTATATTTATAATTTTTATCAGAGAAAAGAGCTTTTATTACGACTTTCTGCAGCTTCATTAGCGAATTTTTCCATACCTACAGTTGTTTTTAACTTTAGGGTTTCCTAGTTGTTCACGGATTTGGTTAACGATGAAGACCAAATAAGTTAATTTCTCTCTTTTGATCAGCTGTTAAGTTCCAAATATCAACTTCACGTGTGTCAGTTGTATTAGTGTATGTATTTTTAGCCATATTAGTTTTTGCTAATTGTATTAATTTTTCAGCATTAGCGTTTACTTCAGCTCGTTTCTTTGTGCTAAGTTCGTTGCACGTCCATCACCAGTGTTGTTTGGATCATTTTCACCCATCAATTTAGCACGTTCGTTTAATGCAGCTGCAAAGTCAGCGCCTAAATTAAATTTAACATCAGAGAAATCGTATCCTTGTGGAGCGTCTCCAAGATCTTTAAGTGCTTTTTCTTTTTCTGCTAAAGCTTGTTTTTTAGTAGTTAACGCATTATTTAAAGAAGTTACCTTTTTAGCTACATCAGCATCAGCTTTTCAGCGCGTTAGTTTTCAGCTTTGCTTTTTCAGCATCAGTTTTAGCTTTTCATGTTAGTCGGCTTTTCAGCGTCAGCTGCTATTTTCAGCATCAGCTCAGCTTTCTTTCAGTCGCAGTTAGAGATGAGCAGCATTTTCAAGCCTTTACTGTAGCAAACTATCAACAGCAGAGTTTGCATTATCAGCTGTGTCGTTTGCCTTTTGTTGCTACATCTTTAGCTAGATTGTCTTGAGGCGTATTTTCACGTCAACTTCTTGCAGTTTTAACAGCTCCAGCTTTAGTAGCATCGTCTTTAGCTTTTTGGATAGCAAACAGGATTTGCCCTTTGATTTTTCTTTTCGTAGCTCAGCATCTGCAGCTAGCAGCTTCTGCCACGGCAGGATAATCTTTTTCTTTTCTTCTCGATAACCGCTTTAGTGTCTCAATACTTCTTTCAGCGTCTCGTAATTGTTCTTTAGTTACTGTAGTTTTGCTCTCAGTAGGTAGTAGGTTGAGTTGTTTCAGCAGCAAGTACACCACCATCAGCAAGTAGCAGCTCCAACAACACTAAGGTCCTACCACGCAGAAACTGTACCAAGTTTGCTTTTTCTTAACGAAATGTTTGTTTCTTCACAATTTTACTAAGTTCTCCTTTTATTCTATTTCAACTTATTTATAAATACATAAAATATATTTAATTATATCATTATTAGAAAAATTAAATCAAATAATTTATAAAACAGAGTAATCATAAATTAAATATGTATTTGTGATAAATAAAAACAGTCGATCTTAAACTTTTTATAAAATATAATATTAAATTTAATATTATAAAGTGATATATTTTGTGTGGAATATTGTCTGAGAGAATAGTTGAAATATAGAGATAAATCTGCATACTAATATTAGTAATATTCTAGAAATCTCCTATTTTTAGAGTTTCATATGATGAGGAAATATAATGAAAGTAATAAAAACTACTTTATATAACCTTTCGTATCAAATTTTAACTATTATTTTCCACCAATAATAACAGTTCCGTATGTTACAAGAATTTTTACGAGTGAAGATTTAGAAATTATGGATTTTATAACTCTATTGTGAGTTATTTCTCGTTATTTGCGATGTTAGGTATTGGTATATATGGTACGAAACAAATAGCGGCAGCTCGAGATGTAAGTAGTACTTTTGAACATGGAGCGATTCAGCTTTACTCAAGTATATTGGCACTTTTTGTGTATGTAATGACACTTTTAAGCATTCCCAAATGAGTGAATAGTTCCGATAACATTAGGAATAGTTCTTCTACAAAAATGATTGATATTTCTGTTATTTACAGGAAAGAGGATTTATAACATTATAGGAACTACTATGGTAAAAGTAGCTGAGTAATTAGTATCACATTTATCAAAAAGTATGAGGATTTATATCTCTATATATCTTTTAATAGTTATATTTGATTTTTAGGACAATTTGTCATGTGGATACCGGCGATTTATAAAACGCCCTCTTTAATGGAATGCTATTAAGAAAACCCACAGCCTATTGTATTGTTATTTTACCACAAGTAGCGATATCGTTTATGTTGTAATAGATAGAACTCTACTTGGACTTTTAGATCATATTCAGATGTTGGAACTTTATGAACAAGGGCAGAAATTAACGAGTATACTTACTGTAGTTAGTTCGTTAGAGCTGTTATGTTACCGAGGGTTGCGAATCTTCTTCTGAAAGAAAAGGAAGAAGAAGCACAAAATATGGTGAGATTTTCATTTCATTTTGTATAATCTATTATTTTTCCCAATGATATTTTGTCTTATTGCGATAAATGAAGTATTTGTTAAATTATTCTTGGGACAAAACTTTCCAAGATGTAAAATATGTACTATACATTATTGTATTTAACATTATGCTATTGGTTGGACGAATATCCTTGATATCAAGTACTAGTAGTTAGAAATACATGAATTTATGCTATCAACAACGATTCCTGCTAGTCAATGTTGCTGTTAATATAGCGGTTATTCCATTTTTGGATATATCGAGCTGAGTATAACATCGGTAGTCGTTGAGACCTTAGTATTCGCCATCCAATGGTATTATAGTCGTAATATTATTAATAAGACTCATTGTTAATAAAGATTTAGCAAAATTATATTGTCATCACTTGTAATGTTTGGTGCTGTAATGTTGTGTAAAATGACAATAGCGTTAGAAGGTATCATAGGTTTAGTGACTTATCTTATGCATCGGAGGTATTAGTTATCTAGGAATGATATCTACTAAAAACCGTTAATATTAGAGAGATGAAGGGAATGCTGAAGCTAGTAGCTTGAGTTAAAAAGATAATTACATATTTTATAAAAATCAACTGAGTTTAAACTTTGGTTGGTTTTTATTTATTTGTGGTGATTTAGAGAAATTCTCATAGAAAAATACACTCAAATAAAAGTATAATTGAGAGGAAAAGAATTTGTCTAATCATGAGATAGGAGTAGTTTTGGAATGCAGGTTTTTGATACAAAATTAAAAGATGTAAAAATAATAGAACCAGATTTTTGAAGATGAACGTGGTTTCTTTATGGAGAGTTATTCTTAAGAAAGTATAGACAACCTGGTATAGATTTTAATTTTTGTTCAAGACAATCATTCATTATCAGTTGAAGCTGGTGTTGTTCGTGGTTTACATTAAAGAGGTGATACTGCACAAACAAAAACTTATTCGTGTAGTGACTGGAGAAGTTTTTTAGATGCAGTAGTAGTATCTTAGAAAAAGGTATCTCTACATATGGTCAGTGGAAGTTTTATCCTTTTGATGAAAAATCTATGTTGGAATACTCATATGAATAAATGCCTTCTGTAGTTTCGCAATTTATAGTTTAAAGGAATTTATTCTCACCCTTTCCGTAATAATTTTACTATATCGAGATTTCCGTTAAAGTCAAATTATTACGGAAAATAAATTCCAAAAAAATTAAATTACGATGAAAAAAATTAAAAAAAGTTTTTTCGTCGGTAAGAATTAAGTAACAAATTTTAAGGATATGTCAAGAGAAGAAGTGGAACGACTCTTGACATATTCTTTTAATTTGTTAAAAAAACACAAAAGCCGACGAAAATGGTTTTTCAGAGGCTCCATGAAGCGACTAAACTGCGAAATTTGTGTTAAGATTCACTTTATAAGTATCGCCTTTATACCTATCATCTAAGATAGAGAAATCTAGATTTGTAAAATTATTGATAGTTTGGTTACTGTCCATAAGTTTTATAAATATTTGTTTATCATCAAAACTATTCAAATATAACGCACGTAAGGATAGTCTTTTCGCCAATATAGGCTTACTAAATCCTTTAGGTCGAGATGTGAATATATTAGCTAATGAATGGGAGATACAGCCTTCCATAGAACAACTAGCGTTAGCCTTTAATAATCGTTGTAAAGCCGCCCAATTATTTAAAATATATTTACTTTTTTCCTCAATGATTTCTTCTCTATCTGGGAATTTTTTAGAAAAATCCTTAATCCATTGTTTAAATGCTGAACGATTATCGGCTTCAATAAACTCTTTAGCTTTTTCATATTCATCCATATTAGAGTATGTAGTAATACGCTGTAGAGCTTGCATAGCATGGAATTTATCAAGTGCATAATGAGTTTTAGTAGTATCGAATATATCACGAGTAGCCTTAATCCAATTAGCCCCATCGCCAAGAATATAGATATTTTTCAACATAATCAAGATCATATGTACGATATACATACTCATATATCCTATCTCTAAATTTAGAAACACTCTCCAACTCATCAAGAATGATAAATCTATCTGTATATCCATTTTTTTATACGATAAGAGTAGATTTTAGCAGCTTTAACCATTTGTTTTTTAACAGGATAAGGAGACTTCTTAGGCTTTTGAATAGACACATAATGTTCATCAAGTTCGATAAAAATGTCTTTAACCTTATTTTGTTTGAGAGGGAAGAAGGCATTGATATCAGAACGTTTAATATAATTAGCGATAGTAGCACGAGAAATATATTTACTTTTTATCTGTAGAAAAATCATTCTTAAAAATATATTGTCCAAGTATTTGACCTATAGTGGAATAAGAAGTATGTTTTCCGGCAAGGAATAGGAGTTCATTAATAACATCATTATCGAAAACAACACGAGGTGAAATATTAAGAAGAGAATCTAAGTAGTAAAAATGATTTTTCACCGTTTTTTTATCAACATAAGCACGTCTTTTTAAAAGTAATCTCTCCAAATAAAGTGACGATAGTTCGATAATAAGTACCTTTAGGGTAGTATAGTGCCTTTCGCTGAGACGAGTTGAAGTAATCCTCATCTAATTTTTTTCAAGAGTAAGGATGACGTTTTTTATGATAGAATCCATAACAACTTTATTAGGAATTGATAGTAAATCAGATAAAGATATTTTTAGAATTTGTATATCTTAGACTTCTATTTACATATGTGTTGATGGAAGATAAGATATCCTCTGAAAAAAATTTTTTTAAAGTATTTTTCTATGTTTTTTGATAAAGATTTGTGTTATAATATTCATATGAATAAATTCCTTTCTGTAGTTTCGCAATTTATAGTTTAAAGGAATTTATTCTTTTTCTACCCTTTCCGTAATAATTTTTACTATATCGAGATTTCCGAATTAATTGACAACAAGAAAAGGTATATGGTAGAATATAGGAAAGTGAATGTGAAAATGCTAGTAATATTCTCACGAAAGCCAATTGAACTTGTACTTCAATTGGCTTTTTATATTATATTTAATATCTCATACAAAGAAGAGTATGCGTCGTCCTAAAATGGCTACTTTTTCTTGTTGTTATCTTTGTAGGAAATAATATTCATCAGAAGAATAACTCCGGATAATAGATTCACAAGAATTTGTGAAATGCTAGTATTCATACCAACACCTCCTTCTGGGGCAGTAGCCTACCTTATTATAGCACTAAATTATCTTAGAAAAGGTATTTTTCATCGATATTAGGATTAAAAGTGAATTTTAAGGTTATGTAACTGAAGAGTATATAGAGAAAATAACTGCGAATTAATTGACAACAAGAAAAGGTATATGGTAGAATATAGGAAAGTGAATGCAAGATACTAGTACATTCCAACACGAAAGCCAATTGAAGTGTGAGTTCAATTGGCTTTTATATTAATATTTAATATTTACATATAAAAGTGACGAGTATGTCGTGGCCTCAAAAATGGCTACTTTTTCTCGTTGTTATCTTTAGATTCAATTATCGAAGAATGACCCGGATAATATATAGACAAGAATTTGCAAAATATCTAGTATTCATGCCAACACCTCCCTTCCGGGCAAGTAGCCTACCTTCATTATATCATTAGAAATTACATAAGAAAAGGTTTTCTTGTTGATATTAAGATTAAAGTTATGTTTTTAAGGTTACGTAAATAGGGAGGGATATAGGTGAAGCTCTTCGAATTAATTGACAACAAGAAAAGGCATATGGTAGAATATAGATAAGTGAATTGGACGATTATATTCACATGTGATCACGAAAAGCAACTGAAATTGTCCTTCAGTTGCTTTTTTATGTGTATTAACATACCACTTTGTATGAGAATAGGTATTCATACATGAGTGAATAGCATGCAATGTCGTGCCTAAATAGGGCTACCTTTTCTTGTTGTTTTTATCATTTAGGAAATAAAAATATTCTATAAATAGGAGAATAATTCCCACAAATAGTCCAACAAGAATTTGGACGATTATATCGTACATGTAACCACCTCCCTTTCGGGGCAGTAGCCTACCTTCATTATATCATTAGAGTTACAAGAAAAAGGTTTTCTTATTGATGTTGAGATTAAAAATTGTATTTTTAAGATTATGTAAATGGAAAAATAAAAAGGTGGTTATCAAGAAAAAGAACAGTGATTTTAAATAAAAATTGTTTGACACTGATCTAGAAAGGCAGGATAAAGTATAGACAAGTGAATAGGTAGTAATAATACTTTTTAATATGTTCTCAATTTTGATTTTTAATCTGATTAGTGGTGAAAATCACGTATAGAGTGGGATTTATGAACTGTGTCTAAAAAGTAAGTTGATATAAATTAAGAGGATATTATTATATATAGGATTAGTATTTCTGATAATAATTAACAAGAATTTGGGTAATGTCTATCTCCATTCAACCACCTCCTTTCGGGCAAGGTATCAATTTTATATTAGACATAAGTGAAGATGATTTATGCGATCAATGAGCAAAACATAGGATAGACTATAAGAAGTGAATGGTGTCTATCAAATTTTCATCACGAAAAGCCAATTGAAGGTTTAGTTCAATCGGTGTATGTTAATTTATAAGTTGATTAGCTGATAAAATTTTTAGTTTATGTTAATTATTTTAAATTTTTATATTCTGAATACATGATTATTTGGTAGTTTTAAGTTTGTATTATATTGTATTTTGATGTAGAATAAAGTTGAAGGGTAATGAATTTTTATAAAAATTTTAATATATAGCTGATTGTAAAAATCGCTGTAAATTTTATAGATTTACTAGTAAATAAAAGGGGAGAAGTAATGAATAATAAAAATTATAAAGTTTCCTGTTGATAGAAAAGGGTACACAGGAATAAGAAGTAGTAAATATAGAGATTTTAATCTCAATCAAGGTTATGGTGAAATACAGTTCTCTTCTAAAAAGATTGAGGCTGATTTTAATGAATCCATGAGACTTTTGAGGAATTTATTGAGAATTTTGATAATCCAAAAATACGTGGCTAATGTTAATAAAGCTATAGCTGTGTCTAAATATAATGTGGATGCTAGAGTCTGGGAAATAGTTAGTAAAGATAGTACGGAATATGAAACAGAATTAAGATTAATACGATTAAGAGATGAAGCTTACAATTTTGAAGAAGGTTTTGTTGAGGGGATGTCATTTCCACTAATTATTTCCATTTAAGAGTTTGTCATCATCTTGCGGAATTTTTATTTAGGAATAAGTTATACAACAAAGTTGTTTGGTGCTTATATGCCAGTTTATATGGCTCTAGATATGGACAATGATATTATGATGCCGATGTATCACAATTTTGTAGTAGCTAGTCTTATATTAAATGATTTTACAGAGATTAATCGTTATTATAGACTTAAAGAATAAACATCGTGATGATGATGAGGTTATTTTATTATCAAAAGTTTTTACTATTTGATGCAAGGTGAAGAGAGAGAGGCAGTCGCGTTTTACAAAAAGTTGATTAAAAAGAATAAATATACTTTCTGATGTTTTAGATAGAATAACTAATCCTAAGTTAATTAAGTTTAACACCGATAATGATTGTAAATATTTAGAAGCTCTTAATACTGTCATGAAGTTCGATTATTTCTAAGTAAGGAGTATTATTTTGACTTTCTTATGCATGTTAGGGAAAGTGAATATGTTATTGGTGATGATTTGATAAGTATGCGAATCGTAAGGAAATAACAGTTGCTGATATGAAACGAGATAGATCGTTTATGGCTATTCGGACACAGAATTAAAAATTATGCATGCGAACTTTTTACTAACCAAAGGAAGACTTCTAGAGATTACTAAGGCTGAGTTTTTAAAGTAAAAAGGTTTAGGGTAAAGGGACAATCAGAAATTTACATATGAATGGTGTAATGTTTTCTGATGATAGTGAGTTTGATATCCAAATGGAGCTAATGGAGGATGACTTATGGTAAAACGTGATAAAAATTTGAAATATTACTTAAAGAATTTATAGAAACCGAAGGAGAATATTTTTCTAATAGAGAAGATGCTATCGAGGTTTTTGAACATATTTATAATATGGTAGAAGAGGGTTATGATATAGATGGTCCTCTTGGTGATATTGTCGATGCGATTGACGATAGTAATATGAGTGTTTTTGATAAGGTTAATGCCTTACGAGAACTGCATGAGGAAAATCATAGTGGTATAGAGATGGCTATTGAGCTTGGAGAGGATATTTTGTATTCAGAAAGTGATGAAGATACCGAAGAGATGATATTAGCGGATGCACTTGCAGGGTATTATGTTAAAGCAGGTATGTACGAAGAAGCTGTGAAATTGTATGAACTTTTGTTAAAAGCTAGTCCGTCTGATTTTTCAGAGGTTACAGATGAACTTACATATGTTTATGTTCGCCTCAAATAGAGATGACTTTGATGAGTATCATATTAAACGCTTCGATTATTTAGAATCAGAACTCACACTATTATTATTAAGTATCTTTTAGTATAAATCAAGATAAAACTTGATGAAGCTCATTATTATATGACGAAGCTTGAAAGAACTTAATAAATACGCTGGTATTATCTTTAAAGGTGGTTTTGAGAAAGTTGAAAGCTTTATAGAGGGAACTCTGCAAGATGAAAAGGACTTGCAAAAACCAGAAGTTTTCGAAATGCATTTTGCAGCTAGCATAGCTAAAGATTACCTTACTAGTAAATACCATTATGAATTGTTAGAAAAATTCATAGAAATAGAAAGAAGAGTAATTCTGATAGTGGAAGGTCGCATTGAATATTTCTAAGGAAATGATGAAAAGATCCAATTCGCTGGTATGGAAAGACAGTTGAATAGGGTTTATGATGCTGAGTTTTATAATAAAGAAATTATGGAGACTTACACGGAAAAAGAATTGAAAAAGCTAGGTGGCATAGGGTGCATGGTTATCCAAAATTATACCGGAGTTAAGTTTAAAAAGACCAGAGTGGTAGGAAGAAATACAACTTGTCCTCAACTCCAATGTATACACAATCTCAGGGGGACGACTGTGGATTAGCATATACAAAAAGTGAAGTCCCAAAATTTCAGGACTGATGAGAGGGGTCATGAGCTTTAAGCTCATGATTCCTTTTTTTAAAATAGATATTAAAAAGATAATTTTTTTGATTGAAATTTAAATAGTTAAACCATCGTAAATTAAATTTTAGTTCTTGAATCTTATCTTGTCAAGAATTTGTATATTAGAAACGATAGATTTAGTTATGAGAATCATATAATTTAGTTTTTAAGCAGCTAAATTATCATAATCAATTAATTCTTTAACATTTCTATCAGTATTAGAATATCCTAGGTTAAATACGATTAAAAACCCTAGCTTTAAGACTGAAGAAATTTCTATAACCATAACCTGTACGTTTTATATTTTTTTAACTTTATTAATGATACCCTTCTATTGGTCCATTAGACAGATTATATCTCAATGAGTTTTTCAATATATGATTTATTATTAATAAATGTTTTAAATGTAGCTGAGAATTCTTCAGCGATAGTATTTATATTTGAGATTTATAATATCAAAGAACCCTTTATAATTACGTGCATCAAATGCATCATAAAAGCATTTGAGTCGTATAATATGCATCCTTTAATACTTCATCTTGGTTAATAAGATGTTTTACTATTTCTCTACTTGTAATCCATTGTTTAAAATGATCTTTTTCCGTAATCATCAATAGATACCTCATCTTCACGCTTTTAATAGTAATTTCAATATGCTTTGAATTGTTTTATAAATTTGTTCTTTTTCTTTAATTTTTATCTTTAGTATCATCTTTTAAAAATAATATTAAAATCTTTTCATAACACGTATTCTAAGATTGTTTAGTGAATTATTTAAAAGCTTGTATTATATGGAATCTATCAATAATGACAGAGGCATTAGGGAAAAATCTCTTTAATCATAGCCATATATCCTGCATTCATATCTGTGCAGACCATTTTTACTTTTAAACGTTCTTTTAGTGGATACCTAGATTTAAAATGATTTACTATAGTGGCTTTTCTGTGATTTGTAAGTATATCAATTACTTTATGAGTTAAAGCGTCACAATAAATAAAACTTAAATGACCTTCAACATCATTAGTTGACCTAAATTCATCAAGACATAAGTATTCGGGTAATTTAGAAGACGGTCTCTTAGTTACTGATTTAAACAATTCTTTTTGAATATTATAAACAGTCATATCGCTTATATTACATTCTCTAGCGATAGATTTTCTAGATGATTCTAGTGTTAATCGGTATATAACTTCTCGTTTTAATTCAAGTGAGATAGTAGATTTTCCTTTAGTTATAGATGTTTCAGCTGTAGAGTATTGATTACAATTTCTACAGTAATAACGTTGTTTATCTAAGTGAAGATATGTATTCGAACCTCCACATTTTTTGTAGTTTAATGTGGCTAGTTTTACATCCATTTTTTAATAACTTTAGAATTGCATTTAGTACCACACTTTTTCACACATATGATGTTTGTATTCAAGTTTGGCATAAACGATTTTTAAATAATACTTTAGGAGGAAGAGGACTATCTTCATGTTTTGAACAAATCACCTCTTCAACTCCATTAATTTTTAACATTATTATCGATTACCCCTAGTAATTTTTTTATATCTATACTATAATTATTCATGACACAAATATTCCTTTCTTTTAGTTTTTGGTCGATTAAATTATAATGGATATTTGTGTTTTTCTATGCTTTTTACACTTTTTGTATATAATTTAATCGGACTGATTTTTCCATCAGTCCGATTTTTCTGATGAATTTCAAAAAGAAATCTGAAGTGAGTCGAAATTTATTCGTAGTTTCCCAGATTTTTGTTATTCAAATATCTTAGCTAGATAAGTCATCACTAAGTGTATATATTTTTGGTTTCTTCTTAATCACTGTAATCTTGTCTTCATTTTCTTTTAAATATTTATTTAAGGTTCTTTTAGAAACTTTCTAAAACATTAGACACTTCATCATGACTTATTAAAGCATCTTTTAGCACTAAATAAAATGACTTTGAAGGAGTAAGAATAGTATATTTTTAAGTGTATCATCAGTGATATTATCGTTAATATAGTTTCTAGCTATGAACATCAATATTTTCTGTTAAGAAAGATAATATATGTTCTTGACCTGAAATTAAAAGTTCTAAGTTTTCTTTAACAAATAGAGTCATATCACCTTTGTTTAAAAGGGTGTGATGTTTTCTCAAAACTCTTATAGTATTTATTTTTATTTCTATTAATGACTGTATGAAAGGGTGATTGCCGTAAATATATCTACTACACTCGTAAGAGATTTGGCAAGTAAGTATCTGCCTACACGACCATTTCCATCATAAAATGGATGAATATATTCAAAATAGTAGTGCCCAATAAAATTTTTATATAGTTTTGGCAAGTTGTCATAATTCATAAATCTAATTAAATTAGCTAATCCATTGTTAATATCGTCTTCAGTTGCTAAACCATGGTGAATGATATAATTTCCCAGCATAGACACTTACGCTTCCTTTTCTAAAAACTGCTCCATCTAAAATATTTTCTATTGAAACCTCATCCCCAACGAGAACATCATAAATTTTTCTGAAATCTTTAGGTTCAAGTATTTGAACTTCTTTGTCTAGATAAGAATATAATGTGGCCATACCAGCAAAACGTCTAAGGTTAGGAGAAGTGCTATCTTTTTTAGAAAGTGCTTCGCTAATCTCTTTTTAGAACTATGAATACTTTCGATTTCATTAGTACTTTGAAGTTCGTTGATAAGCAACAAATTAAAGAACTTTTCTTGTGCAGCTTCTGGAAGTGTACTTTGTTTCGCAATAATTTCAGCACTATTAGTATAAATTTTTTCTAGAAGTAAGATCAATTCTGCAGAGTTGTATATAAATAATGGATACTCTTCTGGTTTTCTTACTCCTTAATAAAGGGATTGATTTTTAGCGAAGTAACAGAAGTAGAAGGAGAATCGATTCTATTGTTATATTCATTTTCTATATCAAAAGTTCATATGGGAGTGACTCAAAAATCGTGATTTCGGAGAAATCGATTTTGTCGAGTCACCCATGCAAAGATTTATTAGACATCTAAAAAGCAATTTAGATGTCAATAAACCACTGCGTCTATGAGTTATCATATACTACTTTTTAAAATATCAAAATCAAAAGAGAGTTCAAAATGGAAAAACAGTCAAAATTTCCATTTTGAGGTCAGAAGCAATTCAAAAATGGAAAAACAGGTAAAAATTTCCATTTGAGGTCAGAAAAAGCAATTCAAAAATGGAAAAACAAGCAGAATTTCCAATTTGAGGTAAAAAGCACTCAAAATGGACAGTCAAAATTTCTATTTTTAGTCGGAAAAATAATTCAAAATGGAAAAATAGGATCGAAATTTCCATTTTTGGAATTGGGAGTGGAAGAATCTCTTCACACCTACAATAAGTTATAACAAAAAGCCTCCTATATGTCGGGAAGTAATTTCGAAATCGTGATTTCAGAGAAATCGATTTTGTTGAATTATCTCAAATTACATAAGAGAGGTGTTTTAAATATCTATTTAGTTTTATCGTTTTGAATATTCAACAGCTCTTGCTATTTTTGGTTTTGCTGGATTTTTATCAATATTATTTTCTTCTAATAGTTTCTCAAATGCAGCTAGTCCTGTTTCGTAATCTTTAGTCTCGAATTCTAGTTCATAATCGGAAATATCATTGATAAAATGTTGTTTATCAAGAACTAGCAAACCCTCTTCTAAAAGTTACTTCATGTCTTAATGTCTCGATTTTTGAATAAGCATCGGAGTTTTTAATTTTTCACGTTCATTCGCTCTAGCTCTGAGATAATTTCATTTTGGTAAAATCAGAAGTACTGTTGGTTCTTTTGGATATCTTTCATCAAGTGGTACATTTATTTCAATGTTTTTGAGTTTCACCTTTTTATTTTTCAGAGTCATCTCTGTTTTTTGTTAGTATATCGAATTCTTAGTGCTGCTCCAATGTTTTTGAAACTTTCATCTGCATCATCATAGTAGAAATTTTGTTAATTATTTCTTCAGAATTACTGTAGGTCGTATTTTTCATATAATGCATCATATTGATTTTTGTCAGTAGTTTTTAAAATTCTATTTCTATTTCTCGCATGAAATTTCCTTTCTTTTTCAATCGCAATAATAAATGGGGCGTTATGATTTATGAATTGATAAATTAGCACTTCAGCTTCTTTTTGGTCAAGGATTTGAAGTTCGTTTAACAATGCTTTCTTTTTCTACCTTACCATTCTCATGACCCCTAGTAGACAACGATGACGATTCTACCACCGACTTCTAGATGTAGTAAAAATTTCTTAATAGTCGCAAGTGTAGTCTCAGCTAGTGTTGTAATCTCGTGATCGAGCATTGGGTAGATATCCTAGATTAAAGACAACAGCACGAATCTTTTTCATCTATATACTTATCAAATTCAAAGTGTGAATCAAGAACAATCTTACATTTATCTATTAGTTTGCTTTTTTAATGAGGTTTGTTGTATTTTCAATTGCCAATTGTTGGATGTCAAATGCATAAACTTTTTCGCTGAGGTTTTTCGCTAGAAACAGCGTATCATTTCCATTTCCAGCAGTAGCGTCAACAACGATTGAATTTTTATCTATAACTTCTTTTTAATAATTTTTGCTAAAAAGCTAATACCTTATCCATCTTATTGTCCTTATTATAAAATTATTTTTGTCTATCTGCTTTCATCTCTGAAAGGATATCACTAAGTTCGTAGTAGTTGTCACTTGCGATTGTAAAAATCAAGGGACGTATTGATAATCTCAGACTAGTAGTTTTGAATTATCACTTGTATAGTCTTCTTCTCTATCAAGATTAGCTTTAAGACCTGCGACAAGTTTTTCTAATTTTTCTACTAAATCAGTTTCTGTAGTATCATCATTTTCATCGAAATCTTTTGTATAGTCTTTAATATTAAAACTAAGGCCACCTTTTAATGGTGCGATATATAAGGCGCGTAGGTTATTTACGTCTTCTCCAACGGCAGCAGAAAGTTCATGCAGAGGTGCTGTGTAAATTTTCTCATCTTCAGCACCAGCTTGCTCGAGAACTTTAACTTCATGGTCGTAAGGATAGAAAGACATAAGCTCGTCTGATACATTCGCCGCAGTCAAATCGTCATAGCATTGTGTTATAAGCAGATGTTGCAGAGGATTAACCTGTCTTAGCGTTTCTAATGCAGTAGCATCAACAAGAGAAAATCCTTCCACAGGATCGAATTGTGCAGCATTGAAGCACGAATCTAAAAAGCTCTCTCCACCAACAATTTTAACATCCTTTCCGCTATTTATTAGAAGTTGAGTAGTTAGCTCGGCAACCATCGGGTGACCAGGAACAAGATATATCACATCATTATTTTCAGCAACTTCAAGAATATAATTCGCGATACCGTTATAAGTATTTTCGAAATTTTCACTTTCTGTATAAAATCTATCGCAAGTTTCAAATTTGATATTGTTTTCTTCTAAGAAAGAAATCGCAGGATGCTCCTTAGTACGTGCGATAACCTATAGAATTCTGTGTTGTTTAGTAAAAGTTGTTTAATATTTTCTTTAATGTTTGAACTATCGTTCGGTCCAAGTCCAATAATATAAATCATAAGTTTCTCCTTATTATAGGGTATAGTCTATTTTTCTAATCTATAAAGAGGGTGGTTCTGAAAATCGTGATTTTGGAGAAATCGATTTTGCTGAATTATCCTCATTCTTTAACATAGTTATTATAACATAAATAGCCTATCGATTGATTAAAAACATTTCTAACACAAATAAGTAGTAGAGGAATGAATTTTTAATGTTGAGAAAAGATAGAAAATATAAATAATAATTATATGTTTTACATTGATAAACAACTGTGTTTACTACAATATAGAAGAAAAAAATTACCATAGTGAGTAGAGTTGCTTTGAGGAAATGTTAGAAAATATATAATTTTAGAGTTAAATTTTATAAAGAAAAGTTAAATATGCACCTAAATATTGTAAAAATAAGTGTTGTAAAATTATCAGTAAGAAAATAAAATGTTAATTTTTGACTATACAAGTATAAGGAAAAAAATATTTTATAATTTAAAATATTAAAAATGACAGATAAAGCTTGATATCTTTAGATTTACATATAATTAGCAAAGTGATATAATTTAATTATAATAATGAATTTATAAGGAGGAATTGAATATGTCAATTAAAGCGTTAAAAAGTTGCTAAAGCAGCGCTTAAAACACCAGGGTATTTGCAGGAGGAGTAGCATTCGGGACTTTTAGGTCTTAAACTTTTATCAAGTAAAGATGCTAGAAAGGTTACTCAGTTGTTTTTATCAAAATTATATAAAGCAAAAGATGGAGTAGAAGGAACTGTTTCAAACATCAAGCAACATGCTGATGATGTAGTGGCAGATGCTAAAGACTTTATACGAAAAAGAAAAAGAGAAAGTAATCTTCAAGAATTAGAGGCAAAATAAGATGGATTTTAAAATACTACATCTGTCAAGTGTCAGAGCCAGGGTTAGAGCTGACTTTCGCTTAACACCAGATGTGAAAGTATATTTTAAAAACGAGCAGCCAAAAATCGAAAACATAAAAAGTGGACTTTTTATCAAGATGAGTACACTTTTGTTGTTATTTTTAAAGAAGGAAGTAGCAGTTGTTTACAAGAAATTCTTTAAACTAGTTGATAAAGAAAAAGTATTGTTATGAGAATCCAGTAGCTAAAGTTGAAGAAAGTCCTTATTCGATAATAATGGATGCTCTGTTTTGGCGTGCAATGTCGAAATTATTCGTACCACTTCCATTAAGAGCGATTCATACATGGTGGAAAGCTTCAGGATATCTAAAAGACACATTAAAACTACTAGCGCGTAAGCAAGTTACTATGGAAACACTTGATTCTGCAGCGATTCTTGTATCATTAGCGACAGGTGCGAGAGATACAGCAAGTTCTATTATGTTTATTTTAGAACTTGGGGAATCACTTAACAATTGGTCTGAGAAAAAATCTGTAAAAGTTCTTGAACAAAGTTTAACTTCTATGGATAAAGAGGTGTGGCTTGTTGAAGAAGAAGGAAATAGAAAAGTAACTTGTTCAGAAGTTAGAAAAGATGATGTAATCCTAGTTTCAGAAGGAAATGAAATTCTATTCGATGGTATCGTGATGACTGAAGGTGCTAGTGTTGATGAAAGTTCATTAACAGGAAAGGTTTTCCCAATTGTCAAAAATATCGGAGATAAAGTTTATTCTAATACGATAGTTGTTAACGGTGAAGTTAAGATTAAAGTCGAAAATCCACAGGTTAATGGTCGTATTCATCATCTTATCCAATTGATGAAAGATTCTGAAAGTAGAGAAGATACATATCACTACAAATATATAAAATTAGCGGATAGTATTGTAAAATATAATTTCTTAGCGATGGGACTTACGTATTTATTTACTAGATCATTTGCTAAGGCAATCTCATTCCTATTAGTTGATTATTCATGTGCATTGAAATTATCAACACCGGTGGCGTATTTAACTACTATTAAAGAACTTAATCGATATCGTAGTTAAAAACTCTGTAACTCTTGATAAATATGAGGATATCGATACATTTGTTTTTGATAAAACAGGAACAATAACGGTGTCTAAACCATATATTCAAGAAGTGCTACCATTTTATGGATATTCTTATGAAGAAGTACTAAAAATCGGAGCGTGCTTAGAAGAACATATCTATCATCCGATTGCTAGTGCTGTCTGTGAGTAAGGCTGAAGAAGATGGAATTGAGCATGAAGAAATGCATACGGAGTTATATCACATCGCATCAAAAGGTATAGTTTCTCATATTGATGGAGAAAAAGTTGTTATCGGAAGTAGACAATTACTAAAAGATGAAAAAGTAGTTGTTACAGATGAACAAAAACAAATAATTGCTGAAAAACAAGAACAGTATAACCTATTATTCTTAGGATATAAAGGACAATTAATTTCGATTTTCTGTGTAGATATACCGCTAAGAGATGAAGCGAATGAGGTATTAACTGAACTTAGAAATAACGGTAAAAAAGTTGTCTTATTAACAGGGGATAACGAAGTAAGAACTAAGAAAATCTTAAATGATGTAACTTTTGATGAAGTACATACAAGTATGACTCCGGTTACGAAATTTGAGTATATTAAGAGGGAAAAAGAAAAAGGACGTCGAGTACTAATGATAGGTGATGGTCTAAACGATTCAGCAGCATTATCAGAAAGTGATGTAAGTATCGTTATGAGCGAAAGTGCTGATCTTTCTAAACAAATCAGTGATGTCGTTCTAAAATCAGATTCACTTAGCTCATTATTACTATTATCAGATGTTTCTAAAACACTACGTGCACAGATGAGTAATAACGTTAAGAGTACGGTATCGATCAATAGTTCACTAATATTCCTAGGACTAATAAACGTATTACCATCTAACTTACTAGCGTTACTACACAATTTAACTACATTTAGTATCGTACTGAAAAACTTTTTAATATTAAGTAGAGAAGGTCAAAAATGCTGATTTAATTAATATATTGGAAAAGAAGGCATCTTTTTCCTTTGAATATGTAAACTAAATAACAATAAAACTCGAGTCTGGGATAACCTAGATTTGAGTATTAGGAGTATACTAAAATTTTCATATTAAGATAGTAATGATGAGATTACTGCAGTTGAATCATGTACTATTATACTAAATTTTTGAAATAGACTATGTTTATAAGGATATTTTATAATATTTTTGTAAAAATTACGAAAATAATAATTCGTGGTACAATATAATTAAAAATTGATATAAAAATTAAGAGGATGTATTATGGGTAAAAAAATAAGAAAAATTTCCATCTATAAATAGTGATTTTAAATTTTATAGGAGAAGAAGAGCGAGGTTTATAGGGATCTACGTGAAGAGAAGTTTTAAAAATACAAAAATTTATTAATAAGAAAGATGATTTAGACTTTTTGATGAATCGTTAAAACTTCTTGCTAAGTTTATGGTGACGAAAGGATAAAGGAATTTATAGAAAAAGCATATGAAAAATCACCATATAATATAATGGCAAAAATATATATATTACTTAATCAAGATACAGTACCTTTTGAAAAACTGCAGGATATTAAAAATTTGTATTTTGAAACTATAATGTATCCAATTAAAGGGGAATCCGAGTTTCAGAAATGATTTTAACAAATTTGTATTTCAGTATTTGATTACATTTTAAGGATAATAAAATGTGTGGGGAGATTCCGTATATTAGTTATATGTGGATAAATTTTGGGCATGAGAAGTTAGAATTTGATAAAGATATATTTGATATTATTAAAATCTTTTCTAGACATTGATGCTGCAGATAGTTTTTATAATTTATATGATAAGACTCCTTCCAGCTTCTCAAAAAGAGGAGGTTGTATTATTAGCTAAGATAGTATTTGATATAAGAAGAATGGATGAAAAAGAGGTTATAGAAACCCTATCTACTCTAAAAATATATTAATCCTAAGATAGAACAAATTTCTAGATGTTGCAGAAGTATGAAAACTGCATGATGATGAGATGATAGAGTTTATTTGGACTTAATGCTTAGACAGTACGAAAAGAGTGGGAGAGTTAATGGAAGTTTGTCGTGATTGGGTATGTTATGCAGTATTTAATTTGGGCTAACTCTAAAGTAAGAGTAGGGGAACAACTAAATAAAAAAATTAAGGCAAGAAGTGTATCGATAGAATCTATGAAAGATAACCCAATTTATAAAAAAATATTACTTCGCAAGTATTGAATGCGTTGAAGAAAGCTGGTTTAGTGACGAAAAAGGACTTTTTAAGTGTGACGGAACAATATCTGTTGAACGAAGTTGATAATGTTGGTAAAAAATCTATTGAACAATTGAAAGAAAACGGTGTGAAGTTTAAGAAGGAGGGAAGATAGTATGAATGAGAAACAGCTAGTACAATTGTTAGGGAATAACTGGGAAAAAAGGTCAAACACGATATTCGAATATCAGAAGCAGGTAGAAGATGCTCTAGAGAACGCAGCTACAGTAGACCTAGTGGAGTACCTGAATGAAGTTACAAAGATGTATAAATGGGTTGCTTATTGAAAGCTTATGAAATAAATGTTGATTTGGCTGATACTGATTGGGGTAGGGCGCTATTGGATATTTTTCGAATTGACTGCAGTAATATTTAAAAAGCACATAAACACAAGGACAGTTTGGATACTCTCTTATTAGCTTATTTAGCTAGTCCGAGTAAGTATTCGTCAAGAAAATATGATTTAGCAGAAATGAGTTTAATGTATGGAAGACATGATATTTTAGAAAACATATTTTTATGACGATATGGATCTAGAGATTCTTATGGCAAATATACTCTCAGCGATAATGAGAATAGAAGAGGGAAATGCGAGATTTTTATTTCGAGGGATTACGTGAGAAGTATCCTGATGTTGCATTCTTTTTGAAAAAAGATTTACTCCTTAGTAGTAATAGCAAAAAGGAACTACCAAAAAGATTGGAAGAAAATGTTGAATTTTTAGATATGTTGGATAGATATCATGACTACATCACGAATAGCTATTTTCTGTTATCACTTAGCCATCTTGCTAAAAATCCACTAGATATAAATAGGATGGAAGCGGAGCTAGAAGAATTACAAGAATGGCAATGTCATGTAAGAGAAATGAAATTATTCTTGAAAGATATAGGCATCAACCGCAGTGATTATGCGGAAGTCTTGTTAATACCGAAATCACGACTAAAGAGGACTTCAAGAACTATACTAAAAAGAAGTCTTAGGAATAGATGGTATCGGTCCAGAAAAACTGTGCGAAGTTAGAAGAAGCGGGTGTGGAGTTTAAGGAAGAATAGTAAGGCTACAAAGAGAGATAGTATTAACAAAGGGAATATTTGGTAGTTTATTTTACTGACATTAAATAATAAAGTATATTTATTTGAGATTACCGTTATGATTACATTTGAAAATGTATACAATATATAGTATTATATCAATATAATGAAATAAAGGAGAGCGTATTAATGAACAAAAAAAGAAAATTATTAAGTATTGTGGCGGTTGCGTCATTAGTAGCAGGTATAGGAGAAGTGGTAAGTCCACAGGCACAAGCAGTTACATTCCATAGTTGTAAAGAAGCGTGGAATCAAGGATATGGAGATATTCGAGTAGGAGAAGATGGTTATTCAAGACATTTAGATAGAGATGGTGATGGAATAGCATGTGAAATCAGTAAATCAAATGGGCTGTATAAACCACGTGCTCAACACACTCAACATGCCCAAAATGGTTGGGTAAAAAGTGGTGATGCTTGGTACTACTATAAAAATAATTCAGCAGTAAGAAATGCATGGGCAGGAAACTACTGGCTAGGGTCAGATGGAAGAATGGTAACAGACAGCTGGGTAGATAACAATCGTTACTATGTAGGAAGCGATGGAGCATGGATAAAAGGCTACGGAAATAAATCAGGATGGCAAAAAGAAGGTGGATCTTTGGTACTACTATAAAAATGATTCAGCAGTAAGAAATGCATGGGCAGGAAACTACTGGCTAGGGTCAGATGGAAGAATGGTAACAAACAGCTGGGTAGATAACAATCGTTACTACGTAGGAAGTGACGGAGCATGGATAAAAGGCTATGGAAATAAATCAGGATGGCAAAAAGAAGGCTGGATCTTGGTACTACTATAAAAATGGATCAGCAGTAAAGAAATGCATGGGCAGGAAATTACTGGCTAGGATCAGATGGAAGAATGGTAACAAACAGCTGGGTAGATAACTAAACCGTTACTACGTAGGAAGTGACGGAGCATGGATAAAAAGGCTACGGAAAATAAATCAGGATGGCAAAAAGAAGGCGGATCTTGGTACTACTATAAAAAAATAATTCAGCAGTAAGAAATGCATGGGCAGGAAACTACTGAGTTAGGACCAGATGGAAGAATGGTAACAAATAGCTGGGTGGATAACGATCGTTACTACGTAGGAAACGATGGAGCATGGATAAAAAGGCTACGGAAGTAAATCAGGATGGCAAAAAGAAGGTGGATCTTGGTACTACTATAAAAATGGATCAGCAGTAAGAAACGCGTGGGTAGGGAACTACTGATTAGGATCAGATGGAAGAATGGTTACTAGTAGATATGTGGATCGTGGCCGTTACTATGTAGGAAATGATGGAGCTGGGTTCCATCGCTTCCACCTATAAGCGATTTGCAAGATGAATAGACAGATATTATAAAAAGAATTAATACAATAATAAGAGCTTTAGTTCACTAGTTAGGTGAGCTAAAGCTTTTTGTAGTAGCGAGTTGAAAAGCTTATATCAGTTGAGGTTGAAATAAATACTTAATTATAGTATTATACTAATTATATTAAATTAAAATACGATATCTAAGATGAAAAGGGGGTAAAGTAAGTGGTGAAGAAGGATATATCTCTAATAATTCAGTTTGTTACTACATTATTAGTAGTAGTTTTTATAGATATTTATATGGCTATATTTATCACGCTGTTGATGATGTTACAATTAATTATTCAATTTTAAATAAAGAATATACTTTACTCCCATATTTGGGGAATAATATTAACAAAAATCATTAACAATATTTACAAAGTTTATTTCTCAAAGTATTAATATTATTTTGTATTCTTAGTATTAGCGTATAGTATAAGTTTTCTCATGTTTGCTTTATCTGCTTAGGGATAGAAAAATATAAAATAGTGTCTATGGATAATAGTTTTTAGTTATAGAATTTTGCTTTGTTAAAATATTTTACATATTCTGTGGTTGCTTACTTGTTATCTATCTCTGGAATATTTTATTGTATAAAGAAAAATAATATTATTGTTTCAACTATACTTATATTTATTGGAATTTCTCTTAGAGTTCAAATTATATCTAGTCTCTTGGTAATATGTCTAGCTGATAATTATATTTGAATTAATTAAAAATAAAAAGGTAAAAACAAACTTGTATACTAATTGGTGTAATTTTTATTGTAAGCCTAACGAATTGGTTATTCATACAAAGTAATGATGTTGAGAAATCTTATATAGAATGGAATGAAAAAGTACTTTGATTAGAGACTATCCTGCTATCGATTATTCTGCAAAAAGAGAGTCTAGATAAGATGGGTATTACTGAAAATACATTGTGCAAGTCATAATTCTTGGATTTTCTCGGAAAAACAGGTCTTTAGCAATGAGTTGTTAGACAATCTTGATAAAGTAAGATCAGTATCAGAAAAAAATATAATATTTTCGATTAAAAAGATAACTCTTGAGTACTTTTTAATGAGTTTTATAAGTTATTTACATTTTTTTGTGTTTCTTGTCTTTATATTTTTATAAATCTAAAAGTTTTTATGGATATTTGCTATTTTTGAGTCCCATAGCACTATTAACAGCTTTAATAGTTAGACAGAGTAGTAGAGAGAGTTTATATACCTATCATTATTTTTGAGCTATCTTTATTTTTTATTATATATGGAAATGCGTTATTTATAAAAAGAAAGCTATAAATTATTGAGTGGTTTAGAAAAATGTTATCTTTTTACAGTTTTGTGCATATTATTAATGGGATTCTATAGGTAGCTATGGGAAAAAAATGAATTATATTGGTTTAATTATCATTCTTATGATTTTAAATAAGGATTATAACGATGTATTAGTCAATAATAAAGATAATTTATATATTATTTCAGGATACGGAAACTTAGTTAACTCCCAACCCGAATGTAAGTAAAGTTTTTGTTGATACAAAATAAGTTAACGAATAATATGATAACTTTTTGGGAACCTGGCAAAACTTTTTCTCACCAGGATATCACGATAAACTAAAATGAATTTGGTGTTAAAGATACGAATAATATACTTTCTAGTGCAGTTAAATAGTAATAATATTAAATTTATTTTTATCTAGTGATTCTAGTGTTTTTCGATAAAAATCAAAAATTTTATTTAAAGAGAACTATGATAGAGGATGTTTACTTTTGTAAAAGATAGTAATATTACAAATGATATCAATGTATATTTGTTAAGGAGTGATAAGTAGTGAGTAGTAAGAGAATTAAATATATAGATATGTTGAAGGCGTTCTGTATAATATTAGTAATTGCTGGGACATATGGGATACACTCCAGCTAAAGTAAAATTATTATTGTATATTTTCCATATACCTTTATTCTTCTTTTTTTATCAGGGATGACTTTAAATGTTGAAAAAGTATGATTCGTATCATTCAATTTTTTCGAAGAAATTTAAAGACGATAGTTATACCGTGTTTTCTAATGAATATTTCTATATTTTTTTATCAAATCATTTATTTTACAACCACAGTTGATATTAAAGATAGATATTTTATATTTTATAAAAGCCATAATTTTAGCAGATAGAATGCATATGTATTATCAACTATGGTTTTTAAATGTACTTTTTAGCGGAAATAGTTTGTTATTTTGCGATAAAAATATAGTGATACATTGTATAAATATTTAATCGTATTTATTGTTCTTATACTATGTGGTAGTTTTGGGGAAAAACTATATAGAGATGGAATTTTTGGTTGATCTGGAGTTTTCGATCTTGTACCGTATGCAGCAATTTTTATTTTATCTGGTTATATATTGAGAAAAAAATATAGCTAATATGCAGAACTATTTTAAAAATTATATTTTTATACCGATACTAGCAGTTAGTTTAGTATGTGGGTGTATAATACAAGAGTAGATTTATATTATCAACAGATTAATTCAACTTTCTTGTATTTTGTTGCTGCTTTCTTTGGTATATGGGCAAGTTTTAATATTTTTTTGTAAAATATACCTAGTTTATATGCTCTAGAAAAATTGGTGGGAACACATCTAATATATTATGCGTATCATTCTCCGATAGTATTATTTATTCTTGATATAATTATGGAGCAACTATCTAGTAAATATACAGGAATTTTTCAGTAACTATAGTTATAGCTATTGTGGAATTATTTTTAGCTATAATGCTATGTGAATTAATAGCACGTATAATTAATAAAAAGTTTTTCCCATTTCTTATTGGAAAATCATTTAAGACAACCTAATTTGGGTTGTCTTCAGATTGTTGACAAAACGGCCAAAATATCAATCTAAATATTGATGTTTTGGTCTTTTTTTAAAACAAATAAGCCATATGGCCTGGTATCAGTAGTATTAAGGGAGGATTATACCTCTCTTAGTGCTATTGTTTTCATATTTTGAACGCAACAAGACAACCAAGCGTACGACTGTACTTTTGGCTTTCCCTCTATATTGTGCATATCTATATCCATGATTTTGTTTTGAATCTGCGAAACTTCGTTCTACTGTTTCTTTTCTTCTTTTATACAATATCTTTCCTTCTTTAGACAAACGTCTCAATCTGGCTTCATCATAATAATTTGCATTTATATGACGTCTTATTATTTTTTTCTCATTTTTATCATCGCTTTTTATATTGTTTATATCCAGTTCTATCGATATTTCTGTATCTAAATATTTCTCCTATTCTCTTATCTACAAATATATCTTTTTCTGGTAAGTATTTGAAATATTTTTTTATCTTTTTGATTTTGAGAATCTTCTATATCCTATTACTGAAAATATATATTTTTATCTAACTGTTTTAGTATGTCTAGAGAATAATACCCACTATCTAACGCAACTTTTTCCTGGGGTTAATCCGAAATTTCTTTCTATCTGATTTAATCTGTCTATATATGAACCACTATCATGAACATTCCCCGGAGTTATGTGGACAATCCATTATTATATTATTTTTCCCATCTACTGTTCTATGATCTAGATACATAAAGCCTTCTTCTTTATGATCTCTATGATAATACCCACTATCCGGATCAGTAGTGTTAACTCATTGTCTTTTTAGTTCTTCTTTTTTTCTTTATATTCAAAAGGCTTTTTTCCTATTTTTTCTCTCTCTTAATTTATTTCTTTTTCCAAATCTAATTTTCTTTCTTTTACTTTTTGTAGTTACTTCTATGTTAAATTTTTCTTTTATTTGCGTTAGCTTTTTATATGTGTTGAATCAGTAAAAAAATTCTGTACCACCTACTAATTTTTATCAATTGCTTAGTTCACTATATTTATAAATATTTGTTCGAATACGTCAGTTCCTTGGAATCTTCGAATATAGTTTTGTGAAAATGTAGAATAGTGTTGAACTGGTTTAGAGAATGGTATCCTAAAAACCATCTAAATGCAGCATCTGTTTCTATTCTTTTTATTGTTTCTCTCATAGATTTTATTCCGTAAAAATCTTTTAAAAAAATACTAATTTGAATAACACAACAGGGTCTAAACTATTTCTACCTGATGTGTGACTATAGTATTTTTCTGTTAAATCGTAAATAAATTTAAAATCAATTGCTTCGGCTACTTTTTTAAAAACGATCTTTAGGAACTATTTCTGATAATGTCATTAATATTATTTCATCTTTGATATTTTCTTCTTTATTAAACATACTAAAAACCCCCTCTATATACTTATATTATAACATTTTTAGCGTTTTTCTCATTAAAAATAGGCTGTTGACTCATGCATTTTTGCATTTGTCAACAGCATGAAGACTAACCTAATTGGGTTGTCTTTTTACTCCATTTCTTCTGTTCTATCTAGAAATATGTTATAATAAAAGGATGGAATAAATTAGAGAAACTGTTTATAAATATTCAGTTGAGTAAGTAAGGTGAAAGATGAAAATTGATAATAGATTTGAAACAGAAGCGGTAAAAAGTATAGAGCTTCGCTAGAAAAGAAGAAGATATCGTTATTTCTGAAATTGTTTTTGATAAGGTACTTGCATTAATTTTTGCTTATTCCTTTATCACCGATAATTTTAGGAATAGCTATTTGGATAAAACTGGATAGTGAAGGGCCTGTGTTTTACAGGCAAGAGCGTATAACTACATATGGCAGAACTTTTAGAATTTTTAAGTTTAGAACTATGGTTAAGGATGCTGATAAGCTTGGTACTGCTGTTACTCAGCAAAATGATCCTCGTATTAGTAAGGTGGGACATAAGCTTCGTAAACTTAGATTAGATGAACTTCCGCAGCTTATTAATGTCCTACTAGGTGATATGAGTTTTGTTGGAGTAAGACCGGAAGTAGCAAAGTATGTAGATAAATACAGTGATGAAATGAATGCAACATTACTTCTTCCTGCTGGGATAACTTCTCCGGCGAGTATTGAATACAAAGATGAAGACGAAGTTATTGAGAAATTCAAGAGGAGCGGAAGAAGTGTAGATGAAATCTATGTGGAGGAAATTCTTCCAGATAAGATGAAATATAACTTAAAGTACATTGAAGAATTCAGTGTTATAAATGATATTAAAAATAATGATAAGAACTGTTATTGCGGTTGTTAAATAGAAATATAATAAGATTAATTAAGGCTTTTAATTGATTAAAATAGATAGTATCGTATAATAATAGATAATTCGATCAAAAACACAAGAGGCCTTCCACATTATAAGTCTCTTGTGTTTTTTATTGGTAAGAGCAGAAAAAAATAATTAGGAGTTTGAGATGAAAAAATATAATATACCATTTTCTCCACCAGATATTAGTGATGGAGAAATTAATGAAGTAATAGATACTTTGAAATCAGGTTGGATTACAACAGGACCGAAGACAAAAGAATTAGAAAGAAGATTGTCAGAATTTACTAACACACCGAAAACTGTTTGTCTTAATTCTGCAACTGCAGCATTAGAATTAACATTACGTGTTTTAGGTATTGGTGAAGGTGATGAGGTTATAGTGCCTGCGATGACTTATACTGCTTCTTGTAGTGTGATTTATCACGTTGGGGCGAAGGCTGTTATCGTTGATATTGCTGAAGATAATCATGAGATGGACTATAACGCTTTAGCAGATGCGATTACTGAGAACACTAAAGCTGTTATTCCTGTTGATTTAGCGGGGATTCCATGTGATTATGACAGGATTTTTGAGGTAGTGGAGAGTAAGAAACACTTATTTAAAGCGAGTAGTGAATATCAAGAAAAACTTGGTAGAGTAGCTGTTGTAGCTGATGGAGCGCATGCTTTAGGAAGTACTTATAAAGGTAAGAAAATAGGGTCTGTGGCTGACTTCACTACATTCTCTTTCCACGCTGTGAAAAATTTCACTACTGCTGAAGGTGGAAGTGTAACATGGAAAGAAAATGAAAACTTTGATAATGAAGAATTATATAGAGAATATCAAATATATTCTCTTCACGGTCAAACAAAAGATGCTTTAGCTAAAACAAAAGCAGGATCTTGGGAATATGATATTGTTATCCCAGGATATAAATGTAATTTAACGGATATTGCAGCATCTATTGGATTAGTTCAACTAGATCGTTATCCTAAACTTTTAGAGCGTCGTGAGAATATTATTGATCAGTACAACAAAGGATTCGAAGGAACAAGAATTACAGCTCTAAGTCACAGTTCAGAAGACTATAAATCTTGTGGGCACCTGTATATAACTCATGTTGAAGGTGCTACATTTGAACAACGTGGTGAAATAATTGTTAAAATGGCAGAGCGTGGAATTAGTTGTAATGTTCACTATAAACCATTACCGTTATTAACTGCGTATAAAAACTTAGGATTTGATATTGAGAACTATCCTAACGCATATAATTACTATGTAAAAGAAATAACATTACCTTTACACACTAGACTTAGTGATGAAGATGTAGCTGATTATCTCTAACTTCAAGGAAATAGTCGAGGAGGTAGTAGGTGAGTAGGAGTTTTTGAGAAGTTAAAAATTGGTGAAATTAAAAAGATGTATATACTTTAATTTTTTATATTTCCTATTGCATATTTAGTATCAAAACTATAAAAAATAAAAACAAGAATCTAATATTAATATGTGAAGACGAAAATGAAGCAAGAGATAATGGTTATTGGCTTTTATAAATATATAAAAAGAAACATATCCAGATGAAAGAGTATTGTATGCTATAAATTCAAATTCACCCTGATTCAAATAAAATTAGAAAATATGGTGAATTTATTGAATATTCTTCTTTCAAACATTGGATTTATTATTTGAGTGCTGGGGTGAATGTAAGTACACAAAAAGGAGGTAAACCTAACTCTGCAGTGTGCTATTTACTAGAGGTATATGGAATTATTAAAAAAATAAGAGAGTTTTCTTACAACATGGTATAACAATTTCTGATGCTAAATGGTTATATTATAGTGAAACAAAAATGGATGGTTTCGTCTGTGGTGCAGAGCCAGAATATAGAGAAATCAAAAAGTAAATATGGTTATCCTGAGGGGAATGTAAAGTATTTAGGTTTTTCCACGATTTGATAATTTACATGATATTATTGTAAATAAGAAACAAATATTAGTAATGCCAACGTGGAGAGAATGGTTATCACTAAATACTGCGGCTAGAAAAAGAATTTTTCAGAGGGAAGTAATTTTATTGATAGTGAGTATTTTTTCTAAATGGAATGAATTTTTAAGTTCAGAAGAATTAATTAGTTGCTTAGAAGAGAACAATATAACACTTGTGTTTTTATCCTCATAGACATACTCAACCATATATAGAATTATTTGAAAGAAAAAGTGAAAAATCATATTTGCTGATTGGAAAAACTATGATATTCAAAAACTATTAATCGAATCAGCGTTGCTAATAACAGATTATTCTAGTGTTTTTATGGATTTTTTTCTTATATGAGAAAAACCTTCATTGTATTATCAATTTGATTATCAGAAATTCAGAGAAGGTCAATATGCGGAAGGATATTTTTGATTATCAAGATGGATTTGGAGAAAGTATATTCTAATTTAGATGAGTTAATTAGTGCAATAAAAGGCAGTGTTAATAGGAATTTTTAAACTAGAAGAAAAAAATATAAAAGATAAAATTAATGATTTTTTCCATTATATGATAAAGAAAATTCGGAAAGAAATTATAGATTTATTAAGGAGATTTTAGAAAAATAATGAATGATATAGATAAGACTGTAAGTGTAATACTTCCGATTTATAATGTTGAAAAAGTATCTGAACGTGCAGTAGAATCAGTGAGCAACCAAACTTATAATAATCTAGAAATTATTCTAGTAGATGATGGTTCGACAGATAGTAGTGGAAAAATTTGTGATGATATGTCGCTTAGAGATAATAGAATTAAAAGTAATCCATAAGCAAAAATGGAGGATTTTCTGATGCAAGAAATGTTGGGAAAAGAGTTGCAACAGGTCATTATATACTATTTATCGATCCAGATGATTTTTATTAATGAGAAAAATGATAGAAATTTTGGTTAATAATATTCAAGAGTATGATGCAGATGTATCTTGTTGTCAGTACATGAACGTGTATGATAATAATAGTTTTCCACAGTATAGTGATGTAAGAATAAAAATTAATAAACAGAGAAGAGTTTTTTAAAAGAGTATCTATATGATACTTATATTACTGCTAGTGTATGCACGAAACTAATGAAAAGAGAGATTTCTGATAAAATTGATTTTCCAGTAGGAAAAGTGTATGAAGATGCTTTCTATCATTTAGAATTAGTCAAAACTGCAGATAGATTTATTTGTATAACTAAACCATTATATTATTATTATCATAGAACAAATAGTATTACAACCAAACCTTATAGAAAGGAAAAATATGTATGCAATAGAAGGTACAATAATTTTTTAAGGTATATTGAAGACACTTATGAAGGGAAATTAAAAAGATCTTTTAAGAAAATCCGCTTTATTTCGACTAATACACGCTAACTTTGGTGTTTTTGATAAAATAATTGTGGAAAAAGGAGTATAAAGATATCCCTGAATATTTAGTTGTAAAAAAATTTTTAAAAATCTAATGTAATTAAGATGATATTTGATAGAAATTTTTCATTTTCAAGGATGCTGGGTGGATTTATTTTATTAATTAATGAAAATTTATATAAGAAGATATTATTATTAGATAAACAAAAAGAAGAGAATTTATAACTAAATTGGAGGAAATCAAAAATGATAAGTAGAATGGAAGAAAAAAATTTTTAAAAATACCCAATGATATATTTTGTAATTTATTTTCTATTTGCTATTAAACCTAAAATAGAGTTTTTATCCTGATATTATAGTTTTCTATAAATATTTCCATTATGTATTGTTATTATGGGGACTGAGTATAATTGTATATAATTATAAGTTTTTTTAAAGAATTTTTTTACAACTGGGATATTAAAATATAGTTTATTAATTTGTATTCCTATGGTTATTACAATCTTTTATAATCTAGGAAGTATAACAGGAGAATCGATAAAAACAATACTGTTATCTATTTTTTTGTGATGGTGTTATTTTTACCAGCATTTAAATTATTAAATAGAAAAATATAATAATATACAAATATTGAAGTATATATTATATCCTGTAATAGTATTTAAAGGGATAATAAGTAGTATTTCTTTATATATGTATTTTAATAATATTAGTTTATTCATTATAGGAGAGAATAATAAATTATATTATGCTGGATTAAGGTATGTTCAAGTTCAAGATAATAAATTCACATTATTATTATATGGAATTTATAATGATCCAAATTATGGTGCAGTTTATAGTGCAACCATTATTGTTTTAGCAGTAGCTATGCTATTCTTTAATATAATAAAGCTTAATATAGCAAGATTATTAGTATTGTTATTTATTATAATGGAGTTTATAGTTCTGAATCTTCAAAATTCAAGAGGGATTGAGGTTGCAGTATATATTTCTGGAGTAATAATTATAGTGTATAACGCTATAAAGTATATAAATAAAAAGATAGATAAGAGAATATTAACTAAGAGAATTATAAATTTAATATTAATTTTATCTCTTCTCTTTTTGGTGGGAAAATAGTTAAATTCATTGGTTTTGAGTCATTAAATAATATGAATAATGTACGATTATTATTGGTACAAAACGCTGGAAAGTTGGAAGAGGTTATTCCAATATCTGCGGATGCTGAAGAAAATCTTTCAAAGTATTTACGAGAAGATAACATTTTAGAAGTTAAGGAAAAAATTAGAGAATGTAAGTTTAGAAAAACTGATTCTTCAAAAAGAATATGGTAATGGAAGGTTAACGATTTGGAAGGATGCAATTAAACTATCTACAAAATCTATATTATTTGGAATAGGGACCAGACATGCAAAAAGAATTCTCGAAAAATATACTGAGTTAGATGTTCCAACAATGAAAATAGGTAGATCACTACATAATAGTTATATACATTTGTACTTAAGTTTTTGGTTTATTTGGTTTTACTACATTAATGTATGTTTTTTATAGGCATTCTTAAAAAGAAGTATAGAGTTCGAGTATAAAAATGATAATTTAGTAATTCAAGTACTACTATTTGTTCTAAGTGTAGTATTTATATCTAGTGTTTTCTTAGAATCTATATTTATTAATATAAATTATCAACAAAATGTATATGTATTTTTGTTTTAGGTGTAATATGTAGCAAAATTACAAACAAGAAGAACTTATAGAATAAACATAAAAAGAAAAGAGTTGGAGATGTGTTTCTCCAGCTCTTTAAAAATTTCACCATCTTGTTTTAAGGTTAATATCCGGAAAAGGATAAATATATTCTTTTAATTCTTTTTCTATTATTTTTGGCTTCAGCCATATATCTTTCTTTTTCTATTAAATATATTAATATTATTTACTGACAGCTTTGGATTGAAGTATTTGAATTTGTGAGTATGATCGCTATTTTTAAGGCCGATATAATCTTCTATTATTTTTTTAGAGATTGTTCATAATTTAGAATTAAATCTTCGAAATTAATTTTTAGTGTGGTGATATTTGAATTGTGTAACTTCTCCAATTTTCTTAAATTTTTATAGTATCTACAGAATTCATGAACATTTAATGGAAAGGGAACACCACATTTCCTAGGATGCCAATAATATTTATTAGAGATGAATACATCTCTAGGATCTCTTTGTTATAATTATAGGAAGAATATTATTAAGTTTGTAGTTTTCTATTGTTGATAGATTATGGGAGCAATAGAAATTGATCTAATACCACAAAATCTTCTTCAGGAGAAATCTCATGAACGATTTTTTTGTATATATTTATTGGATTGCTCATAGAATTTTTCAGGAGTGATTAAAGAAAACTCTAGCATTTTTGAAGGGTATTTTCTTCTTACTAATTTTGGGAAAGTTCTATTCAATAAGGCTCGATATAACCAGGTAACTGTTGAGGGTTTTTTTCATATATACCAACTTCCTTCGAAAGAACTAGTTTTTGAGCAACGAGATATACTCTTCTGTAATTTTCATAAAATTGTTAGAGACTGCATTATCATATCCGGCTATCCACCAACCGCGATATTTGTATAGACTGTTCATAAATGAACGGAAGGATTTAATAGCTTTCATCACTTCTTAAAAGCATTATTGTTATTCAATAATTTATTTTTCTAAGTCAAATACACCATTTGGTGCATGAAGAAATACAAATTCAAAGTCTGAATTTTTGTATTTAATATGGGATATTCCTTTAGTAAATCGGTTAGAGCAGAAGAACCACTTCCCATATATCCCTGTAGGTACTATTATTTTTTTCATATTATTAACCTTTCTATAGTTCATCTAATAATTTCTCAAATTTATTAATCTGTACAGAAATATCATATTTTTATATATAATTTTTACAAGTGTTCGAGTTTATTATTCTGCAGGATTTTTCTTGCTGTAGTTGATTTATAATATAGTTTTTCTAATTCTTTTTATCTTTTGCAACAAAACCACATAATCCGTTGTTGGAAAGTTCTGCTGTTCCACCGACGGGAGTACTTATAAATCCAGCTCCCTAAAGCTAGTCCCTCAACAAAGACGGTAGGGAATCCTTCTGCATAAGAAAGCATTATAACATATGCAGATTTTTATGTAGGGGTATGGATTAGAAATATATCCTAGTGGGAATATGTTATTGTTTAACTTATGTTTATTGATAAAATTTTTACATAGTCATCTAAATCGCCTGTGCCAAGCAGATATAATGAGGTAAAATATTAACCACGTTTTTTGAATAAATCTAATAGCTCTATAATTCCTTTATTTTTCAATTCTTCCGATAAAGACAAGATTATCACCTTCAATTTCTATATCAGAAATTTGATTAGATTTGTTTATTATTTCATTAAAATCATATCCATTATTAATAAGTAGCGTTTTTTTCTTTATACATTGGATAGACATCATTGATAGATTCTAATGTTAAGTTAGAAATAGCAACAATTTTATTAACGGATTTAAGATGCTTCTCTAACTTTTTTTCTATTAGCCGGTTTTATCTTTTAAGATTAAATATACTTCCATGATTCCAAGAGATAGTCTTAGTATGATTATTTAAACAGAATACAGGAGTAAGATAATTAAAAGCTATCTCATAATCATATTTTTGAAGTACGAATTTTCCTTAAGAGATACGGGGAAATTTTTGAATAATTGCCATTTTACAAAATTGTTAAATTTCGAGTCTTTTTGGATTGAAAATGGGTTTTAGAATCGTAGTATTAGAATTGATTATTTCTTTTTTTATCACCATATTTTTCCAATTTCTAAGATATCAATATCGTATTTATTAGCATCTAAATTTCTAGTTAATAAAGATAGCATCTTTTTCGGCACCACCACCAAGACTGAAAAGTCCAGGTGATGAATAATAATTTAGTTTTTCATTGAAATCACCTTGATAATTTTATAATGATAGAGATTATACTTTTTAAGTTGTATTTTTATACAGTACAATAATATTCTTCGCTTTTATTGGTAATTTAAGAAAATATACATTTTTATTCCAATTTTTGAATAGTTATTAAGGTAATTTGTATACAAACTTAATAGGTTTGATGATTTATCTATTTGAAAAACACTTAGATAACCGACATAAAGTAAGTTGTGAATTAGTAAGTATTCTATTTCAGAAAAATATTGTTGTAAAATACTTCTTGATTTATAATACTTTTATAATATCATCAAATACTCTAAAAGATATCCATTCTTTTAGAAAGATTAGTATTTCTCATTATAGAGTCATCAGTCAAATAGTAGCGGTAAATACTCTTATTGAAGGTATGGATATTTTTTGCGTGAGGCCAGACTTTAATAATCCAATTCAAATCTTCATACAGAATATTATCTAGGAATTTTATATTAACTTCTCTTAAAAAAAGTTGTGTTAAAAATATAATGCCAACTAGCAGAATTTTTGAGTTAATAAAGATACATTATCCAAAACAGTTCCATATATAGAATTATCAGTTACCGCGTAATTGTTGAATAGGAAATCTTCTTTGTGACTATACGTTGAGTAATTGAATATATTAATATTTCCAAGATGTTGTTTTGATAGATATAGTAGAGAATTTATATCTATTTCATCATCTACATCAATAAACCATAAATATTCTGATTCACATAAATCAATTGAGATGTTTCTAACTGAAGAAAGACCACCATTTTTTATTAATTACTTTAATAAAAGGATATTTCCTTGAATAATTATTTAAAAATTTTTCACTATTATCAGAAGAACCATCATTAATAGCAAGTATACTAAGTTTTATATCATTAGAATTGATTTTTCTTGTATGCTTTTTATGATAGATGATAAGCATCTATCTATATATTTTTCGCCATTATAAACAGCGATGCTTATTGTTAAATCCATAATTCACCTCTTTATTATTATGATAATTTTAGCATAATAGTCGTATGTTGTCTAATGTTTAATGATAATTTATAGGGATGAAATAGGCTATTATTTTTTTGTTATAATTAACTAGGTAGGAAATTTTAGGGTGAAAGGAACAGAGATGAGAACTAAAAATCAATAATAAATATAGTAATAGGAATAATATTACAATTGATAGTTATACTTAGTGGTTTTCTTGTGAAGAATGTTTTTATAGCGGTTTATGGCTCTAATATTAATGGATTAGTAAGTGCTGCTGATCAAATAATCTCTAGCCTAGCAATTGTAGAAGGTGGAATAGGAGGAGCAGCAATAGCAATGCTGTATAAACCTTTTACAAGAAAATGACAATAGAAAAAAATAGAGGAGATATTAGTCTCTAGTAAGTCATTTTTATGAAATCCGGGTATCTTTTATATATTGTTAGTGGGTTTAATAGTATCATTCTATCCTTATTTAATAGTAAATCAAGTAAGTATTTCAGAAGTAAGAGCACTGATAATAATATTAGCAGTAGGAGGCATAATAGAATTTTTCTTTTTGCAAAATATAAAGTTTTGTTAGTTGTCTGATCAAAAACTATATATTTTTAAATGGAATACAAGGGATATTCACTATTATTAACGCTATTGTAGTCTTATATTTAATGCAAAATGGGTATCATTACTTATTAGTCAGATTAATAGGAGCTATTGTTATAGTATTAAGATTTATTCTTATATATTATTATTTTTAAAAAGGAGTATCCTAATATTAGTTTGAGGAGTGATGTAAAAGGTATAAAGTTACCCTCAGAGATGGGGAGTAATGTTACATCAATTTTCTTCGTTAGTCTTATATAATACTGATTTATTTCTAATAACTATATTTATGGGAAATAATTCATTAGTTGATGTTAGTATTTATGGTGTTTATAATTTAGTCGCTATTTCCATAATAAATATAGTTTCTTCAATTACCCTCAGGAGTACAGGCAAGTATGGGAAATTTATTGGTGAGTAGTGAGGAAAAGAAAGTTAAAGAAGTTTATCAAAAAAATTTGAATTTATTACATTATTTATAATTTCTATAATATATATTTCTTTTCTGTTCTTTTATCGCCATTCATAAAAACTCTACTCAGAAAATTTCAACGATGCTAATTATAATGATTTAGGATTAGTTGTACTGTTTACAATTATGGTAGTATTGCAAGGAGTTAGGATTCCAGCAGTAACAGTGGTGGCAGCAGCAGGACATTACAAAGAAACACAGTACAGAGCTGTAGTGGAAGCGAGTATTAATATTATATTTTTCTATTATTTTTAGTTTCATATTATGGATTGTATGGAATACTATTAGGAACGATATTGGCATATATATATAGAAATACCGATTTAATACTATATGTTAATAAATATTTGATTAGAGGGATACTAAGGCAGTCTATCATAAGAATATTTGTTTATATTACTATTATTTTTCATTTCCTCTGTGATATTAGGATATATGGTAAGACGTGTCGAGATAGTTAGTTATTTAGAATGGTTTGTGTTGGCATGTATAGTTGGAATAATATCTATTCTTATAGTTATGTTAATATCATACTTGCTAGATAAAGAAATATTAAACGATATAAAGAAAATTTTCATTAAAAAGATAAGTTAGTTTAGAGAGTTTGATAAGGAGATATATTTGTATAATAGTTGCTTTATATTGTTATGTCAAATGAGGGAAAAGTGGGTAGAACCACATTTCCCTACAGGAAACCACACCCTATCTCAGTATAAAAACTAATTTTACAAAGTATTAAGATGGAAACAAGAATTTCTTTAAATTAGAGTTCGATTAACAGTATGTAGATAATTTAAAATAACGTAATAAAGTTAGATAAATATTGTTTCATGATTATTTATTCCCAACATAAGTTATAAAATTATTCAAAGGAAATCAAACAGATCCAAATAACTTTACCTACCAGCGATAGAAACAATAAAAAACAATTCGGAATAGAAAGATTAATAGTAGTGGCGGATAAAGCTATGAATAGTTCAAAAAAATGTAAGTTATATGTCCGAAGGAAATGACGGATGGGTATTTTTCACAAAAACATAGAGGAAAAAGAGGAGCACCTAAAGATATACAAAAACTTCATATTAGAAGATAAAGACTGGGAGTGAATGAAGAAATGACATTCGCTAAGAAATCATTCATAAGAGAAAGAAAAATAGAAGGTAAGAAAGTAAAAGAGAAAAGTATTAGTTACTTGGAATAAGAAATACGCTCAAAGAGAGCAAGCAAGACGAGAAGGCGCACTAGATTACGCAAGAAAATTAACACAACCCCAACTTTATAGAATGACAAGTAAAAAAGGTGGAAAGAAATATTTAGAAGTAAGATTAGTAGATCCAAAAACAGGAGAGATTCTACCTTACAAACCAACAATAACATTAGATGAAGACCAAATCAATTTTGATGCACAATTCGACGGGATAAAATGTAATAGTAACAAGTGAATTAACAATGTCAGATGAAGAGATAATATCAGCTTACGGAGAGCTATCAGAAATAGAAGATTGTTTCAGAGTGACAAAAAGCCAATTAGAAACAAGACCGGTATATGTAAGAACTCCAGAGCATATACAAGGACATTTTCTAACATGTTTTTTAGCGTTAATACATGTTAGATTATTACAGTATAAAAACAAATAAACAAATGAGTTCAGAGCGAATAATAAATGCGTTGAAAAACAGCAAAAGTCAACAAAATTAAATCAAGGATATTACAGATTACAAGAGAGTGAAGATATGAAATTATTAAACAAGTTACTAGGAATAAAAATGGGAAAAAGGAATAGTAAAACACGAAGAATTAAATAGGTATCCTTTATAATTCGTGTACAACAAACTTCTGAAAAACAACCGCTATAAACACTATTGTACCAGGTGTTCATAGCGGTTTTATGTTGTTTCTAAGTGATAAACTCGGGTTTACGCCCATTTTTATATTGAAAAATATATTAAAAAGACTATGAGTTATTACAATTTTATGTTATAATGATAAGTAATATTGTAATGTGAAAGAGGCTTTACATTGAAACAACTAATAAAAAAAGTAAAATAGAGAAAACTACTTTACTGAATCAGAAGAAATAGTAAAAGTAGACCAAATAGGTGGAATGACGAATAGCAATTATTTAGTTGAAACTACTAATAACAAGTATATAGTAAAATTCTTTGGTAAAGGAACGGATAAGTTAATCAACAGGATTGCGGAGAAAAACAATCTTGCAAATCTTGCAGATTTAGAACTAGACGTTAAAAATTATATTTTTGATATTGAATCTGGAATCAAAGTAAATGAGTATATTGAAAAATGCAACTACTTTTGATGCACATTATTTAAAAATCAAAAAAGAGAAAGTTGCTAATATTCTTAAAAAGGTACTACAGTTCTGGAAAAATTTCTTGAAGGGGAATTTAAAAATTTTTGATGAGATTAGAAAATATGAGGACTTGATAGAAGGTAATATTAATTATCCTTATTATGACAAGATAAGGAAAAGATATTTTCTTTACAATCACATTTAGAAGAAATTGGTGTGAGACAAAAAAAGTCATGTCATATATGATCTTGTTCCTGAGAATTTTATCGAAGACGAAAATGGTCGAGTATATCTTATTGATTGGGGAGTATTCTTCAATGAATGATCCAATGTGGGATTTAGCGGCGTTATTTTTAGAGTCTAATTTTCAGAAAAGGCTGAAGAAGGAGAGTTTTTTAAATATTATTTTAGTGAAAAATACTCCTGTTAGCGTAGCTAAGATTATGATTTATAAAAATACTTCAGGACTTCTTATGGAGTCTGTGGACGATTTATAAAGAAGAACAAGGTGCAGACTTTGGAACTTATGGAAAAGATAGATATTTAAGAGCTTTAAAAAAATTTGAAAGAGTATGTAGAAAGTTATGAAGAATAAGATAGGCGTATCGGCAGGTTTATTATCAGGTTTATTTTGGGGATTAGGTCTTGTAAATAAGTGCGTACATATTTTCATTGTATAATATTTCTCCGTTTGCAGTCGCGGTAATCCATGATTTTCATTAGTATTTTTATACTTTTAGCGATAATATTAGTTAAGTATAAACGAATTGATTTTAAAATTTTTACGAATATAAAAAGCATTAGTGTCATTATAGGTGCATTACTTGCTGGGCCTATTGGTATGCAGTGTAACTTATATGCGGTGAAATATATAGGAAGTGGTCTACTTCTTCGATAACAGCTATTTATCCGGCTGTATCGGTAATACTAGCTGTTATATTTTTTAAAAATAAAGTTTCATCAAAAACTATTATTGGTATAGCACTAATTATTGTTGGTATTTTCATCCAAAGTTATAAGAGTGAACAGGTTGAATCATTTTACCTTGGATTCATGTTTGCATTAATCTGTGCTATTGCATGGGGTAGTGAGAGTGTACTAAGTTCTTATGCGATGAAGAATAATTTAAAATGAGCTTGAGACGTTATTAATTCGTCAGGTGACATCATTTTTAGCGTATCTAGTAATAATCTCATTCAATGGATTAGGAATTGAGACTAGTATGGATGTCAAATTTGGAGGACTTATTGTTTTCTTCGTTGTGAGCAATATGATTTCTTATATATTATATTATACAGTCTATAAATAGGTTAGAACCTGCTAAGGCAACAGGACTTAATGTGAGTTATGTTGTTTGGACAATAATATTCTCTATGATTTTTGTAGGGTTAGCAGTAAATGTACAATTAGTAGTAACATCACTTATTATAATATCAGGGGTGTATGTTAGTGTGAGAGAGGAGTAACAAAATAGTGAGAGCGATTATATTAGCCGCAGGTTTAGGAACGCGTCTTAGACCCATGACGGATAATACTCCAAAGGCTTTGATAAAAGTTAAAGATAAGCCTCTTGTGGAGTATCAAATAGAATTTTTTTAAAAAGGAAAAAGGAATAGATGAGATAATCGTAGTTGTCGGTTATCTACACGAACAATTCGATTATTTAAAAGAGAAGTACAATGTGAATCTTGTATTTAATGAAAAATATTCTGAGTACAATAATTTTTATTCGCTATATTTAGTAAAAGAGTACTTGGCAGATAGTTATGTAATCGATGCGGATAATTATTTATTTAAAAATATGTTTAGAGCGGATATCAATCGTTCAACATATTTCAGCGTGTATCGTGAAGATTGTGAAAACGAGTGGTTCTTAATCTATGGTGATGATTATAAGGTTCAGGATATTATCGTAGATAGCAAAGCTGGAAGAATCTTAAGTGGAGTATCTTTTTGGGATAAGAAAACAGCAGAGAAGATTGTTAGTTTTATCGATAAAGCTTATGAAAGTAATGAGTTTATGGATTTATACTGGGATAATATGGTTAAAAGATAACATAGAAAAATTAGATGTCTCATGTTGAAAGAATTAGAACCTAATAGCATCTATGAAATTGATAGTGTTAAAAGACTATAAAAATTAGAAAAATACTAGAATGCGAGAAATAATCTCCATTCTTTTTGTTGTATAGATTAAGTAATAATACTTCTTGCTATTTTTGTAATATATATGTAATAAAAAAATAACTTATTTGTAACCTAAAGTTGACTGGAATATGGTATAATTATTAGTGCATAAATATGAGTACAGAGGAATATTAAGAATGAGAAGAAATAAACTTAAATTAGGATTAGGAGTGTTAACAGTACTTGCTACACCAATCGCAGTTAATACAGTAGCGAGTAATGATGCTCAAGCAGCACAAGGCTGGGTGAAAAGTGGTAATGCTTGGTATTTCTATAACCGTGGGAAAGTTGTAGCAAATGCGTGGATAGGAAACTATTGGCTAGGAGCTGATGGGAAAATGGCGACAAGTAGCTGGGTAGATGGAGGTCGTTACTATGTAGGGGCTGACGGAGCATGGGTAAAAGGAGCACAACATACTACAACATTGAAAAATGGTTGGGTGAAAGAAGGCTACACATGGTACTACTATAAAAATGGATCAGTAGTAAGAAATGCATGGGCAGGAAACTACTGGCTAGGAGCCGATGGGGAAATGGTGACAAACAGCTGGGTAGACAACAACCGTTATTACGTAGGAGCTGATGGGGCATGGATTAAAAACTATTCAAACAAGTCAGGATGGCAAAAAGAGAGTGGTTCTTGGTACTATTATAAAAACGGATTAGTAGTAAGAAATGCATGGGCAGGAAACTACTGGCTAGGGAGCCGATGGAAGAATGGCGACAAACAGCTGGGTAGATAACAACCGTTATTACGTAGGAGCTGATGGGGCATGGATTAAAAACTATTCAAACAAGTCAGGATGGCAAAAAGAGAGTGGTTCTTGGTACTATTATAAAAACGGATCGGTAGTAAGAAATGCGTGGGCAAGAAACTACTGGTTAGGAGCCGATGGAAGAATGGCGACAAACAGCTGGGTGAGATAACAAACCGTTATTACGTAGGAGCTGATGGGGCATGGATTAAAAACTATTCAAACAAGTCAGGATGGCAAAAAGAGAGTGGTTCTTGGTACTATTATAAAAACGGATTAGTAGTAAGAAATGCATGGGCAGGAAACTACTGGCTAGGAGCCGATGGAAGAATGGCGACAAACAGCTGGGTAGACAAACAACCGTTATTACGTAGGAGCTGATGAGCATGGATTAAAAACTATTCAAACAAGTCAGGATGGCAAAAAGAGAGTGGTTCTGGTACTATTATAAAAACGGATTAGTAGTAAGAAATGCATGGGCAGGAAACTACTGGCTAGGAGCCGATGGAAGAATGGCGACAAACAGCTGGGTAGACAACAACAGTTATTATGTAGGAGCTGATGGGGCATGGATTAAAAACTATTCAAACAAGTCAGGATGGCAAAAAGAGAGTGGTTCTTGGTACTATTATAAAAACGGATTAGTAGTAGAAATGCATGGGCAGGGAAACTACTGGCTAGGAGCCGATGGAAGAATGGCGACAAACAGCTGGGTAGACAACAACCGTTATTACGTAGGAGCTGATGGGGCAGTGGATTAAAAACTATTCAAACAAGTCAGGATGGCAAAAGAGAGTGGTTCTTGGTACTATTATAAAAACGGATTAGTAGTAAGAAATGCATGGGCAGGAAACTACTGGCTAGGAGCCGATGGAAGAATGGCGACAAACAGCTGGGTGAGATAACAACCGTTATTACGTAGGAGCTGATGGGAGCATGGATTAAAAACTATTCAAACAAGTCAGGATGGCAAAAAGAGAGTGGTTCTTGGTACTATTATAAAAACGGATTAGTAGTAAGAAATGCATGGGCAGGAAACTACTGGCTAGGAGCCGATGGAAGAATGGCGACAAACAGCTGGGTAGACAACAACCGTTATTACGTAGGAGCTGATGGGGCATGGATTAAAAACTATTCAAACAAGTCAGGATGGCAAAAAGAGTGGTTCTTGGTACTATTATAAAACGGATTAGTAGTAAGAAATGCATGGAGCAGGAAACTACTGGCTAGGAGCCGATGGAAGAATGGCGACAAACAGCTGGGTAGACAACAACTGTTATTACGTAGGAGCTGATGGGGCATGGATTAAAAACTATTCAAACAAGTCAGGATGGCAAAAAGAGAGTGGTTCTTGGTACTATTATAAAAACGGATTAGTAGTAAGAAATGCATGGGCAGGAAACTACTGGCTAGGAGCCGATGGAAGAATGGCGACAAACAGCTGGGTAGATAACAACCGTTATTACGTAGGAGCTGATGGGGCATGGATTAAAAACTATTCAAACAAGTCAGGATGGCAAAAAGAGAGTGGTTCTTGGTACTATTATAAAAACGGATCAGTAGTAAGAAATGCGTGGGCAGGAAACTACTGGTTAGGAGCCGATGGAAGAATGGCGACAAACAGCTGGGTAGACAACAATCGTTATTACGTAGGAAATGATGGAGCTTGGGTAAAAGGAGCGGATAGAACAGTTTCGAAATCTGAGAATACTACTTATTCTTCATACTACAAAGTAACTTCACTATATATTCCTGTATATGATGCGAATGGAAGAGTTTTTATCTCATGTTTCAAAAAGATACAATCTTATTTAGAGATAATAGAGCTACTGCGAACGGAAGAATCCCTGTACAAGTAGCTGGAATTACAGGTTATGTAAATTCAGGACAAGTTGCAGCTGTTAACTCTAGTACAACATTTATCCCTGACTATGTAAGTGATGGTACATATGTATATCACAGATATTCAGCGTATAATAAAGTAATGGTAGCTTACCATAATCCAAATATGCAAGTAGGAAAATCTTATTATTCTGCTGATGGAATTAACTTTCGGATCATTTCAAATTAGATCATCCTTTCCAATTTTTCTAATTTAAAATCAAGATCTAACTATACTGCTGCAGATATCAATAGATTATATAGTTTAATGGGAGCTAATAATAGTAAATTAGCAGGTAAAGGTGCAACATTTAAGGCTGCCGAACAAAGATATGGAGTTAATGCTCTTTACTTAGTTGCTCATAGTGCTCTTGAAAGTGCATGGGGAAGAAGTCAAATTGCGAGAGATAAAAATAATTTCTTTGGTATTGCTGCTTATGACAGTACACCTTATACTTCTGCGACAAAATTTGATGATGTAGATAGTGGTATTCTAGGTGCTGCACGTTGGATTGATCGAAACTACTTAAGTAATACAGGATATCCAGCTCGTGGTTCTTACTTAGGAAATAAAGCAGGTGGAATGAATGTTAACTACGCAACAGCTCCGTATTGGGGAGAATCTATTGCAAGTATAATGTTTAGTGCTAATGAAAAATTAGGAAGAAAAGATAGATAAAAAGGATTTGGCTAGGTTATTTTAATCTAGCTTCCTTTTTGGTAAGGAGAAAATTATGTTAGTTTCGGTTGTGATCGGACTTTTAAATGAAGAAAAATTTTTTACCAAGGTTAATTGAAGATTTTAAAAATCAAACATACAATCATAATAATATCGAGCTTATCTTTATAGATGGAATGTCTAAGGATAATAGTTGTACTATATTTGCAAGAGTTTAAAGAGAGTAATCATGATTTCTTTGATGTAGTTTTACTGAAAAATCCCTAAGGTGATACTATCTGCGGGGATGAATGTTGGAATTCGAGTTGCAAGAGGAAAATGCATTCTTAAGGTAGATTGTCACTCACATATAACGGAGAATTTTTATAGAAAAATAATGTTAAAGTTATAGAAAGTGGAGAAGATGTTTGTGGAGGACCACGATCTAATATAATAGAAAAATGAAGATGCTTTGAGTAAAACATTATTTACTAGTTGAAGAAAATATGTTTGGTAGTGGCATAGCTAACTATAGAAAAAGAGACTTCTAAAAAAATATGTAAGTTCTGTATTTCAAGGAATGTATCGAAAAGAAATTTTTGATAAGATAGGTTTATTAGATGAACAAGTTGGTCGTGTAGAAGATAATGAATTACATTACAGAATTAGAAAAGAATGGATACAAAATTCGCTATAGCAATGATATATTATCATACCAATATACTAGACCGACTGTAAAAAGAATGTTGAAAACAAAAAAATATTCTAATGGATACTGGATTGGTAAAGTAAGTCATGTATACCCTAAGGCTTTCTCAATTTTCCATTTTGTACCGTTTGTCTTTGTTTTAGGTATAATTTTTAGTTTATTGATGTTACCGTTAACGAAGATATTCGCTATACTTCTTGGGGTTTCTTATCTATTGTTTACAGCTCTTGTTACTGTTATGACTATAATAAATAATAAGTTTAATACAACTTTATTATTAATTCCATTCTTATTATTCTCAGTTCATTTTTAGCTATGGATGAGGGAACACTAGTAGGGTTAATAAAAGGATTTAGATGGAAGAAAGAATATTATAATAGTTAATTTTGAAAGTGATTTAGGAGATTAGTTTATTGCATCACTCTGCATATTTTAATATATTAATAAAACTAATCATACTTTGTAACTAACTTGTAATATTATTAAATAATTGGTAGTGGTATAATATAAAATATGTAAATAGGTATGAATAAGGAGCAATAATGTTTTATGAGAAAAAATAAATTAAAATTAGGATTAGGTTTGTTAACAGTATTAGCAACCCCAATCGCGGTGAATGCTGTAGCTAGTAGTGACGCTCAAGCTGCACAAGGTTGGGTGAAAAGTGGAAACACATGGTATTTTTATAATCAAAGTGGAGCATTAGTAAGAAATGCATGGGCAGGAAACTATTGGTTAGGAGCCGATGGAAGAATGGTAACAAATGCCTGGGTAGATAACAATCGTTACTATGTAGGAAGTAATGGAGCATGGGTAAAAAATGCTCAAAAACAAGCAACAACAAAACAAGGCTGGGTACAATCAGGAAATACTTGGTACTATTACAATAATGGTAGTTTAGTAGTAAATAAATGGATAGGAAACTATTGGTTAGGAGCTGATGGAAGAATGGCAACCAATAGTTGGGTAGACAATGGTCGTTACTATGTAGGAAGTAATGGAGCATGGGTAAAAGATGCTAAGCGCCCAGAAGAGAAGAAACAAGGTTGGGTGAAAAGTGGAAACACATGGTACTACTACAACACAGATGGAACATTAGCGAGAAATAAATGGGCAGGAAACTATTGGTTAGGAGCTGATGGAAGAATGGCAACCAATAGCTGGGTAGACAATGGTCGTTACTATGTAGGAAGTAATGGAGCATGGGTAAAAGATGCTAAGCGCCCAGAAGAGAAGAAACAAGGTTGGGTGAAAAAGTGGAAACACATGGTACTACTACAACACAGATGGAACATTAGCGAGAAATAAATGGGCAGGAAACTATTGGTTAGGAGCTGATGGAAGAATGGCAAACCAATAGTTGGGTAGACAATGGTCGTTACTATGTAGGAAGTAATGGAGCATGGGTAAAAGATGCTAAGCGCCCAGAAGAGAAGAAACAAGGTTGGGTGAAAGAGTGGAAACACATGGTACTACTACAACACAGATGGAACATTAGCGAGAAATAAATGGCAGGGAAACTATTGGTTAGGAGCTGATGGAAGAATGGCAACCAATAGCTGGGTAGACAATGGTCATTACTATGTAGGAAGTAATGGAGCATGGGTAAAAGATGCCAAACATTTAGAAGAGAAGAAACAAGGTTGGGTAAAAGAAGCTAACGTATGGTACTACTACAACTACAGATGGAACATTAGGAGAAATAAATGGAAGCAGGAAACTATTGGTTAGGAGCTGATGGAAGAATGGGCAACCAATAGTTGGGTAGACAATGGTCGTTACTATGTAGGAAGTAATGGAGCATGGGTAAAAGATGCTAAGCGCCCAGAAGAGAAGAAACAAGGTTGGGTGAAAAGTGGAAACACATGGTACTACTACAACACAGATGGAACATTAGCGAGAAATAAATGGGCAGGAAACTATTGGTTAGGAGCTGATGGAAGAATGGCAACCAATAGCTGGGTAGACAATGGTCATTACTATGTAGGAAGTAATGGAGCATGGGTAAAAGATGCCAAACATTTAGAAGAGAAGAAACAAGGTTGGGTAAAAGAAGCTAACGTATGGTACTATTACAACACAGATGGAACATTAGCGAGAAATAAATGGGCAGGAAACTACTGGCTAGGTGCTGACGGAAAAATGGCGACAAATAGCTGGGTAGATAACAATCATTACTATGTAGGAAGTAATGGAGTATGGGTAAAAGATGCTAAGCGCCCAGAAGAGAAGAAACAAGGTTGGATAAAAGAAGCAAACACATGGTACTACTACAACACAGATGGAACATTAGCGAGAAATAAATGGGCAGGAAACTATTGGCTAGGAGCCGATGGAAGAATGGTGACAAATAGCTGGGTAGACAACAACCGTTATTACGTAGGAGCAAACGGAGCATGGGTTCCAAATCCAACTAATAATACTAACTTAAATAGAGTTTTAGACATAGCTCGTAGTTATTTAGGTGTGGAAACCGGCTCTAAAGAGCATAAAAAAATCGTTGATGCATATAACTCTGTTAATCCAAAACCAGTAGGTTATACTGCTAAATACGATGATGATTGGTGTGATATTTTTGTAACAACTGTATTTCAACAAGCAGGATTAAGCCATTTGATAGGTAGAGAATGTGGAGTGCAACGTCATATTGGTATAATGGAGAAAAAAGGAATATGGAAAGGGAAATCATTACCACAACAAGGTGACGTCGTTACATTTGACTGGGACGGTGGTGGTTGGGCAGACCACATCGGTATAGTTGAATCTGTAAGTAATGGAGTGATTACTACAATTGAGGGGAACTCATCTTTATCTGCAGGAAGTACAGAAAAAACTAGGGTGAATAGAAAAACATATAATTGGGATTCTAAATATATTAAGGGTTATGCTAGACCAGCATACTAGGTTAATAAGTTTTCAGATATTTGATATTAATATAAATAAGTTTTGTTGAAACTTTGTATTTAATAAATTACAAGGACGACTTGACGAAATCAGTTTTATGAAATTATGATTTTTAAAGTCGCTCCTATTATTTTGTTAGTTAAACATAGTATAATTATAAGTGAATTTAGACGAAATGTAGGAGGTGACAGGTTTATGAAAAAGAATAAGTATGATTCTTGTAGGTAGTTTACTATTAACTAGTTTTAGTGATGTTAAAGCGAATTTACTAAAAGAACAACGAGACAAAATTGAAGTTTTTTCAGTTGAGGATAGTATAATGAATAATGCTACAGGGAAAGAATCGGTAAAACCTGTAAAACTTCCTCAATATTATCAATCAGATGCTAGATGGGGATCTAAGAGGTATGGTATTTCTAATATGAAAGAAACAGGTTGTGTTCCTACAGCCTTATCAATGATAATATCTGGATTGAAGGAAAATGTGACTCCAGTACAAGTGGCAGATTATATTTATAATACTTCTATGGAAATGAATATGACGTTTTCAGGTACATCAAGTTTTGGTGCAGAAATAGCTCTAGATTATTGGAATTTGAATTATCGAACAACCAATTCTAAAGAAGATCTAGAAACAGCCTTAAAAAAGGGAGATGTTGTTTATGGTGCTGTAGGGCATGGGATTTTTGTAAGAGGTTATTCTACTCATGCAGTTGTTCTTAGTGGCTATCAAAATGGGAAAGTCCATGCAGTAGATCCAGATAATCCAGAAAGAACAAATAAATGGTATAGTATAGACGATATTTGGAATCAACGCAGTGTGGCGCCAGAAGATAATGTTACTGGTGGAGCATTTATTGTGGTTTCTAAATAAGAATTATATGGAATAGACTTTAAAGGTAGAAGATGGGGCAGACCTAAAAGTTCTAAAATTTAACAAAGTTCATATGAGAACGCATAGACGCAGTGGTTTATTGATATCTAAATTCGCTTCATAAAAGCTTTTTAGATATCTAATAAACTGTGCGGGGGTGACTCGATAAAATCGATTTCTACGAAATGATGTGTACCCAAAATTCTGGACACATATATATTTAGTTTAGACAAGTGGATGTTATCCTGTATTGTACAGGTGACATCCATTTTGTTTTTGATTGGATTCTCTTGTTATTGTAATAATCTATATACTCATCTACAGCTTTACTAAATTCTTCAAATGACATATAATTCTTTTCATAACCATAATATATCTCCGTCTTCATTCTTCCAAAAAAATGATTCCATGATACTATTATCATAACAATTTCCCTTTCTAGACATGGATTGAATGATTCCGTGTTTTTAACTCACTTCTATAGTGTGAATGTTGATATTGCCATCCTTGATCGAGATGCATAATTAATCCTTCTGTTTTTGGAAATTTATTAAATGCTTTTTCTAACATCCTTTTTATCTGATTTAAATTTGGATGTAACGATAAATCATATGATATTATTTCATTTGTATGCATATCTAGAATCGCTGAAAAATAGCACTTTCCCCATGAAAAATTGAATTGTGATACATCTGTAGTCCATTTCTGTAATGGGGCGGTTGTACTAAAATCTCGATTTATTATATTATTAGCGACTTTTCCTATTGTTCCTCTATATGAATGATATCTTTCTTTTAGGCTGTTTCCCTTTCAATCCTTCTTTATGCATAAGACTTTGTACACGTTTATGATTTACTTTAAAACCTCTATTAATTAACTCATTGTGAAACCCTACGGACACCATATAGTCCTTTATTTTTCGTTAAAAATAATTTTTAATTTCTTTTTAACACTGGCTCATTACGAATAGCCACAACATCTACTTCTTCCTTATTTACTAAATAATAATATGTTGATCTAGCCATTCCTATTGCTTGTAAAAGACATTTTTAATTGATATCCTTTTTTCTCTAAGTTCTTTGATAATCGCTGCTTTTTCGCCTTGAGTTGCGCAGTACCATTTTTTCCCGCCTCAAGGCTATTAATTTTTATTATTTCTGTTTCCGCTTTAATATTTTCGTTTTCCGTTTTTATAAATTGATTTTTCTTCACGTAATCTAATTAATTCTTCTCTCTCTGACTCTTTTTAATGGTCTAGGACTTCTATTTTGTTTCATGATAGGTACCTTTCTTGGTCTTCCTTTCTTCTCATCTACAAGTCCATTATAACCTTTTTTCCTTATATTTTTGAACCCAATTATATAATATCCTATAATTAATTCCATTCTCTAGTGCAACGGAATTATATGAATAACCAGCTAAAATTTTGGAAACTAATACTAGTTTTTCTTCTGGGTTCCACTTCTTATTTTTTGATTTAGGTCGTAAGGCTCCTACTCCTAATGAATCGACCATTCTTTTCCATTTTCTAATAGTATCTCTAAATTTTCTAGTGGTTATTCCATTAGGTGTATCTGGATATTCCCCTCTTTCATACATCTCAACACATTTTACTTTAAATTCAAAACTATAACGCATAAAAAATACCCCTTTCACTGGTTTGTCCAGTAAAAGGGGTACATATCAAAATCACGATTTTTGAGTCACTCCTTTTTTTATGTTAATTTGCTTATTAAATTATACTATTCAGCAAATCCATTTGGATGTTTGCTTTGCCATCTCCAAGAGTCTTCACACATACGTTTTACATCGTACTCTGCTTCCCAGCCAAGTTCTTCTTTTGCTTTTTGTAGCATCTGCGTAGCATGCAGCGATATCTCCTGCACGACGTGGAGCGATAACGTAAGGTAAGTCACGTCCAACAGCTGCTGAAGCACTTTTTAATAATATCTAGTACAGAATATCCGATTCCTGTTCTAGGTTATATTTAGATAGTCCACTACCTTTTTCTAATTTTTTAAGGGCTGCCACGTGACCGCGAGCTAGATCTACTACGTGAATGTAGTCACGTACCCCAGTACCATCGTGTGTATCGAAATCATTACCAAAGACATTAACTTTTTCTAATTTTCCTACAGCTACTTGCATAACGTATGGAAGTAGGTTGTTTGGAATTCCAGTTGGATCTTCTCCGATATCTCCACATTCGTGTGCTCCGATAGGGTTGAAGTAACGAAGTAGTACTACGTTCCATTCATTATCTGCAGCGTAAACATCCCCTAGAATTTCTTCTAAAAATTAGTTTAGTACGCCCCGTATGGGTTAGTAACTGATAATGGGAAATCTTCTTTAATTGGTAATGCATGAGGATCACCGTATACTGTAGCTGATGAACTGAAGATTATATTTTTACAATCATGCTTTTCCATAACGCGACACAGTGTCGTAGTTCCAGCAACGTTGTTATCATAGTATTTTAAAGGTAATTGGCAAGATTCACCAACTGCTTTTAATCCGGCGAAGTGAATAACTCCATAAATATCTCCTTCTTTTTCGAATACTTCGTTTAATTTATCTTCATCACGAATATCAACCTCATAGAAAGTTACTTTTTTACCAGTTACTTTTTCTACAACTTCTAAACTTTTTTTGTTTGCATTATATAAGTTGTCAACGACAACAACTTCATTTCCGTTGTTTAATAATTCTATACAAGTGTGAGACCCGATAAATCCAGCTCCACCTGTAACAAGTATTTTCTTAGTCATAGTGTAATTCTCTCGCTAAAGCGAGTCCTTCCTATAATTTTATATATTAATTTTTATAAAAAGTAAGAGTAAGTGTCAATAAATATGAGAGTAATATTAAAAAGTAAATTCCTAAAAGTAAGTTTTTAGTAAGCAATTTAACGGGAAGTTATTTTGAGAAAAAAATAATATTGAAAAACTGATATATTTGTTATTAAATATTTTTCTTAAATAGCAGCTTTATTTTTTTATGTGAATAATGTTGATTTTTGGATAAAATGGTCAGAAGAGTGATTAAACTAACATAAATTTTAAAAATTTATAACTAAAATTTTTATAGAGAAGATATATTTATGGAGCAAAAGCAAAGATTTTCTTTGAGAAAAAATAAATTAAAATTAGGATTAAGTTTATTAACAGTATTAGCTACACCAATCGCGGTTAATGCTGTAGCTAGTAGTGATGTTCAAGCAGCACAAGGTTGGGTGAAAAGCGGAAATACGTGGTATTACTACAACACAGATGGAACATTAGCACGAAACAAATGGGCAGGAAACTACTGGTTAGGTGCCGATGGAAAAATGGCGACGAATGCATGGGTAGACAATGGTCGTTACTATGTAGGAGTAAACGGAGCATGGGTAAAAGATGCAAGACACCCAGAAGAGAAGAAACAAGGTTGGGTGAAAGGATCAAACGCATGGTATTACTACAACGCAGACGAAACATTAGCACGTAATAAATGGGTAGGAAACTACTGGTTAGGTGCTGATGGGAAAATGGCGACAAATGCATGGGTAGACAATGGTCGTTACTATGTAGGAGCAAACGGAGCATGGGTAAAAGATGCAAGACACCCAGAAGAGAAGAAACAAGGTTGGGTGAAAGAATCAAACGCATGGTATTACTACAACACAGACGGAACATTAGCACGAAACAAATGGGCAGGAAGCTACTGGTTAGGTGCCGATGGAAAAATGGTGACGAATGCATGGGTAGACAATGGTCGTTACTATGTAGGAGCAAACGGAGCATGGGTGTCTAATTATTCAAAAGAAGATAACAAAAATACTCCAGCTTTAAACATGCCTCAATATTATCAAAGTGATTATCGCTGGGGGAACAAACGATATGGTGCAGGATCAATGGCACAAACTGGATGTGTTCCTACATCATTAGCAATGGTATTTAGTGGATTAGGTCAAAAAGTTTTACCGACTGCTGTCGCTGGAACAATATATAATAACACTAATGAAATGAATGTGAAAGCACTAGGTACATCAGGTAAAGGGGCAGTGTATGCAATAAATGCTTATGGTTATAATCACACTGTTATTACAAGTAAAGCACAATTAATTTCTGCTCTTCAAAGTGGAAAACCTGTATTTGCAGCCGTTGGACCTGGAATTTTTATCGGCCTAAATGCAACTCATGCGATTATTTTAAGTGGATATAGTAATGGAAAAACTAAAGCTATGGACCCTGCAAGTTCATATACTACAGGAAAATGGTATGATATAAATACAATTTGGAATCAAAGAAGTACAGACCCATACGATACTAGTATTGGTGGCGCATTTGTACAGATTGGTTAGTAAAGTGTAAATAATTATAATGAGGATATCTCAAAAATTTTTGATTTGTAAAAATCGTTTTTTTATGAGGGTATCCTCATTTTTATATTAAATTATATCAATAAATTCACATTAAATTCTATCAGTTGTTGCTAAAAGTCTTTCAAAAATTGGTATACTATAAGTTAAAGAACTTGAAAAGCAGAAGGAGTGTGCTTTAAGTATGGTATATAACCACAGAGTTATAGAGAAAAAATGGCAAAAATATTGGGATGAAAATAAAACGTTCAAAACATTAGATGATCATACAAAAGAGAAATTTTATGCATTAGATATGTTCCCTTATCCATCAGGAGCTGGTCTTCACGTAGGGCATCCAGAAGGATATACAGCTACTGATATCTTAAGTAGATATAAAAGAGCAAATGGGTATAATGTACTTCACCCAATGGGATGGGATGCATTCGGATTACCAGCTGAGCAATATGCATTAGATACAGGTAATGATCCAAGAGAATTTACAAAAACTAATATTGACACGTTCCGTCGCCAAATTAAAGAATTAGGATTTTCTTATGATTGGGATCGTGAAGTAAATACAACAGATCCTAAGTACTACAAATGGACTCAATGGATTTTCAAAAAACTTTATGAAAAAGGACTTGCTTATGTTGATGAAGTGCCTGTAAACTGGTGTCCAGCATTAGGAACAGTTCTTTCTAATGAAGAAGTTATTGATGGTAAATCTGAGCGTGGAGGACACCCTGTTGAGCGTCGTCCAATGCGTCAATGGGTACTAAAAATTACTGAGTATGCAGAACAACTTATCGATGATTTAGATATTCTTGATTGGCCGGAAAGTCTTAAAGCTATGCAACGTAACTGGATTGGAAAATCTGTTGGTGCTGAAATTGACTTTAAAATTGAAGAAACTGATAAAGTATTCACAGTATTTACTACTCGTGCTGATACTGTATTCGGTGTGTCTTACTGTGTACTTGCACCTGAACACAAACTTGTAGAAGAAATTGTTACAGAAGATCAAAGAGCGGCTGTTGAGGAGTACCTTGATATCGTTAAACGTAAGTCTGACCTTGAAAGAACAGACCTTAACAAAGATAAAAACAGGAGTATTCACAGGGAGCTTACGCTATTAACCCTGTAAATGGTGAAAAAGTAGAACTTTGGATTGCGGACTACGTTCTTGCAAGCTACGGAACTGGAGCTGTTATGGCTGTTCCTGCACACGATGAGCGTGACTATGAATTTGCGACTAAGTTCAACTTACCGATAAAAGCTGTTATCGAAGATAATGGAGAAGTGGTTGTGCCATTCTACGGTGATGGTAAACACATTAATTCAGACTTTATTAATGGTTTAAACAATGAAGCTGCTATCGCTAAAGTTATTGAATTTTTAGAAGAAAATAATGCTGGACGTAGTAAAGTTACGTACAAACTACGTGACTGGTTATTCTCAAGACAACGTTACTGGGGAGAACCAATTCCAATTATTCATTGGGAAGATGGTACTATGACTACTGTACCTGACAGTGAACTTCCACTATTACTTCCAGAAACTGATAATATTAAACCATCAGGAACTGGGGAATCTCCACTTGCTAATATCGAAGAGTGGCTAAATGTAGTAGATCCAGAGACTGGTAAAAAAGGTAAACGTGAAACTAACACAATGCCTCAATGAAATTTGGTTCTTGTTGGTATTACTTACGTTACATCGATCCACACAATGAAGAGATGTTCGCTGATCCAGAGAAATTAAAATACTGGTTACCTGTAGATGTATATATCGGTGGAGCAGAGCATGCTGTACTTCACTTATTATATGCTCGTTTCTGGCATAAAGTTCTTTACGATTTAGGTTTAGTACCAAGTCGTGAGCCATTCCAAAAACTATTCAACCAAGGTATGATTCTTGCTGAAGGTAAAGATGGTCGTCCAGAAAAAATGTCTAAATCTAAAGGTAATGTAGTTAACCCTGATGATATTATTGTATCTCACGGTGCTGATACACTACGTGTTTATGAAATGTTCATGGGGCCATTAGATGCGTCTATCGCGTGGAGTGAAAATGGACTTGACGGATCGCGTCGTTTCTTAGATAGAGTATACCGTCTATTTGTAGATGAAGAAACTGGAAAAGTAAATGATAAAGTTCAAGATAAAGATAATGCAGAATTAGAAGTAAGTTATAACTACACTGTTAAGAAAGTATCTGAAGATATTGAAATTCTAGGATTTAATACAGCTATTTCTCAACTTATGGTATTTGTAAATGATTGTTACAAAGCTGAATACATTCCTCGTAAATATGCGTTAGGATTTATCCAACTTCTTTACCATTTGCACCTCACCTTGCTGAAGAAATGTGGAAATCTACGGTAATACTGAGTCAATTTTCATATGTACCATGGCCAACATTCGATGAAAGCAAACTTGTAAGCGATACTGTAGAAATCGTAGTTCAACTTATGGGTAAAGTTAAAGCTAAATTAGATGTTAAGAAAGACTTAACACCAGCCGAATTAGAGCAAATCGTTCTAGCTAATGAAGAAGTAAAAGAATTAATAGAAGGAAAACAAGTTATGAAAGTAATCGTTGTTCCTGGAAGATTAGTTAATATTGTTGCTAAATAAGGAGAGACACATGGAAGAATTAATTTATAGTATTGTTAGTGAAATTGTTGAGCATAAAGATGAAATTAAAATTGAAAAATTTGTTAAAAATGCTCGTGAACACTACATTTTAACAGTGCATCAGAAGATTGTGGGCGCATAATAGGGAAAAAGGTACAGTGATTAACGCAATTCGTACTGTGCTAAATTCAACAACATTTAGTAAAAAGTTTACTTAGATTTAGTAGAAGAATAAGATAAATGTTAGTAGGAGTCTGAAAGATGGATATTTTTCAGATTCCCTATTTAGTTTAGTAGAATTGAAGTTTAGCTAGTGGGATATGGACTACTATTTATTTAAATTTTTAAAAATGGATATAGTATAATTAGTTGAGAGAAGAATTGATTTTTAAAAACGGATAATAGGAGAGTATAATTATATTGTAAGCTTCATCCGATAAGAAAAAAATATTAAATATTAGAAAAGGTATAATTAAATATAAAGGAAGGACTATAAAATGGTAAAAATTAAAGCTAATGGTAATGAAATAGCATTACTAACTTCAGATACTGATTATATCAGCTTAACTGATATTGCAAAATATAAAAGCTCGGAAAATCCTGCTGATATTATATATATTGGCTAAGAAATAGAAATACTCTAGAGTTTTTAGGTGCTTGGGGAAAAATGAATAATCTAAATTTTAAACTGGTCGAATTCGACCAGTTTAAAAGTGAAACAGAGTCTTAACAGTTTCTTAATGTCTCCTAAAAATGGATAGAAACAACAAATGCAATAGGGATAAGATCGACAGCGGGTAGATATGGAGGGACTTACGCACTCGGACATTGCGTTTGAATTTGCTTCTTGGATTTCTCCAGAGTTTAAAATTATATATTATCCAAGACTATCAAAGATTAAAAACAGGAAGAATCATATAAAAATAAATTAGAATGGCAAACTAATAGATATATTTCAAAAATTAAACTATACTATTCATACAGATGCAATAAAAAATAACTTATTACACCTACACTTACTACTACACAAATAAGACATAAGTATGCAAGCTGAAGCTGATATTTTAAATATGGCGTTATACGGAATGACTGCAAAGAATTTAAAACAAATATCCTGAAAAAGAAGGGAATTTAAGAGATAACTCTACCATTGAGCAGTTAATGATAATGAATAATTTACAAATATTAAATGCCGATATGTTAAAAATCAGAGGTATCATCTGAAAATAGATTAAAAATTAAATGAAATTGCAATAGAGCAACAAAATATCTTAATAAAAATAATCAAAAAGCATTACAGGAATTGAAAAATTAAAATAAATATATTCTGATTTTTGAAATGATGTATGTATAAAAAGTATTTAAAAAGGAGGTCCCATGCGAGAAATTGTAGATGGATATTTAATTAATGATGACAATATAAAAAGTGCATCTACTAATAGGAAGGTTGATGCGAAAAATAGTGTGGATATGAAAAGATTCTCTGATGAATATGGTTTTAATCATAATAATATAATCTTTAATACCCAAGTTCATGGGGCGGATGGCATATTATTGAATCGGATTCAGATCTTAATGAGAACGGGAAGGAAGCTGATGGTCTAATTACTAATTTACAGGCGACACCTCTGTTGATTTTTACGGCTGACTGTGTACCTGTTGTTTTCTATGATAAAAAGCAAAGTGTTGCTGCTTTAGCTCATGCTGGTTGGCGAGGAACATATGGTAATATTTCCGGGGAAATGGTGAATATTATGACAGACAAATTTAATTGCAAAGTAGAAAAATATTAAGACCATTATAGGAGTCCGTCAGTTAGTGTTGATAACTATGAAGTTTCTTAGTGATCTTATAGAAGTTTTTCTGCTTTAGAAGTACCAAATTATTATAAAGAAAAATGATGGGAAATATTATTTAGATTTATGGCAATTGAATAAAGAATTGTTGAAAAATGTGGTATACTAGAAGATAACATTAAAATTATTGATTTCTGTACGGTACGAGATAATGATAAATTCTTCTCATATAGATTGGATAATGCTACTCCAAAACGTATCGGAACAATAATTCAAATAGATTAAATTCATATAGAATAGAGGAAATAATATTGGAAAAAGATATTAAATTAGTTGAACAAATAGCTACATTTTAAGAGATTACCGAAAAGTGATAGTAGATGGCTGTAGCATTTTATTATATAGCGAAAAGAATTTTGGGATTTAGAAGAGGTTTTCGTAATATGATAAGGCTCTTTATGAAGAACAAAGGGTTAAAAATTCCAGTTTTTAGAGTATAAAGAAGCGGAAGGATTCCAAATTTTTCTAGTCATATAAAGCTAAAAGATTTCGTGGAGAAACAAGAGATTTATTCGTTACTGCAAGTGGGAGAAAACTTATTGGTAGAATACGTCAGGGTGCTTTTTAGAGAAGTGTTTGTTCCATTTTTGCTGAGCAGAACTTTAATTATTTATTAAATGAGGATGAAGCTTTATTCGCTGATACATTCAAACGACTTCTTGCGGTTATGGAAGCTAGTGAGAATTATATCGTGGATCGAGAACAAGAGGACATGTTAAAAAGCAGGGGATGTTCAAAGTTTCTTCGCGGATATTTGTATATATATAGTATTAGTGTAAAAATCTTCAAACATATTTTAACTTGTATGTTTGAAGAGTTTTTCTATTTAATGAATCTATTTTGCAGGGTTGACCCTAAAAATCCTGAAATTTAACAAGGTGTATATGATAACTCATAGACGCAGTGGTTTTATTGATATCTAAATTCGCTTTATAAAAGCTTTTTAGATATCTAATAAACTGCGAGGGGGTGACTCGACAAAATCGATTTCTTCGAAATCACGATTTTGAGTCACTCCCAATCTTACTTTCCTCTAAAAGTAATTTAATGTGGAGGCCATGGCTATAAAAGAAAATTATCACATAAAGAGTGTAGCTTGTATATTGTGTGATTCCTTTAATATTTACTAAGTAGCTTTGAACGCTAAATGGAATAAAAATTGCTGATATTAGAGGAGTAAGATTTTCTTTTCAAAAAGCAATAATAAGTAAGAAAAAATATATATTGTTAGAATAAAATATACAACTCTAGGTATAGTAATAAAAAGCTTTCTGGATTAGGGAATGGATTATAGTAGAAGAATATAATCGCTAATAATACCAAGATTAATGTGATTCCATTTCGTTCTTTTTCTGTAATTGTGAAAATATCTTTAATCAATATATAACCAGATAACACCCATAAAATTAAAACAACTAATGTAATTGCTAAATTAGCAAAGGTTTAACTGTTTATTAAGATCAGTTTATGTTAAATGTATATAGAAATGTGAAAATTAGAGCAAGTATGCTGAGCTAATGTAATATATCTTTGTGTTTTCATATAGTTCTCTTATCAAGCAACAAATGTTGCATCCTTCTTATCATATAATTTATATATAGAATTATAACATTAAGATAGATTATAAAACAAACAACTATGTAAGAAGTCTTAATTGTCATTTGAGATTTATTGTATATAATCAGTGTTTAGTAAAACCTATAGATTGTTTAATTTAAGGCTGAGAGGAAATAGTAGGTGTAAACATTAATTACATTTAAAGTTTTTCTTTAAACTTTGTTTAGTTGATGTTGATATGATAAAAACTATAGAAAATGTAGATTAAAGATTTTTATATAATAAGTTTTGAAATACAACAAAAGATAGAAATCAAAAAGGAGGATTTTTATGGAAAATAGAAATAACAACCAAAATAATAAAAATTTACAAGATTTTAATAATCAAGAAAAACTATAATGAACAAAATAATTACCAAGATTATCAAAATTATGATAATGTAGATGGTTTACAATATAATAATTTTGAAAATTCTCAGGAGTAAATAATGAGCAGAGTATTTGCACCGCATAATTATGGAAAATTATTCTTAACTGTCTTTGCAGCATTTGCGCTTGGAGCTACTAGTGTATTTGGAGCACAAGCTGTGATGGGAACTGGGAAAGCATTGAATTCTTCAGTAACTGCTACGAAAGAAGATAAAGATAATCAACAAATTACAGTAAATGCAATTTCAAAAGCGAAGGACGCTGTAGTTTCAATCGTAAACTATCAAAGTAACTCTAACAATAATCTCGAGTCAATCTTAGGAGGAAATTCTAGAAGATCTGGAAGTGATTCTGGTGATTCAGGAGAATTAAAAGCCGCCTCAAGTGGAAGTGGGTTAGTTTATAAAAAGGTAGGAAACACAGCTTATATAGTTACAAATAATCATGTGGTTAGTGGAGCTAAAAAACTATCGGTAATTTTAAGTGATGGAACTAATGTGAATGCAGAGGTTGTTGGTACTGATGTATGGACAGATTTAGCTGTACTAAAAATTAGTGGTGACAATGTGGCGACTACAATGGATTTTGCTGATAGTGATAAAATTGCAGTAGGAGAAACAGCATTTGCTATTGGATCTCCTCTTGATGTTAACTTATCTAATACTGTTACAAAAGGTATAGTATCTGCTGTAAATAGACAAATCCCTATGGATGTAGATGGTGATGGTAAAAATGACTGGAATCAAACTGTAATTCAGACTGATGCGGCTATTAACCCGGGTAACTCTGGTGGAGCGCTGATTAATAATGAAGGTAAACTTATCGGAATTAATGAATCAAAAATAGCAAAAGCAACAGCGAATATAAGTGCTGAAGGTATAGGATTCGGGATACCATCTAATGAGGTAAAACTAATTACCGAACAATTAGAACAATCTGGTAAAGTAATCCGTCCAGCTTTAGGTGTGCAGTTAGTATCAGTAAATACAGTTGACAGTGATACATTAAAATCACAGTTAAACTTTGAAGGAAAACAAGGGGTAGTCGTTCGATACGTTGAAAATGGCACTCCAGCTGCACTAGCAGGAATAGAAAAATATGATATTATCACAAAATTAAATGGTGAAGATGTTAAAGATGTTGCTGCAGTTAGAAAAATATTTATTTGAAAAAACAAAAATAGGTGATACTGTTAAAGTAACTTATTATAGAAATGGTAAAGAAAAATACAACGAGTGTAGTGGTGCAAAGCCTTGAACACAAGATAAAAGTGACTAGAACTTGGAATAGAATCATCTATTTCAAGTTCTATTAAACATTTGTTTGTAAAAATGTTCGAAAGATAACCTTGTTTTGGTTTTATATGTTTCAAATTAACATAATATCAATGTTTTAATTAGAGATATCTAGAGAAGCTAAAATAAAAAATGTTATGTATATAGTTTGAAAAAGTTAAGAAAATTTGCCAAAATAATGAAAAATATGTTATTATTAGTTTGTAAAATTTAAAAAGAAAAGAATATAGGTGAATACATGAAAAAAGTAAGAAAAGCGATTATTCCGGCTGCAGGATACGGTACACGATTCCTACCTGCAACTAAAGCATTACCAAAAGAAATGCTACCTATTATCGATACTCCTACTATTCAATACATAGTTGAAGAAGCGGTAAAAGCTGGAATTGAAAGATATAATCATTGTTACAGGAAAAACAAAAAGAGCTATTGAAGACCATTTTGATAGAAATGTTGAACTAGAGGTAGAATTAGAGAATAAAGGGAAGTAGGATGTTGGAAAAGGTGAAATATCCAACTCAGTTAGCGAATATTCACTATGTACGTCAAAAAAGAAATGGCTGGTTTAGGTGATGCGATTTTAACAGCACGTAGCTTCATTGGAGATGAACCGTTTGCGGTATTACTTGGAGATGACGTAGTAATTAACGATGAGTATCCAGCAATTAAACAACTTATTGATAAAGCTGAAGAAACAGGATGTTCTGTAATCGGAGTACAAACTGTACCAGAAGATCAGACACATAGATATGGTGTTATCGCACCTAAAGGACAAGATGGCCATTTATACGAAGTTGAGACATTTGTAGAAAAACCAGCTCCAGGAACAGCACCATCTAACCAAGCGATTATGGGAAGATATGTTCTTAACCCAGGAATTTTTAAACACTTAGCTAAGAAACAAGTAGGTGTTGGTGGAGAGGTTCAATTAACTGATGCTATTCAAATGTTAAATGAAGAAGAAAATGTTTATGCGTATGATTTCCAAGGTAAACGTTACGATGTAGGTGAAACAATTGGATTTGTTAAAACAACAATTGACTTTGCCCTTAAGAGTGATCTTAAAGATGAGTTAGTACCTTATCTAAAAACAAAAATTAGCTGAATTAGAATAATAAATATTAAAATGATGCAAATTTAAAGTGTGGTTTGCATCATTTTATTATAATTTAGGAGGCAATCATGACTGTTGATTATTTTAGGTGTCTATGGTGTGTGTTTAAAAAGATAATAGAGTTTTAAGTATAAAAAGCAAGAGGACCTTATAAGAATAGATGTGATTTACCAGGAGGTAGTCAAAAAACTAGTGAGGATTTTACGGAAACTTTTAGTAAGAGAATTTCTAGAAGAAACAGAGTATTTAGTAAACTTACAACAATTGTAGAGTTTATGATGTATTTGTAGAAGAGGAAGAAGCTTACCCAAAAAGACCTAAAACTTAACAAAGTTCATATGAGAACTCATAGACGCAGTGGTTTATTGATATCTAAATTCGCTTTGTGAAAGCTTTTTAGATATCTAATAAACTTTGCGGGGGTGACTCGACAAAATCGATTTCTTCGAAATCACGATTTTTGAGTCACTCCCATCATATGATGGTCTTCTATGATGTAGAGATAGAAACTTATCAGTCAAAAGAGATACAAACATTTTTAGGGTAATGAGAAAAACGATTCTGCCGGTGTTTACTGGATGGATATAAAGTGAATTAAATATTACTAATGCATCACCACTTCTTCTAAAAATTAAAACAGGAAATATTGAATGATAGTAATATATTAGAAAAATAGAATATAAACCTTGGAGAATATTATAAAATAATGTACCGACTTCGAAAGTTAGAGAAAAATCTAACTACTCCGGGATCGGTATTTTTTGTAATTAAAAATAAATTTTTATACATACTTCTATAATACAGATGTATATATAAAGTTCAAGTTGGTAGTATAACGTGTATTTATTTAAAGTATGTAAAAAGTGTTTGAAAGTCTTATTTTATAGGTTTTTAGTGTATAGATATAATAGGAGTTGACTATAATTAATAGATATTTTTATATAATTAATAAAATGTTGTTATATATGTAAATGTATACATTGTTATAATTTATGAGAGTTATTTAAATTGATAACGCATTTCAATTAGATAAAAATTGACTAAATAAAAATTTTAAAAAGTTAGAATAAAAATCCTTTCTTACTAACATTTTGTCTTGAAAAACGTAATATTTATATAAAAAATTTAAATATATATCGTTTCTTTAATAAAATAAACCTTTTACAAAAAGTTGTATGCTGTTATACAATAAATGTAGTAGAAGTTTGGAACTACTGCTTGTAAATAAAATTTTTAAAGGAAAGGAGGGAAAAGGCATGTTAGAGTTTAATGTTGAAAAATCAATATTCCCACTAAAACAACACGTCGGCGGTCCTTGTCAACCAATTGTGAATGTAGGAGATCGTGTTAAACGTGGTCAACTAGTTGCAGTCCCCAATGGGTTAGGAGCAAATATTCACACTAGTTTATCAGGTGTTGTAGAAGAAATTAACGATATGGAAATAATCGTTAAATTGGATAAAGAACAAACTGATGATTATGTAAGATTAGAACAGACTGATGATAAACTTCAAAAAATTAAAGATGCTGGTATCGTTGGAGTTGGTGGGGCAGGATTCCCAACTGGAATTAAATTGTCCGCACAAATCCCTGGTGGATACGTTATTGCGAATGCAGCGGAATGCGAACCTATCTTAGGCCATAACGTAAAATTCATGGAAGAACATCCAGAAGTTTTAGTAAGAGGTTTGAAATACATAGTTGAATTAACTGGTGCAAAAGGAGGATATATTGCTATTAAAACAAAATATCGTAAAGCACTACTAGCATTAGGTAAAGCTTGTAAAGACGAGCCTAATATTAGTATTAAAATTTTGCCTAATATGTATCCTGCCGGTGACGAACGAGTTATCGTAAGAGAAACACTTGGCGTAATCTTAAAACCAGGGCAATTGCCACTAGAAGCAAATGCAATTGTTTCGAATGTGGAAACTATTAAACGCGTAGTAGAAGCAATTGAAGAAGATAAACCACTGATTGATAAAGATATTACTGTTGGTGGTCGTGTCCAAAATCCAGGCGTTTTCTTAGACGTCCCAATTGGATTACCAATAAGCGTATTTATAGAAAAAGCCGGTGGTTATATTTATCCACACGGAGAAATAGTGCGTGGTGGGCCGTTTACAGGACGCCCTGCATTAGAAACAGAGCCAATCAACAAAACAACAGGTGGATTACTTGTAGCAATGCCATATCCACAAGAAAAAGAAAAAGTAGGAATACTTATTTGTGAATGTGGAGCGCAAGAAGAACGCTTGAGACAAATAGCTGATGGAATGGGTGCAGAAGTTGTATCTGTTCAGATGTGTAAACGATGAAACCTGATAAAAATGGTAGATTACGTTGTGAATTACCTGGTATTCTGTCCAGGACAAGCGGAAAAAGTATTGAAAGATGAAAAGATGGTGCGAAAGCAGTCATTGCTGGTACTTGTCAGGATTGAACTAACACCGTGACAGGTGTAGCTCCTAGGTTAGGGAGTAAAAGTTTATCATAGTACCGATCGTAGTACTTGTGCCACTGACCATCATTATACAGAAGCTATAAAAAGCTTAGAATTACATAATAATAAATAATTAGTTGGAGGTTAGAAGTAATGTCAATTACAGTAGAAACTGCAAAAGAGCACTTAAATGATAAAGCGGTATTTTGTTGCAGAGCTGAGGAAGGTATCGTAATTAGTCCAGAAAAACTTAGAAGATCCAGGATTATTCGATGATTTAGTGGATCTCAGGGTTTTACTATCATTCCCAGATGATGCATTAACAATCGGACAAGTATTAGGAGCTAAATTATTAAAAACAACAGATGCTCTAATACCTATTACACCAGGTATCATTGATGCCGTACAAGGTGGAGAAGAAAAAGTAGAAGAAAAAGAAGAAGTAGTAGAAGCACCAGTAGCTGAAGTTAGCGCACCAGTTGCGCCTGTTGCTCCGGTTGCACCGGTAGCTCAAACACAAGCTCCAGCGGGAGTATTAAAACTTCAAATCGGAAAAGGTGAAAACATTAACCTTGAAATTCCATTAGCAGCTATCGGTGGACAAGCGGCTCCAGTAGCACAAGCTCCAGTTCAAGCAGTGGAAGCTAAAGCTGTTGAAGCAGCTAAAGTAGAAGCAGTAGCAGCTAAAGTGGAAGAAAAACATGCAGGAGAACCTAAATTCATCCGTTCTCTACACACTAAACACTACAAAATTGATAAAGTAGAATTTGGTGAAAAACAGAAATTAAAGGAACTACTTTAGTTTTAAGAACAGCAGAAGATTTATGTAAAGAAGCAGCTGAATCAGAAGCTTTAGTAGAAAGTGTTAAATTAGAAATTATCACTCTGATAAATATGACACTTACAGTGAAACAATCATGGACGTTCAACCAGTCGCTGTAAAAAGAAGAAGGAGATCTTTGGTCACGGTATTACCGTGAACTTAAAGGTGTAGTAATGGTTCTTACAGGAACTGATGCTAACGGAGTTCAAATCAGGGAATTCCGGTTCTTCTGAAGGTGAATTAGAACGTAACATTAAGTGTGGGGTCGTCCAGGAGGCCCAGATAAAGGTGAAATCTTCATTAAAGGTCAAGGTTACAAACTCAAAGCAGGTGCTACACATGGAACGTCCAGGGCCATTAGCAGCTCACAAAGCATCTCGACCACATTACAGAAGAAATTCGTAAAGCTCTTAAAAGAATTAGACGATGAAAGCCTAGTAGTTGGAAACATCAATATTGAACAACATCGTCACCCAGGAAACAAAAAGTATTAATCGTTAAAGAAATCATGGGACAAGGTGCAATGCACGATAACTTAATCTTACCAGTAGAACCAGTAGGAACACTTGGTGCTAAACCAAACGTTGACCTTGGTAACTTACCAGTAATGCTTGCGCCAACAGAAATCGTAGACGGTGGTATCCACGCATTAACATGTATCGGACCAGCTTCTAAAGAAACTTCGTCGTCGTCTACCGTGAACCATTAGTACTTGAAGCAATGGCTGACGAAGAAATTGACTTAGTAGGGGGTATTATTAGTTGATCACGCTCAAGCTAACTCAGAAAAATTCTATGTATCTAAACGTGTAGGTATGACTATCGAAGCCAATGGATATCGATGGTGCTATCGTAACAACTGAAGGATTTGGTAACAACCACATCGACTTCTGCATCTCACATTGAAGAAATCGGTAAACGTGAGCTATCAGTAGTTGGTATGACTTACTCCAGCAGTACAAGGTGCTCTTGTAGTAGGTAACGAATACATGACAGCTATGGTTGATAACAACAAATCTAAACAAGGTATTGAAAACGAAATTCTTTCAAAACAATACATTATGAAAGAAGATGCTATCCGTGCTTAGCAATGCTTAAAAACACAAATGGGTGGTGGAACAATTGAAAAAGCTGAAAGAAATGGAATCTAACGTTAAATTAAAATAACGTAGAAGTTATTGAAAAACTACAGGACAAAAAGTGAGAATTACTTTGATAACGAACAAAGTATTACCAAAATCTAAAAACGTCAAGAAATCTACGAAAAAGAAGATTAATTTTTAAAGAGGATAGGAAACAAGTTATGATTGAAAAATTAAAATATGCATCTACAGAAAAGAGTGTTCGAAGGGATTATAGTTGATCGTAACGACGCCAGCGTTACGATAGACATTAAAGGACGCTTAGGGACAATTTAAAAATTCCTATGAGGAATGTTAATTTCTGATTATCCAGTAAAAATTGGCCAAGAGGTAGCATTTTTACTAAGTTATCCAGAAGTTATAAGCGAAGAACCCTGACGAACATTATGTAAATGCAACATTAAATACAAAAATTACAAGAAGAAGTAAAAACAGACTAAATGAAGAATAGTAGGAAGGAGAAATTAGAATGTCATTAACGATATTTGAAGGTCTACAATCAGAGATTTTTGTACCTATTACACCAAAAACCAGTTTGAGAACCAGTAACTAAAAAGAGTTAAAAGATATGAAAGTAGCATTAGCTACAGCCAGCAGGAGTTCACTAAAAACAGATAAAAAGATTTAACTTAGCAGGGATACTACATTCCGTGAAGTGCCCAGATAATGCCACAGTTCGAGATCTCTATGGTATCACATGGTGGATACGATAATGCTGATGCTAACAGGACATCAACTGTATGTTCCCAATCGATAGATTACACGAACTTGCTAAAGAAGGATTCATTGGTAGCGTAGCAGAATTCCACTATGGTTTCATGGGTGGTGGTGGAGACCAAGAGGCTTTCACAAACTCTACAGGACCAGAAATTGCTATTAAAAAGAAGAAAAATGTTGATGCAGTTATTTTAACTGCTGGTTGAGGTACTCTGCACAGAACTGCCGTGATCGTGCAGAGAGCAAATTGAGGAAGCAGGTATTCCAACAATCTTAATAGCAGCACTACCTCCAGTAGTGCGTCAAAACGATACTCCTAGAGCCGTTGCACCACTTGTACCAATGGGTGCTAATGCTGGGGAACCAAACAATGTTGAGCAACAAACACAAATTCTAAAAGCAACATTAGAGCAACTAATTAAAATACCAAGTTCAGGTAAAATAGTTCCTCTTCCATTTGAGTATATTGCTCACGTGTACGGAGAAATATCAGAAGAGGACGGTGTCCCTCTTCTTTTTAACGAAATATCTGTACTAGTAAACAACTTACACACCTGTATTAATACAGTAAATAAAATAGTAAGGGATTGATAGTTATGTCAAAAGAGAGATTGCAAATAAAAGCATTTCATATGAAAAACGTTGCTTTTAGGAAGAAAGAGTGAGAAATTGAAAACAATGAAACTTTATTATTCCCAACAGAAATTGAATATGACAAAAACATATTTGAAAAAGGTAGAGGTAAAAATAATAAAACCTCGTGAACATGACTTTTATGTAAATACATAATGGACATAGTTCTATATCTAGCAAAAGGTTTTAGGAAGACTTGAGAAGGGATAACTCATACCTTGACAGGGCTTACATGTTACTAACAGGGGCAAGAATACTAAAGGAGAATCAGATGCAGTGAATTTGGTTCTTCAGAGGTATTCTTAAAGAACAACTTAGCTAAAGCAAAGCAGGTCTCCAGCTGATAGTGATTATTTAATACATATTGATGTTATTATTACCAGATGTAGATTTCGATGAGCTTTAGCATTTTCTATTTTTGAATTATCAGATGTATATTTACAAAATATAAGAGAAGCGATGAGAAGTTCTTAGTGACGTGATGCTGATGAAGTTCACGAACTTTTACAATCCAAAAATCTTGGAAACCTCAAAAGTAGCTTTGAAGTTAAAAGAGTTGCAGGGACAAGGGATGATGTATGATAACCAGCGTATTCAATAGAACTCAGTGAATAGATAGCGTATTTCTACTATAGATATGAACAATATGCCGGTGTTACTTACAGCTAATGAATATCGCGATGGTGCGATAAGAGCAATGAGCATAGAAAGAGGTGTTATTATGGGCATCGGACCATCTACAAAAAGAAACAAGCACACCACTTTTACGAGATCCATTGTAGATGTACTGCAGAAAAGGATCCATGATATTGACTTCAAGGGGAGTAACTGTAGTAGGAACCCAGATAAATCACTTGAAAACGATGATAGCAGGATGGCGAGCTGCAACATGGTTAGAAGCAATGAGAACTGATGGAGCGATTATCTCAGCAGATGGTATGGGGAAATAGTGACGTGATTATGCTAATACGCATGTTTGAAATGAGAGTGGTATTTCTATCGTAGGACTAAATTTACGGTAAACATAAATTTGTGAAGTTGAAAATCAATACACGAAGTTCGTTTTGATTTTCAATAAGTCTGAGGTGTACAGAAATAGTTTGTCAAAATAATGTTGATTATACTGATGCCAGAAAGGCGTTAGCATTATTATCCTAAAATGAGACAAGATGCAAGGGCATAACAAAGGAATAATTTGAGGTGAATTATTAGGAAACTAAATAAAATGATTTCAGTTAGTAGATACACAGCCAGCGGGAAGCTGCTCATGTGTTACAGCAGGAATTCCAAAATTCCTGTAAAGATATGGTAGAGAAAAACAATACTTTATCGAACACCTGATGATGAGAACTGGCACTGTTTGAACCACGTGACACCAAGATATGTTTGAGACATCTTATTTACCATGCAACAGAAAGTAAGCTGATTTCGGACGCAGTATCATGGATACCGGTGGTTACCGACGATGGATGATAAACACTCATCAGCAGCGATGCAGCTGCAGAAACTGGAATGGCAGACGCTGAAGAAGGTGCTACTGAGAAGGTAGTAGAAACCTGCTGGATTAATTTATGCAACTGCTAAATTAAAAGATAACGGAGCTAAAGCAGTTTCATTTAGAAACGTTGAATCATTCTTATACAAAACGCGATGTAGAACTTGATGTGAAGGAGTGAGTTGGTTAAATTTGATATCTCATTTGGTGGAAGTCATATTATTTTCGATCAACTTGTTTTAGAAGTAAACCGAAAATGCTTCTAAATTACAAAGCTGGATTTAAAAATTGTGATGCAATCAATGCGAATATTGAACCCAACACCGACATTAGCTCACATTAAAACTGTGGGACTTAGTTGAAAATTTATGATAAACCATCTCACCTGAAGCTACATTCAAAAATGTTGTAGTATTTGGTGATGAAACATTGACCGTTCACCTTGTGGAACTGGTACTCTAGCAATTGGCTACACTATATAGGGGACCAAAACTAGGAACTTTGTTGCGAAAAGCATTTTAGGTACATTTATTCAAAGGGAGAATCTTACGATAGACTTGATGCTAGCATCCCGAAATGACAGGTTCTGGTTACATCTTAGGATTCAGTGAAATTGCAAGCTGACGATCCAGATCGATTCACTATACAGCGGATTCTTATTAGGATAGAGAGAAACAAATACTATGGATTTATTAACACTATTATTAATTATCATAGGAGCTGGAGGATATTTCTTCCTTGCATCTCTAGATGGTGACCTTGTAAAACATAAAAATGACTTAGGTAAAGAAAGACCAGTTGTCGGATTCTTTATTGGATTAGTAAATCTGACTTCTTCGATACTCAGGTATCGGAAGCTCGCACACAGCAACGCTTATTCAAAGTATTTTAAATTTTGAGATACAGATATGCCCGGTACATTGCCGGTCATACATTCCAGTTTATCTTGGAAGTATTATTCTTTAACGAGGTTAAAGTTGAAGGTATTACTCTATTCAACGATCGCTGCAGCTATTGCAGGTGCATTAGTAGGCACAGAATAAACAAACTTCAGAGATCGAATCGTAATGGGTGGTGTGTTTAATCGTAACAGCATTCTAATGGGCTTCAGGTCAACTTGGTTAGAAAAGCTCTTGAGCTGGTAATGAAGCTGTTGATTACAGCATCAAACTTATTATCGTAGGTAACTTCGATTCTCGGAGCTCTTCAGATGGCTGGTGTAGGTTTATATGCACCTGGTATGACTAGTGGTTTTATATGCTAGGACTAAGCTCCCATTAGTAGCATTCCCAATCGTGATGGGATCTTTGTGCAGTGACTTATGGCTATCGGTTCACCAGAAACTATTAAAGCTGGTAACTATTCAAGAATTGGTTCTGTAGCTATCACAATCGGTGGTGTTATTGGGGTAACTGTGACTATACATTAGTTAAGAGTAGTGCCACTGGCAGTTAATACGGGTAATCATTGGTAGTTATCGTAACAGGCATCTCTATGATTAAACAAGGTACTTCAAAAAGCAGCTTTAATATAATAAAAAAGGAGGTTTGAGAAACTCAAAGTCTCTTGTGTTTTAGAAATTTTTATTTTCTATGACTTTCACTAACTAAACTTTGTTTTTTCATTGATAAAATAGCAGAATAACAGAAGACTGCAACTGCCACCCAAATTATTGAGAGATGATACACTGACAGCTTATTCTTCTCCATAAACAAAAATTCCATGATTGCATCATTGTAGGTGGTAAATATTGGCAAGATACCAAGAACATATAGAGGTGTGCGCTGTTGCTCCTGCAGGCAAATAACATTAGGAGGTACAGCTGTGAAATTATTCCCGAGTATAGAAGTAAACTAAATCAATGTATCGGTTCCAAAGGTCTGGAATGCGATCGAATTGCTCTGAAGATAAGCACCATCTATACTAATGCTATTGGAGAAAGCTATTGCAGTTCTTCAATTAATAGACTAGCCTTTGGACCAAGTACAATTTTCTTTTCTTTTCCATAAACTATAAAAGTCCAGCCGTAAATGCAAGTCATGATAGATATCCATGGTAGGGATCACTAAAGATATAAATAAATATAATAGGGAACCTCCAAGAAGATGCCGCAAGCTATGGTTTGTGTACGAGTCAGTCTCTAAAAATACTACAGCTAAAATAATCGTAACTATAGGATTTAAGTGGTATCCGAAGCTTGCTTCTAAAACATGATTAGTGTTTACCATGGGTTATTATATATGTCCAGCCAGTTTCTCACGTTACTATGAAGCTAGTAATAAGCAGGGAGAAAACTTTTTATTTCCCCCATATATTTCTTCAAAAATAGTTTTCTTTATAGCAACACCTACTCACTAAAATCACACAAATGTGAACATAGAACACGCATTGCTAGAACTCTCATAGGCTCCTATACTTTTTAATAATTTAAAATAAATTGGAAAAAGTCCCCATGAAAAGTAAACGATATGAGACTGCTGCTAAAGCTTTTTGAGTATTATTCATTAATCCTCCTTTAAAATAGATTTATACTGTAGTAAATTACATAACGAAAATAACAA
>BNJS01002311.1_pt1 | contig 77212 bp, 107 predicted proteins | sample 8540461 | NCBI WGS metagenome assembly BNJS01 (sample SAMD00202454, study PRJDB9452) | human saliva metagenome | isolation source: human saliva | place: Japan
TTTTAAAATAAAATAATATATAAAGAAAAGTTTTTAACTTCTATTCACAAAAATAATCCAAAAATACTCCTTCACAAAAGTCAAAAGATCTCCTGTTTTAAAAATTCATTTAACATTTCCATAAAAATATGATATAATTATGTATAAAGAAAAAGATGAAAAATCTTTATTGTATTTAAAAATAGCGAAAAATATACCCTCTTATTAAAAGGGGTATTTTTTTATGATCAAAAAAATCCATTTACTGTTTGCATATGTAAAGTATTACTGATAAAGTGAACTAGTTTTTCCAGCTTTTTTTCAACAATATAAATCACAATTTACTGTCGGAGCATTTTTTATGTGCTGGCAAAACTGTCTGAGCATAAGCGAGTTTTTTTGCCAGTACGTAAAAATGTCGTAGACTAAAGCCGAGGATGCAAGGGGATGGTGACTGTTCCCCTTGCACTTTTATAAAAATAATATATAAAGAAAAGTTTTTAACTTCATTCACAAAAATAACTTAAAATCTTAGAATTAGTAAAACTTTTTAATCTGGTAATTGACGTCTTTACGTTAAAAATAAATTTAAATATAAAAATTAGAAAAATTTACTTCCAAAACAACTTATCAAATAAAGTCTTCCTTTTAGGCATCCCCTCAATCTTAACCCCCTTCTTTATCCAATACTTTTTACAAGCAATATCATACAAAGGCTCATCCGCCAAGCTATCCGAATAAAACTTCACAATCTCATATTCAAACCCATTTTCCTTCGCCCATTCATCCAGCTTCTTAACTTTCTCCTCCCCCTTATTATTCTCCCCATCAATTTTCGCAACAAAAGTTTCCCTGCCATCTTTTCCATCATTCACAAAATTAGTCCCAAAAACCTTATCATACCCAAGCGACAGCAAAAAATTCTCAATCAAAAACAAAGGGCTAGCCGAAGACACAATAACCATCTCGCACTCCTTCTTATTTTTTTCCAATTCTTCCCTTGTCCAAGAATAAATCTTATGCCTCTTAGTCTCCCAAAACCTAGCCACCAGTTCCTCAACCTCTTCCTTAGAATGTCTCTCCAAAAACTCAAAATATCTCTCTTTCAAAGCCCTCAAGTCAATTATTTTCAGCAAATAAAAAATCAAATCCTTAGAATACCCCATCATAAACAAAATCGACCTAACAGGATACTTTTTCAAATAAAACACCGAAAAATTAACCCCCGTCTCCCCATCATAAAGTGTTTTATCAAAATCGTAAACAATAATTTTCTTCTTCCCAACTTCTTCTTTTCTCATCTAATAAACTCTCCTCCCATTTTCCCAATAACAAATCTAACTTTAAAAAAATTTATTTGACATTTTTCATAAAAATATGGTATAATAAAAACACCTTAAAACCCTAAGGGGAACTTAATTGTATAGTATAAAAAAATGTTGACAAATTAGGCTAGATTTTTCTAGTCTTTTTTTGTTATAATAAAAACTAACTTGTTCGTTAGATAAAATTTACTAATAAATTAAACTGGAAAAAAATCCAGTTTTTGTTTCAACGAATTAATCTTTATAATTAAATAAAAAAATGTCGTGATTTTTTTGGAATAAAAAAACGATGTTTGAGCGTAGCGAGTTTCGTTTTTATTTTCAAAAATGCTTAGACTAAAGCCGAGGGATGCAAGGGGATGGCGACTGTTCCCCTTGCACTTTTTTTAAAAATAAAATAATATATAAAAAAATGAATTAACTTTTTATTCACAAGAATTATCTAAAATTTAAATCTAGAAATTTAAAAAAATCCTCTTTTTGCTGCATAAAAAAATTCCAATGTTTTTCCCATACAAAATATATTTAACATTCCGTAACTCCCTAATATTCCGAGCATTCAAAGCACACATTATCATCCTGCACTCATTCTTCCAGCTCTCTAAAATTTCAATCACTTTCTCAACCTCATACTTCACAGCCAATTCTAAAATTATCTTTGAAATTCCTACTGCTCTTGCCCCCAAAACTAATGATTTTACAATGTCTAACGGATTTCTAACTCCTCCACTTGCAATAATTTCCACTTTATCCACACAATCTTTCAGATTCAAAAGGCAGGAAACCGTAGTCTGCCCCCAATTATCCAAATAATGGAGCCCATTTCCCGTCTCATATTTTCAATAAATGCAAAGCTAGTTCCCCCACGACCACTAATATCAAAAGTCTTTATTCCAAGTTCAAGCCCCTTTTTCACCGTATTCTCAGTCATCCCAAACCCAACTTCCTTCAAAACAATCGGAACTTCAATATTTCTCGCAAATTCTCTCAAATTATTCTCCCATTCCCTAAAATTCCTGCTTCCTTCAGACATAATAAGTTCCTGCATAAGATTAACATGAACTTGTAAAAACAGCGGATCCAAAGCCTCAACAGCCTTAATCCCAGCCGTAAAATTCTTATCAATCCCAATATTCGTAGCAAGTTTCAATCCAGGATTTTCCCTTTTCACAATTTTAAACGAATCATCCCCAACATTTTTCAAAGCTGCACTATAAGATCCAGTTACGAATAACAACCCACATTCACTCGCAACTCTCGCCAACTTCTGATTAATCTTTTTCGCATTCTCACTTCCACCCGTAATTGCATTAATAAAAAACGGCACTTCAAATTCACACCCTGCAAATTGAGTTTTCAGCTCAATTTCTTCAAGATTATATTTTGGAATAGAACAATGAATAAGCTCAACCTCATCAAAGCTATTATACTCACTCCTATGCTCCAACGCATACCTAATATGCTCATCTTTCCTATTTTTTTCAATTTTTTTCTCCTCTTTTTATTTATTTAAATCATTTATAAAAGTTTAAAATCCAACAAAAAAACTATGTTTTTTTATGACTAATTTCTCTGTTTTTCTACATCTAACTCCTTCTTTTTCCCCACTCTCTGACAAGGGATCTTTACCTCTTGTGACAATATACACAAACTTTAGTATTTAATAAAAATAAATATCTTGAAGCAAGGGTCTTTGACCCCTTGTATAAATAAAAAAAACTTAGATTATTGAAACATATCTATTTATAATTTTTTTCAGAATACAACAATTCAATCCCCAGTTTTTTTCCATTTTTTTCCACAACTATCTTTAGTATCCCTTTTCATCAAAAGAAAATGCAATTCCCGCAATCTCCTCCACCTGCTCCACTGCTTTTTTTGCACAAATATCCAAATCTTGTGTCGCACTTACCAGCTCTTTTTAATTTCTTGCTATAAATATTTTCATCTAAATTTTCAAGCAATTTCCCATTTTCATCAATACATTCTTTAATTGCCAACTTATCCCCATTTTTTATAGCTTCCCTAAGTTTTTTCACAATTTCTTCCACATCCTTCAAAAAAATTTTTCACTTTCACAAATAGAACTTTTTCACAATGTTTATCAAATCCTTTGAAATAGCAGGCTCCTTTGTCCATCCAGCCAAAAATTCACAGCTTAAGCTATTTTTTTATCCTTTTGATTAGGTTCTTTTTTTCATTAAAATAAAGTTCAGAAATTTCATAATTCCAGTCAGTTTCTAATACATCTTCCAAAGTTTCCTTTTCTATTAATTCTCTAATTCTCTTTCTGTCAAAAGATCTGTAAAAAAATAAGATTTTTCATAAGAAATGCAGGCAATATCGCCCATAGAGCCATTATCTCCACATTTTTAGCAAGACATAAGAAGACAATTTAAAAAAAGCATTTCCTTAGAAATTTCCAAGTTATATAAGCTCAAAATGGACTTTATTGTCAAAATTACAACACTCCCGCTTGAGCCAATTCCAAATTTTTTTCCCATCTCTTTCCATTTTTTTCCCAGTAATTTTTCATCTCAAAAAGGCTTGATTTCCAAATTTTTTTAACTTTAAATATTCGCTCATAACAGATATTGCTTCACAAATAAGCAAATAATTTTTTATCAAAATTTTTGCAAAAATATTTTTCATTATTAAAAGTATCTTTTTCAAGAGTCAATTTATAGTCAAACATATCTGAAAAAAACCGTATATTCATCCGTATCTGAAAAAAACTTATTCTTGATTCCATAAATATATTTACATTTTTTTATAATCGCACTCTGTCCAGCCGTCAAAATTGAATATTCTCCGGCGATATAGAGCTTTCCACAAGTTTTTATTAGTTATTATTTTTATTTTTCCAGCATTTTTTTCTCTTTCAATTTTTTTATTTTTTAGTTCATAGAAAATTTATCATTTATTTGTAAATTATACCATAAAAAAATAGGATTTTTAAACTGTTTGACAATAGAAATATAATATGATACCATTAACTAGTAAAATTTAAAAAAAGGAAGTGGTTTTTAATGAACGAATTAATAAAACAATTACAAAAATAGACGTTCTGTAAGGGAATTTACAGGCGAAAAATTAAAGGAAGAAGATCTTCAGACAATTCTTGAAACTGCCCAAAGAGCTGCAAATTCAATTAATGGTCAGCAAACTTCATTAATTGTCATAAGAGATAAGGAAAAATTAGCAAAAATCGCAGAATTATGTGGCGGACAAAAACATATCGCCCAAGCCGAAGCATTTATTTTTGTACTAATCGACTTCCACCGTGGAGTTTATGCTTCAAATTCACTTGGAAAAAGAAACATCGCTCCAAAATCAGCCGATGGAATCCTAGTTGGAGCAGTAGATGCTGGAATTATGGTAAACGCATTGCAAACTGCAGCTTTTGCCCTTGGTTATGGAAGCACTGTAATCGGAGCAATTAGAAAAGAAACAAAAGAATTCATAAAAATGCTAGGACTTCCAAAATACGTCTTCCCAATCGTTGGAACAACAATCGGAGTCCCAGCCGAAAGAAACCTAACAAGAGTAAAACCAAGAGTCCCACTAGATACATTCGTATTTGAAGACACTTATAATGCTAAAAAAGTAGATGAAGGCATAGAATTCCACGAAAAAGACACCATAAAATGGCGTGAAGAAAACAATACCCCACAACTGCCATCATACAAAGAAATGCTAGTAAGAATCTACGAAAACTTCTACAACAAGTCAAAAACAGGATTTAGAAGATCAAGGATTTAAATTTACTGATTACTTGGAAGAACAATAAAAAAAATTATTTTTTTAATTAAAATAATCATTATTAGAAATTAAAAATGTCGTGATTTTTTTGGAAATGAAAATTTCTGTTTGAGCGAAGCGAGTTTAATTTTCATTTTTCAAAAAAATGCTTAGACAAGCAGGGGTTTGCAAAAGGGGATGGCGACTGTTCCCCTTTGCATTTTTTTAAAAAAATAAAAAAATATGGAAAGTATGGGAATAACATATATTCATAAAAAAATAATTTAAAAAAATAATAGATTATTCAATGAAAACTTTAATAACAATAAAAAAATAATATCTTGTATAATATATTAAAAAAATTTTGGAGGAAAAAAAGATGATAAAATTTACAAAAAGCAAGAAAAAAATATTAATGGGATTAATGGTATTGGGACAATTAACAGCAGTCCCTGCTATTGCAAATGCCGCTCCAACCACAAAAGAAGCCGCAGAAGTTAAAAAATACGATTCCCTAAATACTGCAGCCCAAGACTATGCGAAAGCGCTGCAAGAAATTTCAAATTACGGTTCACGTGAAATGTTAAAATCAATTAACCCAGATGTTGACAAATATGTTGCAAAAGTAAATGACCCAACATTAAAAAAACAATGGGAAGATTCAAATACAATGCTTATTGAACAATTTGAAGTGTCAGTTTACAAAGTAAATGAAAATGGAAATGATGGCGAAGTTGTATTTTTGATTAAAGGATACGATGAAAAGGCACTAGATAAATATTTAGGAGATAATGCAAGCCAATATGCAAAAAGTCGACAGCGGAAAAGATGAAGTTGAAGTTGACATTGAAAAAAATATAAAACTTCAATATAATTATTTAAAAAAATACAAAAAAATCAATTTAGCAACATCTACTGTTAAATTTGCCAAAGGAAGCGACAATAAATGGCAAGTTACTAAATAAATTTTTCTTTGTAATTTAGCAGCAAAAATTTTTGACTTGTTATTTATACCCAAAACTATTTGAAAATTAAACTATTTGAAATTAAAACTATGTAAAATTTAAGAGCTGAATAAAGTAGTCATAGTTTTTTTGAATTTAGTTTTAAAGGCAGTTTTACTGTGAATATAGAATTTAAAAATAAATATCCAAATAAAAAAAGCTAGAGAAATCTAGCTTAATTTTTTTACAATAACAAAATATAGTTTTAATTCTATTCAAGACTAAACTGTCAATAATTCTTTTTCCTTTTTTTATTCAAGGCATCATCAACTTGTGCGATAAATTTATCTGTTGTTTTTTGAACTTTTTCTTCATTTGATTTCAATTCATCTTCTGTAATTTCACTGTCTTTTTCAAGTTTTCTTAATTTGTTGTTTATGTCTTTTCTTACGTTTCTAATTGCAACTTTTCCTTCTTCAGCTTCTTTTTTTACCATTTTTACATATTCTTTTCTACGGTCTTCTGTAAGTTCTGGCACAAGAAGTCTGATAACTTTTCCATCATTTGAAGGATTAAATCCTAAGTTTGCCTGCAAAATTGTTTTTTCAATCACTGGAATTAATGATTTATCCCAAGGATCAATTACTAATAATCTAGCTTCTGGAGCTGAAACTGTTCCAACTTGGTTAAGCGGAGTTGGTGAACCATAAGCTTCCACAGTTACTCCGTCAAGCATAGAAACGCTCGCACGTCCTGCTCTTACGTGTGAAAATTTTTCTTTTGTATTTTCCACAGATTTTGCCATTTTTTCTTCAGCTTCTTTTAAAATTGCGTCTAACATTCTTACCACCTTTTTTTATTTTTTTATTTTTTTCAATTTTTTTACCTAATATTTTTTTATTTTTTTACAGTTGTTCCTATATCTTCACCTTGAGCCATTTTTAGTATATTTCCTTCTTCCAAAGCGTTAAATACTACAATTGGCATTTGGTTTTCCCGGCATAGTGAAAGTGCCGCTGTATCCATTACTCCTAAATTTTTTGAAATTGCTTCATCAAAAGTTACAGTGTCATATCTAACAGCATCACTAAATTTCATCGGATCCTTATCGTAAATTCCATCAACTTTTGTACCTTTTGCAAGCACATCCGCTTGAATTTCCACAGCTCTTAAAGCTCCCGAAGAATCTGTTGTAAAGTAAGGATTACTTGTTCCACCTGCAAAAATAACAACTCTTCCCTTTTCCAAATGTCTTATAGCTTTACGTCTTATGTAAAGTTCTGCCACTTGCGGCATTTGAAGCGCAGTCATCACACGTGTCGGAACTCCCAGACTTTCGATTGAATTTTGCAATGCCAGCCCATTCATAACAGTTGCAAGCATTCCCATTGTGTCGCCAGTAACTCTGTCGAACCCTTTTTCCATCCCGCTTATTCCACGAAAAATATTTCCACCGCCAATAACAATAGCAATTTGTACACCTTTTTCATGAACATCCTTTATTTGTTTTGCAAAACTTTCAAGCACTTCATTTGAAAATCCAAATTCCTTATCCCCTGCAAGTGCTTCTCCACTTAATTTTTAATAATATTCTTTTTATATTTAAACATTTAGGAGCCTCCATAGATTTTTATTATTTTTAAATAATATTTTTTTATACTAAATCCCATTAAAAAAATAGAAGTCCTGTTATATTATTGCTAACAAGGAGTCTTAATCTCTTGCAAAAAAACTTCATAACTGGTCAACTATTTAAATAAAAAAATAATTATTTAAAAAAATTTGCGAAAAATAAAGGGATTTAATTCCCCTTATAGTAAAAAAATTAATTTCAGAAATTTGTGCAGCTACTTCAGCAGCGAAATCTACTTCTTCTTTTTCGATTCCTTCTCCAACTTTAAATCTGTCAAATGAATTTATTGTGCTAGGGGCAATAAATTTTCCGATAGTAACGCTGTCATCTCTAACATATTTTTGTTGTACTAAACAGTTTTCTTCGTAGAATTTTCTCATTTTTCCTTCTAATATTTTTTCAATAATATTAGCAGGTTTTTCCTTCTGCAGTCAATTGATGTCTTGCAATTTCTTTTTCTCTTTCCAAGTCATCAGCTGTAACTTCTGATTTATCCAAGTATTTTGGATCCATTGCAGCAATGTGCATTGCAACACCTCTTGCTTTTTCAATATTTTCAGGAGTAGCTTCTCCATTAACATCTAATAATACACCAATTTTTTTCCACCCAAGTGAATATAAGTTTCAATGAATCCATCAGTAGAAATTACTTTTTAATCTTCTGATATTCATATTTTCACCAATTTTAGCAATTAATTCAGTTAAGTGAGTTTCAACTGTTTTTTTCCTTCAAATTCAATTGCCTTCAATTCATCTTCACTTGTCAAGTCATGATTTAAAGTCAAATCTACTAATTTTTCCCCAAATGATTTAAATTCATCATTTTTTTAGCAACGAAGTCTGTTTCAGAGTTAAATTCCAAGATAGCACCTTTTTTTCTATCTTCAGAAACTGCTGCAAATACCAATCCTTCAGCTGCTACTCTTCCAGATTTTTTTAGCCGCTTTTAGCAATCCCTTTTTCTCTTAACCAGTCAATTGCTTTTTCAATATCTCCACCGTTTTTCTTGTAAAGCCTTTTTTTACAGTCAAGCATTCCTGCTCCTGTTCTTTCTCTTAATTCTTTAATAAGTGCTGTTGTAATTGCCACTTTATTTTCCTCCTACTATTTTTTTATTTATTTTTTTATTTCATCAATAAATGATTTACTATTTTAATATTATCAGCATCATTATCTTTTTTTAGCTGTCTCTAATACCTTTTTTTAGCCCATCTTTCTGCTTCCTTAGGATTTCCAGCGTGATAATATCCAAGTGCTAAAAAGGTATTGTGCCTGCATCATTCCTTTTTTATTTTTTTATTTTGACCATAGAAACACGAGGTTATTTTTTGAATAATTTAAAATTACTATTTTTGGCAACAACAGGGGAATGGCTTTATTCCCCTATCATTTTTATTTGATTTTCTTGATTATATTTTTAGATTATGCTTCTGGAGTTTCTTCAACAACTTCTTCTACTGTTTCTTCAACGATTTCTTCGCTTGCAGGAACTTCCACTTCTGCTCCTTCAGCAACATTTTCAATTCCACCATTTCCTTCAATTGCAGCATTTGCAATAACTTGCGCAAATAATTTTACTGATCTTATAGCGTCATCATTTGCAGGAATTTTGTAAGTTACTAAATCAGGATCTACATTTGTATCGATTAATGCGATTACAGGAATTCCTAATTTTTTAGCTTCTTCCAATGCCAAGAATTCTTTTTTGATGTCAACTACGAATAATGCAGCTGGTAAAGTGTTCATTTCTTTAATTCCACCGATGTTTTTAGAAAGTTTTGCCATTTCTTTTCTTAATAACCCAGCTTCTTTTTTAGTGTAAGCTGTATCTAAAGTTCCATCAGCATCCATTTCTTCAAGTTCTTTTAATCTTTTTACTCTTTTTTTGATAGTTTCCAAGTTAGTTAATAATCCACCTAGCCATCTGTGGTTTACATAAAATCCTCCAGCTCTTTGTGCTTCTTCTTTAATAGCTTCTTGAGCTTGTTTTTTAGTTCCAACAAATAATACTTTTCCACCTTCTTCAGAAATTTGTCTAACAAATTCATAAGCCGCTTCAGTTGCTCCTAAAGTTTGGTGTAAATCCAAAATATGGATTCCGTTTCTTTCTGTAAAAATATATGGTTTCATTTTAGGATTCCATCTTTTTGCCTGATGTCCAAAATGTGCTCCCACTTCTAATAATTGTTTCATTGTAATAACTGCCATTACGTTTTTCCTCCTAAATTTTTTTTTGGTTTTTCTCCCACTTCTCTTCAAAAGACAGATTGTAATTTTTCGCTTTTTTTATTCAAACTTTTTATAATTTTTTTAAATATTCTGAAAAATTGCAACACCCTATCTCTAAATAATACAAAGTGTGATTTATATTTAATAATCACCGTATTTTACCATTTTTTTATCACTTTTTGTCAATACTTTAAAAATTTTCTATCAATTTCACCTGATCATCCAGCAAAACAGTTTTCATTTTTTTCATTTCTTTGCTGTCTCAATTCATTATATTTCGCCACAAATTCATTCTCTGTCAATCTTTGATCCCTTAATTTGCCAACTTCCCGTTTAAAATCTCTTTCATATTTTAAAATACGTGATTTTTGAACATTTGTCAAATCAAGGCTGTCAACAAGATTTTTAACCTTGTCATTTTTCTCATTAAACATTTCCTTTTGGGAATTTATATAAGAATTGTAGGCTTCCAGCTGCTCATTAGACAAAACTCTCGCAATCGCTCTATATCTATCCTCTTCGATTTTTCCCAATTTTATCCTTTTTCACATCAAACTGCACCAGATTTTTTTCCACTCCCTCAGCTTTTTTTCTGATATTCATCAAAGATTTTTTTGACAATTTTTTTCTGCTGATTTTTTTAGTGGCATTTACAGCTTTAAACAAGTCCTCTTTGGAAACTTTCACAGTATAAACCTTTTTGATAGTAATCCTCATAAGAATAAGATAAACTACTTATTTCCCAATACCAATATAGATAAAAGTGCTAATTTCTTTACTTTTTTTCATCTTCTTATTTTTTTCCTTTGCTTTTTCAACATATTTTTCCATTATTTTTTTAACAAGGGGTCAAAGCCCCTTGCTGTATAATATTCTAAAAAGCAAGCTGTTCCTGAAAAAAACTTCTTGCTATATTTTTAAATTATTAATTATTTGAATTATTATAATTAGGTGCTTCCTTCGTAATTATAACATCGTGCGGGTGGCTTTCCTTAAGTCCGGCTCCTGTTATTTTTACAAATTTTCCATTTTCTTTCAATTCTTTAATTGTAGGTGTTCCGCAATATCCCATTCCAGAACGAAGTCCACCGCAAATTTGATAAACTGTGTCCTTTAATGCACCTTTATGTGGAACCATTGATTCGATTCCTTCTGGAACTAATTTTTCAGTTGCCGCTTCAAGCTGAAAATATCTGTCGCTGCTTCCTCTCTTCATTGCCGCAAGTGATCCCATTCCAGCATAAGTTTTAAATTTTCTACCGTTATAAAGAATTTCTTCTCCAGGCGCCTCATCAGTTCCTGCAAGCATTCCTCCAAGCATTACACAGTCTGCTCCAGCCGCAATCGCTTTTACAACATCTCCAGACAATTTAATTCCACCATCAGCAATAACTCCAATTCCTTTATCCTTACAAACTTCTGCAATATTCATAACAGCTGTTATTTGTGGTACTCCAACTCCTGATATAACTCTTGTTGTACAGATAGATCCAGGCCCAACTCCGACTTTTACTGCATTTACCCCAGCTTCAATCAAGTCAAGCGCAGCTTCTGGAGTTACAATATTTCCACCAATAATGTCCAAATCAGGAAAAGCTGCCCTGATTTCCTTTATTTTATTAATAACTCCAATTGAATGTCCATGAGCTGAATCAATTGCAATAATGTCAACTCCAGCTTCAACCAGTGCAGTTACTCTTCTCAAAGTATCAGTTCCAATTCCAACTCCTGCTCCAACTCTAAGTCTTCCTTCCTTATCCTTAGCAGCATTAGGGTAATTAATAACATTGTCAATATCTTTAATTGTAATCAGACCTTTTAATTTAGTGCCTTCCACAATCGGCAATTTTTCAATTCTATTTTCCAAAAGAATAGATTTTGCCCCTTCAAGAGTCGTTCCAACAGGAGCAGTTACCAAATTATCCTTTGTCATAATATCCACAACTTTCAATGACAAATCTTCTCTATATTTCAAGTCACGATTCGTAATAATTCCCTTTAAATTACCTTCATCATCAACCACAGGCAATCCAGAAACCTTATAATTTTTCATCAGATCATGAGCATCCTTTAAAATAGCATCTTCCTTCAATGTAATCGGATTTGTAATCATTCCGCTTTCATATCTTTTTACCTTAGATACTTCATCAGCCTGTCTTTCAATAGTCATATTCTTATGAATAAACCCAATTCCACCTTCTCTTGCAAGCGCAATCGCAAGTTTTGATTCTGTAACCGTATCCATCGCAGCACTCAAAATCGGAATATTTAACACCAGATTCTTAGTTAAATTAGTTTTTAGCGACACTTCATGCGGCACAACACTAGATGCTTGCGGAATTAGCAACACATCATCAAAAGTCAATCCTTCAGAAATTACAACTTTATCTTTTTGACTCATTTTAAAATTCCTCCTAATTCTATTATTTTTTTAAATTTTGCTTTATTTTTTTCTATCTTCCAAAAATTTCCTAATTAAACTACTTCACATCAATTTTTTTAATTATATTATTTTTATCACAAAATATACTATAATTTCAATACTTTTCTAGAAAGATTTTTTTGTAATTAATTTCTCATTTTAAATATACTCAAATTCATTTAAATAATATCCCGTTATAAATTTGGCATTTCAGGCAAAACTTGTCCGCCATCTACAACTATTGTCTGCCCTGTAATAAATCCAGCTTCACGGCTTGCCAGAAAAACAGCTGTATATCCAATATCTTCAGGCTTTCCTAAAGTATAAAGCGGTATCATCTCTTTCATTTTCTTGATATATTTCTCTCCAGCCTGCATCAGTCCATCTGTCAAGACATTTCCAGGCTGAATTGCATTAACTGTAATTCCATATTTTGCATATTCCAAAGCAGCAGTTCTCATAAATCCCAGCTGAGCTGATTTACTTGCTCCATAGTGCGCCCATCCTGAATATCCTGTAATAGCGCCTGTGATTGAAGAAGTAAGTATCACTCTTCCGTAACTTTGCTTTTTCATATATTTCAATGCTGCCTGTGCCACCAAAAAAGTTCCTTTCGCATTTACATTCTGAACCTTGTCCCAGTCTTCCTCTGTCATATCTTCAATAGCCACTTGCGGAAAAATCCCGGCATTTGAGCAAAGAATACTCAATTTTCCATATTTTTCACAAATGCTTTGAACAACATACTGCACTTGATCTTTATCTGTAACATCAAGATAACAAAAATCCCCATCCAGCTCATTTGCTGTCATCTTCCCATTTTCCTTATCAATATCTCCAATAATAACCTTCGCTCTAGCCTGTCTCAATGCTTTCGCAATTCCTTTTCCAATTCCTTTTGCTCCTCCTGTAACAAGAGCAACTTCACCTGCTAAATCAAACATTTCATATCATATCCTTTCCCATCATATTTTTTTATCCTTTAAACTTAACTCCAAAACTTTTTCTTTCGCAACTTTAATAAAATAAATTTCACTTTCCTTTTCAGCCACTTCCTTATAAAAATTCCATTGCTTTTTCAAAATCTCCAATTTCTTCGTATGTTATTGCTAAAAGCATTCTCCACTTGCAGTTTATACAATCTCTTTTTCTGTTTTTGGTAATATTTTTTCAAGTTCAACAACCTTTTTGTTCAGGATTATCTTCATAATCTAAAAAAATTTCTAATAAGTTTTTTTATTAGATTCTTTCTTAATATTCTCATCAAATATTTTTTTCTAGCTTCTTCTTTTTTTCCGTTGTAATATTTATATTCTGCTAAATTCATATAATAACAATATCTCACTATTGGCAATGTAAACCTGCTTATTCTCACTTCATTCAAATACCTCAATGCTTCTTCCTCTTTATTTAATAACCTAGTAATAGGCTGACAAATTAATTCTATGAATATCTTTCATAATATTAATTTTTTTCATCTTATATAGTTTTTCTCCATCACAATACTTTTTTTGAAAGATTCAATTTATACACATAATATTGCGATCTCAATAAAATTATCAAATAGATTATCAAATAAAAAAACACCACTACATTTATTATTAAAATTATAAAAACTCCTAAAATAAATTTTTTTCTTCAAAAAAATTTCCAAAAAGTTTATTCATAATTATTAAATAAATACACAAAAAAATTAATTCATATATATACGTTTTTTTGCTAGTGCTTTTCCTCATTTATTATTCTCCTTCTCCATTCAATTTCACAATTTCCACAATTACATCAGTTGCCAAAATCATACTTTCAAGTGCAACAAATTCATATTTTCCATGAAAATTTTCTCCACCTGCAAAAATATTTGGTGTAGGAAGTCCCATAAATGAAATTTTAGAACCGTCTGTTCCACCACGAATTGGCTCAATTATTGGTTTTATTCCCAAATTTTCCATTGCTTTTTTAGCGATTTCCACTACATTCATATGATCTTTAATTATTTCACCCATGTTGTAATATTGGTCTTTTATCTCAACACTTACCAATTCTTTTCCATATTTTTCATTAATTTTTTTCGCAACATTTGCTGCAAATTTTTTCTTTGCTTCAAATTTTTCTCTATCATGATCCCTCAAAATATACGACAATTCTGCTTCTTCACAATTCGAATTAATTTTATCAAGGAAATAGAAACCTTCATATCCTTCTGTTTTTTCAGGCACTTCATCAGCTGGAAAACTGTTCACAACCTCTGCTGCAATTAAACTTGCATTTATCAATTTTCCCTTTGCTGTTCCAGGATGTACGCTCTTACCTTTTATCTTGAAAACCGCTCCTGCTGCGTTAAAACTCTCATATTCAAGCTCTCCAACAGGTCCTCCATCCATCGTATACGCAAAATCAGCACCAAATTCTTCCACATTAAAATTATCTGCACCACGACCAATTTCCTCATCAGGTCCAAATGCCACTTTTACAGTCCCATGCTTAATTTCTGGATGCTCAATCAAATACTTCATCGCTTCAACAATTTCCACAATTCCAGCTTTATCGTCAGCCCCCAAAAGCGTAGTCCCATCAGTAGTAATCACCGTTTTCCCCACATAATTTTTCAAATTAGGAAACTCCTCAACTGACAACACAATATCTTTCGCCTCATTCAACACGATATCTTTCCCATCATAATTTTCCACAATTTTCGGATTAACATTAGTCGCATTAAAATCCGCAGTATCCATATGTGCAATAAATCCAATCACAGGCACATCTTTATCAACATTTCCAGGCAATGTTGCATTCACAAAACAAGCATCATTCACATAAACATTTTCCATCCCAATATCTTCCAATTCCTTCACAAGAATCTTCGCAAACTCAAGTTGTGTCGGTGTCGATGGAATAGTTTCACTTTTCTCATCCGATCTAGTCTCAAATTTTACATATCTCAAAAATCTATCTTTTAATGTCTCATACATTCTTATCAATCCTCTTTTCTTTCCGATATTTTTCCTCTTTATATTTTTTTATTATATCACATTTATTTCATTCAAAAATAGAAAATTTTTCGTTTGACAATTTTTAAAGTATTACAATCTTTAACATTATAATAACAATATCCTATTTTTCTAAAAATAATAAAACTTTTCCTAGTTTTAATCATTAATAATATATATATTTATATGAATATTAATATATATTTTATATTTTACTTTTTTTAGTTTTTGAGATAATATTAATAAATGATAAAAAGATGTAGGAGTAAAATTATGGAATCGCATCATTAGTTATAGGAATTATTTCATTAATCCTTTCTATTTTTTTGTAGGTGGAATAACTGGAATTATCCCAGCCATAGTTGGTATAATACTCGGTATTTTAGGTAGAAAAGATGAAACTCAAAAAAAGTATGGCAACTGGAGGATTAGTTTGTTCGATAATAGCTCTTGTATTAGGACTTATTATTTGGATTGCCTGTGCTTTAGTATTAGGGAGGATTGGCTGCCGCTGGTAGTGCAGTTCAATAATCATTTAAAAATGGAGCTTTCTCCATTTTTTTATAAAAACTAATCTCTGAAAGGATAAAGATGATACACGAACATGTTAATTTAGGAATTTCCATTGGAAATTTTTTTAATTCCATATTATGGACTTATGATAGTTTTGGGTTTATTTGCTGCCTTTTTGGGTTTGCTTATTTTCAAGTTAAAAAAATATAATTTAAGTATGGATGACTTTACACTAATAGCGGCAACTAGCTGGACTTTTTGCAATTATAGGTTCAAAATTGTTATTTTTTATAATTTCCTGGAAATATATCGATTTTAAAAGACTGACTGAGTTAAAATATTTAAATGAAATTATGGCAGGGAGGATTTGTGTTTTTATGGCGGCTTAATTGGAGCAATAATAGGTATTTTTATTTCAAAAAATGTTTAAAATAAATATAAAAACATATTTACGTTATTGTACTCCAGTAATTCCAACATTGCACTTTTTTCGGACGAATAGGATGTTATCTAGTCGGCTGCTGCTATGGAGAACCTTTTTAAAAGTCATTTTTCAGTAACATATACACATTCCTTATTTGCCCTCAAATAATATCCAGTTATTTCAACACAGCTTGCAGAAGCCGCAGCTCTTCTTTTAATAGCAGTATTTTTACTAATTTATATCAATAAATTTAAAGGAAAGCATGCTTTTTGAATTGTATATTGTGCTTTATGGAATAATAAGATTTATTTTTAGAATTTTTTTAGATATGATAGTTATAGAGGATTATTTCAGGTTTTTCAACATCTCAATATATTAGCATTTTTAATCCTATCAGTTTTGTTTTTTTCTTCTTTACAAGAAAAAGCAGATCAAAAACTTTTAAAAATAAAAAAACAGTAAAAAGATTTAATTCCAAATCAGCCTACTGTTTTTATTCCTCCAAATTTTGTTAAAACATCATCCTGTATTGTCTTAGCCCATCTCGCCATCTGCCTCAACGTTATTTTCTCAACAATTCCATTCTCAGCATTTTTTTGGCTTCCAATAATCACAACTTCATCATTCATTTTTACATTTTCTATATTAGTCAAGTCAACAAAAATCATATCCATACAAATTTCCCCAATAATCTTGGCTTTTTGACCATTTACTAAAACATATGCTTCCCCTGAATTTTCAATCTGCTTTTGAAGTCCGTGAGCATAGCCTATTGCGACAATTCCTATTTTAGAATCATGCTTCACAATTCCTTTACTTCCATAGGAAACCTTGTCATTTTTCTTGACATTTCTAATATTTATGATTTTTGACTTTACTGTTATTACATCCAAAAGGCCCACATCAGTTGACAAAGGCTCCATTCCGTAAAGTGCCATTCCAATTCTTGCAAAGTCATAGTTGTATTTTTTGCCATATTTGAAAAGAAGCGGGCTTGCTTGAAGATGGCTGTATTTGTACCTTACATTATTTTTGAGAAAATATTTTTCAGGATTTTTTTCATATTTTTTTCAACTTGCTTTTTCTGTTTCAGCCTGATTTTTCTGCATCGGAAATATGCGAAAAAAATCGAGATTATCTCTAATCTATTTTTTTGATTTATTATTCAAATTGTATTTTTTTACTATTTTAACCAATTCCAAAAATCTCATTTTTTTATCAAATCCAAGCCGATTCATTCCACTGTTTACTTTTTATATGAATTTTTCAATGTCATATTTTCAAAAAAATTCATCTAAGATTTTTTTAAATAATCAAGTAGCTGCGAAAAGTTAAAAACTGTTAATTCAATGTTATTTCTTATTGCATCTCCTACATTTTCAGGCTTTACATAATTAAGAGCCATAACTTTTTATTTTGCCATTCTGATTCTTTAATTTTAAATTTTTTTCAGCAGTTTCTGGATTTTTTTACCGCCTCTTCAATATATGCCACTGCAAAATAATCACATTTATTCTCCAGAAGTATTGGCAGGATGTTCTCAATTCCTAGCCCGTAGGCATTATCTTTGATTACACAAATAAGATTTTTATTAATGGAACGGACTATTTTCAGATTTTTTTCCAAATTTGATTTATTTATTTCCAGATTTACCAACATTATATTTCTATTCCCTTTAAACTGTAAAGATTACTGGAGCAACGATTCCTAAAACTATAACTAATCTTAAAAGCAAGATTTTACGATAAAGTTTTTGATATTTTATTTCAGGAATTCCTTTATCCTTTAGGAAAAATCCTATTGCTGTGATTTTATTAGATGTATCGCTTCTGCTATATCGGTTTACATAAGGTTCAAATAAAATTTCCTGTCCATCTACTGTAAAATGTATTCTTGGTGTTCCCACATATTTGTCCATATACCCCGAAACATTTTTTTTATTTAAATTCTCCTTGTTTAGCGAAAGTTCTCCCTTTTCCAGTTTTAGCCTGTCGATTCGCAAAAAAATAAACAAAATCCAGACAACAATGGCAACAACTGGCAAAAATGCCGCAACAACCTGCATATGATAAGTTTTCTCTATAATCGAAAATACTGCTCCATACACAACTGACAATATCGCCATTAATATCAGAATTTTACCCACTCCCTTATGAATCATTCCATTCAGTTCAATTTTTTCATCAGTAAGTTCCATAACAAGCTCCTTTCCAGCTTTTTTCTAAATAATTTAAAAATTTGTAATACCTTGAAAATATTATTTTTCTTTAAGAAGTCCTGAATCAATCAGTTTTCTAAATGCCCTAGCCCTATGACTAACCTTCTTTCTTTCCTCATCATCAGCTTCTCCAAATGATTTTTTCAGCTCATACGAATAAAATAACGGATTATATCCAAATCCATTGCTTCCTCTCAGCTCAAATAAAATTTCTCCATTTACTTCGCCACGAAACGAATGAATTTCTCCGTTTGGAAAAGCAATACTCACAACAGATACAAAATGTGCTTGCCTATCCTCTTTCTTTACATCCTTCATCACTTCAAGCAACTTTTCATTTCTCTCTCTATCGCTCGCATTTTCCCCAGCAAACCGTGCCGAATACACTCCAGGCCCTCCATCCAAACAATCCACACAAAGTCCCGAATCATCAGAAATCGTCACAATTCCAGTATAACCAGCTATTTCCTTAGCCTTCTTCATAGAATTTTCCTCAAAAGTATCTCCATCTTCCACAACATCAGGAATATCCATCTCATCAGAATAGTCACAACTTCCAAATCCATTTCCCTCAGTCAATTTTTTTCAAAATCTTTTATTTTTCCCTTTATTTTTTTAGTTGCCAAAAAAACACCTTCATAATTTCACCTTCCTTCCTTTAAACTTCAATTACACTTTTTTTCTTAAAGATTTTTTTCTTTCGCATAATTATCCTTTATAATTTTATTTACAACATTATGCACATCTTTTTTTTCTTCCCTTGACATATTTTTCAAGTCAACTGGTTTATCCACAATAATTTTTATATTTTTATTTGGTGTTATTTTCAAACTTTTACGGCTTTGCACCTCATAAGTCCCCACTATCGTAATCGGTAATATTCTAGCATTTGTATCAGTTGCAAGCTTAAAACTTCCCTTTTTAAATTCTCCAATTGTTCCATCCTTACTTCTGCTTCCTTCAGGGAAAATCACATAGGAATGTCCTTTTTTTATTTTGCTTATCGCATCCTTCATATCCTTCATCCCTTGCCTAGCATTTTTCCTGTCCAGAAAAATACAGTCAAACGAACGCATCCATCGCCCAATAGCAGGCCATTTTTTCATTTCCTTCTTAGCAATAAACGAAAAGTCAAGCGGCAAATACCCAAGCAATGCTGGAATGTCAACATTACTCTGATGATTTGAAATTAATATGACAGCTTCATTATTTTCTCGTATTTTCCTTACTTCCTCTTCACTTCCATTTTTATAAATAACATTTACTTTACTTCCAGAACCCCATATTAAATTCTTCCCCCAATTTTTCGCTACCCTGCACACATATCTGTATCTTTTTTCACCCCTATTAAATATTAGATACCAAATATGAAAAATACTTCCATAAATAAAAGTACCTACAAGTACAAGATGATAAAATATGGTTCTCATATAATTTTTCCTCCTTTACTATTATTTTTTTGTATAACTGCAATTCATTATTCATAATTTTCCCTTATATTCCTTCAATTTCTTAAAAAAATCTTGTCAAGAGAAAATCCCTGCCTTGCCAAATACTGTATAAGTTTCTGCTCTTCCTTTATTTTTTTCATCCCGCTCATTATTTACATTAACTTTTTTACCTTTTTTTTCAATCAATTTTTCTAATTTTACATCTTCAACATTTTCTTCCTTTTCCTCATCCAAAGTCAAATATGCCTTTTCAACCAAATCTTTATTGATTCCCTTTTGAAAAAGATTATAGGAAATACGGTTTTTCCCATACGTTCTACTTTCAATATACGACATTGCATAATCCAAGTCATTTAAATACCCAAACTCCTCCAGTTTTTCTATTGCCCGTAAAATAGCTACCTTATTTCTATATTTTTCCTCTAATTTTAGCCGCACTTCCTTTTTTGTCCTGTCCTTTAATGAAATTAGAAAAATCCCCTTTTCAAGAGAGGCTTCATAAGAAACCTCATCATAAAACCTCTCAATATCATCATTTACCTTCAAATCATATCTTTGCCTTATAAGCGGGCTTACATCCATAATTTCCCCAGTATCAAGATATATTTTATTCCGATAAATTCTATTAATTTTCATTGCCTTCCATTTCGCCATTTCCATCATTTTGAATTTGGTCATTTTCTATATTTTCAGAGTTTTCCTGTTCATTCTCTTTGTTTTTAGGACGAATGGCTTCCAGCACATCTCTTTCCAGTCTTTCGTAAAGCTCCTTATTTTCCTTTAGCATATTTTCCACATTTACACGACCTTGCCCTAATCTCTCTTCTCCATAACTGAACCAAGCTCCAGCCTTTGAAGCGATTCCTAAATTTATCGCTGCATCCAGCACTTCTCCAATTCTAGAAATTCCCTGTCCATACATAACATTAAATCTAGCTTCTTTAAATGGCGGAGCGACTTTATTTTTAGTAACTTTTACCAAAACTTCATTTCCAATAACATCGTCTCCTTGCTTCACAGAACCCACTCTTTTCACTTCCATTCTAACTGTTGAGAAGAATTTTAATGCACGTCCTCCTGAAGTTGTTGTCTGTGGACCTGGAGTAAATGAAAATCCTCCAATTTTTTCTCTTATTTGGTTAATAAAAATCATAACCGTATCAGATTTTGCAATGCTTCCTGTCAACTTTCTAAGCGCTTTTGACATAAGTCTTGCCTGAAGTCCCATTTGCTGATCTCCCATTTCCCCTTCAATTTCAGCTTTCGGAACAAGCGCTGCAACCGAATCCACAACGATTACATCCATTGCACCACTTCTGACAAGCATATCTGAAATTTCAAGCGCCTGCTCCCCAGTATCAGGCTGTGAAATTAAAAGTTCATCAATATTTACTCCAAGAGCCTTTGCATAAACTGGATCAAGAGCATGTTCCGCATCAATAAATGCCACAGTTCCTCCAGCCTTTTGAGCTTCTGCAATAATATGAAGCGCAAGAGTAGTTTTCCCCGAAGACTCTGCTCCATAAATCTCAATAATTCTCCCTCTTGGGACTCCACCAACCCCAAGTGCTATATCCAAATTCAAGCTTCCTGTAGAAATAGCCCTAATATTCATTTTTTGATTTTCACCAAGTTTCATTATAGCACCTTCACCATAATCTTTCTCGATTTGCTTCAGTGCCAAATTAAGCATTTTCTCTCTTTCACTTAATTTTTTATCATCTTTTTCTTCTGCTTTTTTTCTAGCCATCATACCCTCTCCTTATTTTAACATTTTTGCTTCGAGTATTATTATACCATAATTTAATTGCTTTTTTTATATGTTTTTGTTATTTAAAAAAAATATTTATTTTTATTAAATTCCAATTTTTCAAAAAAACTATATACTCTTCAATATTATTTCCAGCATCTCATTATTTATATCTTCTATTCCCCTCAATTTCATTCTCATTTACACAAGAAATTACATTCCATCCATATTTTACTGAAAGCCCCTTCGCCACTTCATAAGCATTTTTCAAATAATTTTTATCCCTCTCATGAATATCTTTTTCCTTCTTCCCAGTTATCTTATTTTTCCCTATCTTCCATAAGCTTCTGGCTAATTTCAAAAGGAATATCCAAAAATACAACATCTGGCTTCGGTATCCCAATTTTGCCCCACTCTAAATCTGTAAGCCAATCTAAATATTTTTCTCTTTCTGCTTTATCCTGAATTTTTGGAACTTGATGAATCATATTTGAAATTGTATATCTGTCACTAATCACAATCCCTCCATCCTCATAAAATTTTTCCCATTCAGTCTTAAACGAAGCAAACCTGTCAACCAAATAAAGCACCGAAGCCGCATAGGCATTAACTCTTTCCACAGTTTCTCCCAAATTCACCTGCAAGATACATTTTTACAGGCTCTGAAGCCTTGCTTTCATAATTTGGGAAAGATATTTTTTTTACTTTCCCTTCTCCTTTTATTTCCTTCAATTTTTTACACAGCAATTCTGTCTGCGTCTGCTTCCCGCTTCCATCTGTTCCCTCTACAATTATTAATTTTCCCATCTTATCAATTTCCTTTATCTTTTTCTAGTAAATATAAAAAATAAGAAAAAAGCTCTCATAAATTCAAGAGCCTTCAACTTCTCAAATTTTATTTATTTGAGCTCATTTTTTTAAAAAGTAATTTTTACTATATTTATCATATGTTTATTTTTACCATAAATGACTTTTCAAAAGACAAATTTTTATAACAAAAAAATCACAGTTAATCTCTCAACCATGATTTTTTTATTATATTTTTCTACTCCAGCAATCCTTCCATTATTTCATTATGAAATTGCTCTACTTTTTCTACTATTATTCTTAATATTTAAAATATTTTATTTCACTTTGGCAAAACCATAATCTGATTTTCTTCAATTCTTATCAAATTGTTCACTCAATTTGTCATAACTGCTTTAAGATTATTCTTTTTTAGATTTGAACCTTGTAAAAAAATCGGTCTCATCTGAAAACCATTCGTGAAATGATCGTCTCAATTCAATTGAGCATTTGAAAGTCAAGACTGTCACTTCTTGTCAAAAATTGATTTTTCACTTTTCAAACTGGCAGGTGTAACTACTTTTATTTTTTTCCAGTTTCTTCATAAAATTTTATTAGCGATATACAAAATCGTATGTAAACAAAACGAACTATCAAAAGTCTTATTTATCATATTCTTGCTCTTTATTTGATAAATCCTGTATGAATGCAAAATTATATTTGCAAAAACTCACCTCCTTTTTGATTTTTGAATATCGTCTTTAATTATTTCTTTAGAGACTTTTTATAATTACTGATTTCGCTGGATACTTGTAAAAAAAAATTGTATCATAAGAGTATTCTTTTGTCAATCTTTTGTACATAATACAATTCAGCTCCCAAACATCTGAAGTCAGACTTCTTGCCTATCTTTTCGTTAAACCACCGCTTCATAGTCTTCAAATTCATCATAGTACATATCCCATGCATAATCGTAAGGTCTTACTTTTTTTGCATCTTCTTGGATATCTTCATTTTTTAATTTTTACTCTTCCATTCTCTTCTTTTTTTCAATCCTTTACGTGAATTAAGCCAAGAAATTTCTCTATGTGTCAATGCACTTAATTTCCACGAAGCCAAAGCTCCATACTCATGAATTATATTATTTATTATGTACTTACTTTCACTTTTTTTATTTCTTCTATATCTGCATTCATTCCATCTTCAGTAAAAACAGTTCTAACTTCCCTAGAAACAGGTCCATACTTCCATCCTTCAAATACTTCAGCAAAAAGAGGTTTATTCAAAATAGCAAATGTTTCTCTTTGAGAAAAAAATATAATAATTTCTGTAATTTCATTTCATCAATAATCTCTCCTGCTACTCTTTTTATATTCACTAAAAAAATATATTGAGCAACATCTATTATTCTTTCCATATTTGCCATCTCCTTTTTGTTACTCTCTGATAATAAAATTATACCTTTTTTTATTTTTAAAAAAATTCAATATTTTTTTCTTATTATTTAATTTTATTTTTTTATCAGTTTATTCAAAAAGAACTGCACTTCCCATCTTGTTTATTTTTCAAGATTTTTAGATACAGTTCAAAAAAGCTTTTTAATTTTTTTAAAAAATACTCACAGACTCACTAAATATCCAATTTAATTCTTTCAATTTGAGCCCCGACAGTATTTAATTTTAATTCCAATTTATCATATCCTCTGTCAATATGGTAAACTCTATTTACAACAGTCACGCCATCCGCTGCAAGTCCTGCAAGCACCAATGCCGCTCCAGCTCTTAAATCTGATGACATTACTTCTGCACCTGTTAAAGGCAATCCTCCATTTATAAAGGCTACTCCATGTCTTATTGTAATATCTGCTCCCATTCTGTTAAATTCAGGCACGTGCATAAATCTGTTTTCAAATACAGTTTCCTCCATTGAGCTTCCGCCATTTACAAGCACTTGTAATAACATCATTTGAGGCTGCATATCTGTTGGAAAGCCTGGATGTGGCAATGTCTTTATTTTTGACGGTTTTAGATCTCTTGCTTTTCCTATTACGCTCAAAAGTTCTCCATCTTGCTTAAATTTTACTCCCATCGCTTCCAGTTCAGATTTAAATACTCCAAGATCTTCAAGTCTTGCATTTTGTATTTTCAAATCTCCTTCTGTAACTAATGAAGCAATTACATAAGTTCCAGCTTCAATTCTATCTGGCATAATCGAATACTCCACAGCATGAAGTTCTTCAACTCCTTCAATTTCAATATTTGGAGTTCCAAGTCCTGTAATTTTTGCTCCCATTTTGTTTAAAAAGTTTCCTAAATCAACAATTTCAGGCTCTCTTGCCGCATTTGAAATAACAGTTTTTCCAGGTGTTTTTACTGCCGCCATCATTATATTTTGAGTAGCTCCTACGCTTGGAAATCCTAAAGGAATTTCAGCACCTCTCAATTTATCCGCTTTTGCATGTACATATCCATGAACTCTTGTAATATCCGCTCCTAACAGCTCAAATCCCTTTAAATGCAAATCTACAGGTCTTGAACCAATCGCACACCCTCCAGGAAGCGACACAACCGCTTCATCTAAATTTGCAATCATAGGTCCCATTACAAGAAATGAAGCTCTCATTTGTTTTACAATTTCATAACTTGCTTCAGTTCTTTTAAATCCGTTATTTATTATTTTATAAGTATTCTCATCTAACTTTTCTGTTTCCATTCCCAAATCTTCAAGCAGTCTCATTGTTACTCTAATATCTCTCAAATTCGGCACATTTCTTAAAATATATTCTCCCTTTGCAACAAGCGTCGCTATAATTATTGGAAGTGCGGCATTTTTAGCGCCACTCACTTTAATTACCCCATTTAATGGAGTCTTTCCCTTTATTCTAAATCCATCAACCACGTTTTTTTCCTCCTAATTTTTGACATATCGGACATTTTGAACCAAATAATTTGTCCATAAAAGTCAATTCCTTATAATTTTTTTGCATATTCAGGCATTTCTTCTTTTATTATATTTAAATGAAAATCACAAATTGGACTTTCCATAGCTTCATAATATATATCTGGCAAATGTTTCAAATGACACATTTCCAGCTTTGAAGTTACAACAATTTCATCTCCGGCTTCATGCACAACAGCATCCTTTGCCACGACGACAAGTGCAATATCTCCAGAACAAACTAGACTATCTATCATTTTTATATGGTATTTTTTTCTTTTTTTAGCTATTTCAATATATTTTTTTATATCTTCAAACTCAGCATGACGTGAAATAACCATTTTTGCCACATCTTTGTTTTCCAAAGCCTCTTCTATTTCATAATAAATCCCCTTTTCCTTTATTTCCTCAAAAGTAAGAGCCTTTATAATTCTTTCCTTATATTCTCCAAGAAATAAACTTTTTTCAACTTGCGCATTAACTGCTCTATCTGTAACATCTTCTACACTTTTCATAACATCTGTTCCATTATTTCTATTAACACTATTAGTTTTCCATTTTTTTATTTCTCCAATTCATCTAAAACATTAATTTACAATATTTTTTTCATTATACTACTTTTTTTATACATTTCTCAACTGTTTTTTTAAACTTTTTATTTATTTTTAATAATCTTTATTTTTAAAGCATCCTTTCAGCAGTAACTTTTTAAAAAAAGCAGCATTGACAGCACAAAAACAACTTTAAATATTAAAAATATATTCACAAATCTTATTATTTTAGGAATCTCTTCCCTTCCTTCATCTTTTTCTTATTGAAAAAAATCAAAAAGCGAAAATAATACAATATATGCAATCGCACCTAGCAACGAAATATTTCCTGTGAATAAATAGATAACTTCCAGAAAAAGAAAGGCATATACTTTAAAAAGTTGTTCTCTTACTTGTAAAAAAATATTTATCAGATTGTAGTTAGCATACATATATAGCAGAATCAGCATAATGATTCCCAGATATTCTGTTATTATTCCTATTTCTGTCAATATGAAAAAAATACAAAATATGCTATAACCGTAGCCATAAGTATTTTTCAATTTTTTTCATCCTTCTGCTTTCTTAATTCACTTTTTTTCCTTCATTTCTCTAGTCATCTCCCAGTTTTTATATTATTATATATCTTTTTTTAATTTGGATTTTTTTCAACATGTGTACAAGTTTCCATTGTCGTAATGCTTGCATAGCCAAATATCTCCTGAACTATCCGTGTATCAGCATTATCTCCAAGCAAAATCTCAGCAAGCGAATATCTAAAAAAATATGCGGATAAACATTTTTTTCAATTCCAGCATTCTTTGCAATATTTTTTTAAATCCTTCCAGAATTTTTTTCCCTTCGTGCATTTGGAAAAAAATCTTAAAACTATCATTTGCATTTTTTTAATTTTTGGTCTATAAACATCCAAATAGTTTTTTTATTTCATTTTCAAGGCTGTCATAAATCGGCACTATTCGGTATTTTTGAATCTTTCCCAAGCACTTTAATAAATTCATAACTCTTATTTTCCAGATCTTTTATTTCCAAATTTAAAATTTCCGATATTCTAGCACCTGTAGCAATCAAAAATTTAATAATAAGCCTATTTTGCATTCCCTCAGGCATATTCGGACAACTATCAACAATTTTTTTTATCTCTTCCAATGTCAATATTTCAGGCGATCTATACTCCCGCTTTAAAGATCTAACCATCCCTGCCGGATCTTTTTCCACTGCCCTGTTCAAATAACAGAACTTATAAAAAGCCTTTATTGCCGAAACCTTGCTCAACACTGAATTTTTTTTCAGTTTTCCACTTATATATTCAATATAGCCAAAAACATCCTGCTCTTCAATTTCATTATAATTTTTCTCAGAAAACAGGAAAAACTGTACCAGATCACGATTATATCCATTAGCCGTGCTTCGAGAACTTCCCTTTTCATATTCTAAAAAATCAAGAAATTTTCTAATTTGCATTTTATTTTCAAGAGATATGTCTTCTTTTACTTTCTTTTTCCGCTTTTCCTTATTTTCCACTTTCAGATTATCTATACCAATACTTTCTTGTCCCATAGTCCCATTATCTCCTTGGCGTGATTAATAGATGCCTCTGTAATATTGTCTCCTGAAATAATTCTTGCAATTTCCCTTATTCTTTCTTCAGTGTTCAATTCGTGAACTTTCGTTTCTGTAAAGTTATTTTCTATTTCCTTCTTAATGAAAAACTGCTGCTGTGCCTTTCCTGCAATTTGCGGAGAATGTGTTACACATATAATTTGAGTATTTTTTGAAAGTTCTCTTAATTTTTCTGCCACTCTTCTCACAGTTTCACCCGAAATTCCAGTATCAATTTCATCAAAAATAAGCACAGAAATATTATCAACTGCTGAAAATACAGTTTTTAAAGCCAGCATTATACGTGAAATTTCTCCTCCTGAAGCTATTTTAGCAAGTGGCTTAAATGTTTCCCCCACATTTGCTGCAATCATAAATTCTGCATTATCCATCCCGTATATTGTTATTTCCTGAGTTTTTGTAATTTCCACTTTAAATTTTGCATTTTCCATATTCAGGTCATCCAACTGAACATCAACTGTATTCTGTAAATTTTCTGCAATTTTTTCACGAATTTCACTAAGCCTTTTCACTGTCTTGAAAATATTGACCTACAAACTCACTTTTTTCTTTTTTCAAGTTTTCCAGCTCTTCACTTTCAAAATTAACCAATGACAGATCCTTTTCAATCTTGTCCCTATATTCAAGTATTTCAGTAATTGTTGAGCCATATTTTAATTTCAGCTTATTTATATTGTCAATTCTTTCAACAATTTTTTCCAGCTTTTTATCATCAATTTCAACATCTCCAACAAAATTATCCACAGAATACGATATTTCCTCAACTTCATACAAAAACAGACTCAATTTTATCATAAAGCTCGCTATACGATTCTGACAAATCTGAAAGCTGCTCCAAATTTCTCTTAGCCCTTCCAAGCGCCGTTAAAATTGAAAATTCCCCTTCCTTCAGAAACTGTGATGTTTCCTCCAGCTTTTCACTAATTTTTCCAGCATTAAATAATATCTTGTATTCCTCTTCCAGCTCATTATCTTCATTTTCCTTCAATTCAAGGCTATTGATTTCATTAAGCTGAAATTCTAGAATATCCTTTTTTTCTGCAATTTTTTTGATTTTTTTCCTCTTCAATATTTCCTATTTGCAAATTTAATTTTTTTATTTTTATTTACACTTTCACGTATCTTTTTTAGAAAGCATTTTTTCCCTTCATCATCTAAAAATCTATCCAAAAGATGTAAATGATAATCACTGTTCAAAAGAAATTGATGCTCATGCTGCCCAACTAAATCAATAATATTCACCATAAGTTCCTTTAATCTCGATAAAGTCATCCGTGAGCCATTTACTGTAATCTTAGATTTTGCATTCCTGTCAAAATACCGTGTTATAATCAGCTCATCATCTTCGATTTCAAATCCAAGCTCATCCAGTCTTTTCTTCTGATTTTCATTCAGCTCAAAAACCCCTTCTGCAAAAAGGCCTTGTGCGCCGTTCCTAATCATATCAGTATGACTTCTTTCACCAATTAACAGCGATATTCCATTTAGGATAATTGACTTTCCAGCTCCAGTTTCTCCAGTCAATGCAATAAACTTGTCATTAAATTCCAAATCCAGATTTTTTATTATCGCTAAATTATTTAATCTTAATTCCCTTAGCATTTCTTCCCTTTCACCATTTTATTTTGACAATAGGTTAAGATCCCATTGTTTCATCAATATCTGTTTTTTTCATAATTTTTAAAATATATATAATTTACGAATCAGTCTAATAAAAAAAGCAAAAATAATATATTTTTTTAATTATATACTCGAACTCACTCAAAAATTAAACTAGTAAAAAAATCATATAAATTTAGAGCTTGAGTAAAATAGTCATAATTTTTTTGAGTTCAATTTTTAAATCATTTTTACTATAAAACAGAATCGCCCCATTTTAATTTTTGCCGTAAAATACTGTAATAATCGCTATTCATAGGTTTTATTATTTTAACTTTCTTGTCTGATATTCTTGCAGATACTAAATCACCTTTTTGAATTTGAAACCATTGATTCCCGTCAATATTCAAATGAACTGCATCATCTCTGGAAGTCGCTTTAAAACTAAGCACTTCACATCCGTTTACAATTATTGGCCGTGCTGTCAGACTTTGCGGAGCAAGTGGCGTGATTGTCAAAGCATTTAGTCCTGGATGGACGATTGAACCTCCAGCTGAAAGTGAATAGGCAGTAGAACCTGTAGGAGTCGCAACTATTATTCCATCAGCTCTATATTTATTTACAAAAATATCATTTGAATAAACTTCAACCTGTATCAGATGAGCCTCATGTCCGCCTTTTGTAATTACAAGCTCATTTAATCCATAAAAAATATTATCTTCATATCTCACTTCAAGAAATGATCTTTCTTCCAACTTGTAATTCCCATTTTCATAATCCTGCAGCATTTTCACAGCATCCTGTGGCTTAATCTCGGCAAGATACCCAAGAGATCCCATATTTATCGCAAGCACAGGAATATTCCCCCTGATAGCCTCCTTTGCTGAAATAAGCATCGTTCCATCTCCCCCAAGCGAAATTATAAGATCAGCCTGTTCCACTCCAAAAACTTCCTGAATATTTTTTTCCTTCAGATAATTATAAAAACTATTCAGCAATTCTTCATTTCCATATCCACTTTTTTTATAATTCTTACTTTTTTTCTACTTTGTTTTTTTATTTACATTACCGTTTTTCCAATTTTTTTCCATAACAAATACCTCTTAAAAAAATAAAAATTTCAAAATATTTTTTTCCTTTGTAAAGTATTGTATCATTTTTTTAAAAAGTTTTTTTCCATAAATTTTTACAAATATTTTTTTGAAAATTCCTTTAGCTATATCACTAAATCCATTTTAAAAACAATACAACTTTTAGAATTTAATAAAATAAATGTTCTGAAGCGATGACTCTTGACTTCTTGTGAAATAAAAAAACTAAGTTGCCAAACATATCCAACGAAACAAAAATATTTTTGACAATTTTCTAATAAATTCAAGATTTGTATAAAAATTTCCTAATAACTTATATTTTTCTAAATAATAAATAACAAGGGAATAAAATCCCTTGTTAAAAAAAACATTTGTCTTACCAATAATTTAATATTAAATCCCATTAAAAAAATCCACGATTTAAACTGGAAATAGCGAAAACTTTTTAAGCAAATCTATCAGTCAAAAATAATAATATTCGCCTTTTTTTATAGTTTCTATCTGAAGATTTATAAAAATAAAGTTTCCCTATAAGAAAAGCATTTTTTTCCCATTTTTTTCATTTCATTCAGCATTCTTTTGAGAAATATCTTTCCCCATAATATGGATAGTCTTTCTTTCAGTTCCTTTTTGGAATTTTTGGGATTATCCCATTCTATTTTTTTATTGGAATATGCATCAATGCAAGTTGCATAAATATTTACATGGTCAAGTCCAGAACTTTTGTAGAAAGCTCTATATGTCGACACAAAAACATTGCTGATTTGAAAGATATTCCATTTTTCCCATTTCTCATATCGCTTTCCACAGTTTCAGGCAATTCTTCAAATGGCACTTTTTTTGCAAATACCATACTTTCAGAAAAAGACATTAAATGAAATTAAAAAGACAAAACAAACAAATAAAAAAATTTAAAAAAATCTTTTTCATAACTACTCTCCTTTTTTTAGCCTTCACCCTCATAACTAACTAATTTTTTTATACAATAAATTATTTTCTTTTCTTTTTAAACCATTCAAACACTTTTTTCAGCGATAATACAGGTTTATTTCTCACAATTTTTTCATTTCCCAGAAAATCCCGCATAGTTTTCAGCGTTTTCCCAGCATTTTTCACAACAAAATTATACGATCCTGCACTTTTAGTGTCAATAAAAAATCCACGAATATACTTATCTTTAAAGAACAACTGCGCCCTTACTCTCACAATTTCCTCCCATGGAATCTGAATATAATCCTCAGGATTTCTAGAATTGTAAAATTCAAAGGCTTTATCGCCTACAAGCACATCGCCATTTTTATTTCCAATCATTCCAGATAAGGAATTTGCCTTTGTTGTGAATAGTACTTTTGTATTCATTGAAATAGCCAATTTTATTCCTCATTTCTTTATAGTTTTTTTATTTTTATTCAAATTATTAAAAAAAGTTGGATTTTTTTAGTTCCAACTTTTTTTCTTATACGTAAACTTTCAATGTGAACTACTCACGACTAAAAGTCGAGAACTTCATAAGATAACTGAAAAAAAGTAAGTTATCTTCTAAGAAGTTTGATTTTAAAATCCTTATTCTTTTTGGCTAGTCCACAATAGCCGCTACTAGATAAGACATTATGTCTACACCGCTACTTTTTTTATCTGTATATTTATATTTTTAAACCCAAATATATTATACTCTAAAATTAGTAATATTGTAAATTTTAAAAGCAACATTTTTCAATGTTGGTGTTATTCATCTCATGGCTAAAAGCAACGAGTGTTCTAACACACTTAATAAAAATCAAATTTTTTTAATAATCTTTTAATTAGAATATTCCAACTACATGTCCTACAATTCCAACTATGAATAATCCAAAGATAATTAAGATTGGGCTGACTTTTTTCTTAAGTAGCCACATACATAGGAAAGTCAATAATAATGCTGCTAATCCTGGCACTAATTTATCTAGGTTATCCTGCAAAGTTGTTATTTGTGTATTTGAAAGCGATAATTTATTTCCAAAATCTGCAAGAATTTTTTGTAATTGAGGACCAGTTACTGAACCATTTGGAAATTTTATATAAGCTCCGTCAGCTAGTGGAACTCGTGATATAACTCTTGGGAATTTAATTGTAATCCAACGTTGAACTAAGATACCCATAATAAACATACCTAATATAGATGCACCTTTAGTTATAGTTTGAAGCAATCCACCTGATAAATCCTTTGTAATTTCTGAACCTTTTTGGTAACCAAATTCTTGAGTATACCATAAGAAAGAAATACGAATTACATTCCATATAATGAAAAAGAATAGTGGTGCGATAACTGAACCGCTTGTTGCAAGTGAAGCTGCAATTGCTCCTAAAATTGGACGTACTGTGAACCAGAATACTGGATCTCCTATTCCTGCAAGTGGTCCCATCATTCCAACTTTTACCCCTTGAATAGCTGCATCATCAATTGAAGCTCCATTAGCTCTTTCTTCTTCCAAGGCAAGAGTTACTCCTAAAATCGGTGCTGCAATATATGGGTGAGTATTAAAAAATTCCAAGTGTCTTTTTAAAGCTGCTGCTGCGTCATCTTTATTTGGATATAATTTTTTCAATGCTGGGATTAATGAATAAGCCCAACCACCATTCTGCATACGTTCATAATTCCAAGAACCTTGTAAAAATTGAGAACGAAGCATTACGCTACGACGGTCAGCTTTTGATAGTTTTATTTTATTTTCTGCCATTTCTTATTCCTCCTTAGATTAATAGTCATTTAAGATGTCGCCTAGTGGATCTCCTGAAGCTGATGAACCTCCATCTCCTCCACCATTGTTACCACCGCCACCATTACTTGTAACATTTAAGTAAATGATAGCTGCACAGACACCTATAATTCCTGTAGCAATTAGTGTAAGTTCATTTAATGGCGCAATTGCAAATCCTAAGAAGAAGAAAGGCCATACTTCTTTATTTGCCATAAGGTTGATAACCATTGCATAACCTACTGCTACTACAAATCCACCACCAATAGTCATTCCATCAGTAAACCATTTTGGCAATGAATTAAGAGCTTGCTGAATAACGTGAGAAGGTATAAATAGCAATAATAAGGCAGGGATAGCAATACGTAAACCTTGACATGCAAGTGCAACCATGTGCCATAATTCTACACCTTTGAAATTACCTTTTTCAGCTTCTCTATCTGCTTGGTGAACAATAACTACTGATAAAGTACGAACAACCATAGTCAAAACTAATCCTGCTGTAGCAAGCGCAATCGCTGTACCAATTGCCACATTCTGACCTGCAGCATCAAATTTTCCTGCTTTAACGAAAATAATTGCTGAAGCTACTGAAGCAAGTGCGGCATCTGGAGCAACTGCTGCCCCTACATTTGCCCAACCTAGAGCCATTAACTGCAATGCTCCACCTAACATAATACATTCTTTCATGTGTCCTGTCGCAAGACCAACTAATGAACATGCAATAATTGGCTGATGGAATTGGAATTGGTCAAGGATACCTTCCATTCCTGCCAAAAATGCGATAATTAATATTAAAATAATTGCTAAAATATTAAAATCCATAACATCCTCCTAAAATTAAAGTTTTAATCCTTCATTTGCTTTTTCTGAAATTAATTTGAACAAGTCTGCCCGTTTATCTGCGGCAACTTTTCTAACATCAAATTTTACACCTAGATCTCTAAGTTTCTTATAGGTATCAACATCATTCTGATCCATTGAAAGTACATTATTAACCATAACTTTTCCAACAGAGTGAGCCATTGATCCTACATTCAGTTCTTTAATGTCAACACCTCTTTCAATTACATAAAGTGCATCTTGAGGATTTTCAAACAGCAATAACGCTTTTGTATTTCCAAATCTTGGATCTTTTGAAACTTCCACCAATTTATCAAGCGGAATAACGTGCGCACGTACACCTGGAGGCGCCGCCTGTTCAATTAATTTTTTACGTAATTCATCCTTTGAAACCGTATCTGAAACAACAATTATTCTGTTTGGATTTGTTGCCTTTGTCCAGCTTGTTGCAACTTGCCCGTGCAGCAAACGTGTGTCAATACGTGCCAGTACGAATTTGATTTTCCCATCTCCGATAACTGTTCCTGGTGGAATTGCACCTTTTGGCATATCATCTTGCGCTGCAGCTTTTGGAGCTTCTTCTTTTGGCTGAAGATCTTCAGGACGTACCCTAACTTGATCTTTTCCTTCTGGAACAATTGCTTCTGCCACTTCATGAGCTGTTTCCATATCTTCTCTTTCTGACAAAGCGGCTAAAAGCATTGGCAAATTAAGCCCTGCAACAATAGCTCTCTTTTCAGGATCCTCTTCAAAAAAACGGTTAGATTGATTAAATGGACTTCCTCCCCATAAATCAACTAAAAATAGAACTTCTTCTGTTCCTAGTTTTTGCAATGGCATCTTGAATTTTTTTATATAAGTCATCTGGACCTTCACTTGGCATAAAAACAACTGATTCAAGCAACTCAGCTTCACCCAGAATCATTGAAGCCGACTGTTTTATACCAGCAGCAAATTCACCGTGACTTGCAACGATAATTCCTACCATTTTAAACCTCCTTCTACAAAATATTTTTTTGCATTCACATAAAAAGTTTTTTTAATAATTTTATAATTTCTAAAATTTTCTAAAAACTAAAAAAAGTGAATAGCCTTATATTTTAAGTGTACCACATTTTTTTGCATTTTCAAGTATTTTTAAAAAAATTTTTATAAAATAAATTAATAAATGTTAAATTTCAATATTTTTAGTAAATCATAATACTAAATCTTATCAAGAAATAAGTCAATACTCTATTTATCCAATAATAGCAAATTTTTTTCCTGGATATGAAATAAAAATCTATAATAAATTCACTATCTAAAAAAATAATATAAATTTATTCAAAACAGAAATTTTTTTCAGAAATAATATTAATATTCTGACATATTGAAAGATTTTTTTAAATGATATAATTTAACAAAAAGATAGCAAGAAGTCGTAGGCTTTCTATAAGTGGGAGATAAATTGCTTTTTGTAAAAAATTGAAAAAAAGGATATGCCTATGATACAATTTTTGTATAAAATATCGAATAGAAATAATTAAAAAAATAATATTCAAAAATCAAAAGGAGGTGTAACTTCATGAAATATAATTTAGCATTCAAATACAGAATTTATCCAAATAAAGATCAGGAATTATTGATAAATAAGACTTTTGGATGCGTTCGTTTTGTTTACAATACGATTTTTGTATGCTGCAAATAAATTTTTATGAAGAAACTGGAAAAAAATAAAATAATTACACCTGCCAGTTTGAAAAGTGAAAAATCAATTTCTAAAAAGAAGTAGATAGTCTGGCACTTTCAAATGCTCAATTGAATGTAAAACGATCGTTTACGAATTTCTTTCAAAAAGAGAGCAAAGTTTCCAAAGTTCAAATCTAAAAAGAAAAGTGTTAAAAAGTTACACGACAAATTGTGTGAATAATTCAATACGAATTAAGGAAAATAAATATTTGGTTTTGCCAAAATTAAAAATTAAATTGAAATATCATAGAGAAATACCAAAAGGATTACAGAATAAAAGTCGGTAACACTAACAAACAGTAATGGAAATTACTATGTTTCTGTTTTGACGGAATTTGAAAAAGAAATTCAAAAAAATGCCAAGTAATGATAAAGTGATTGGACTTGATTTTTTTCGATGTCTGAACTATTTATCAGTTCTGAAAACCAAAGGGCTGATTGTCCAAAAATATTTTAGGATGTTGGAAGAAGAATTGAAAAAAATTACAGAAATCATTATCGAGAAAAGTAAAAATTTTTCTAAAAAAATTGGTATAATCAAAAAAAGCGAAAATATCAAAATTACATGCGTATATCAAGAATTGTCGAAGAGATTTTTGCATAAATTATCGAAAAAAATTGTCTGAAGAATATAATGTTGTAGTTGTTGAGGATTTGAATATGAAAGGGATGAGCCAGGCATTAAATTTTGGGAAAAGTGTAGGAGATAATGGATGGGGAATGTTTTTGAGAATGCTTGAGTATAAACTGATGTTTTTAGGGAAACAATTTTTGAAGATAGATAAGTGGTTTCCGTCATCGAAAACTTGCAGTAAATGTGGAAATGTTAAAGAGGAACTGAAATTATCAGAAAGAAGTTATAAATGTGAGTGCTGTGGGATTGAAATTGATAGAGATTACAATGCGGCATTGAATATAAAAAACATTGGAAAAGCAATGTTGAAATATTAAAAAATAAAAGAAGACAGGGTAGGAACTACCCGAAGAGCTTGGTAAATATATTTGGCTAACAAAAGCAGGTACTTCCCAAGAAGCTCCCGCTTCTAAAGGCGGGAGTAGTTCACTAACTAAAGTAAAAGAGCAGGAGATTAATTATGAATATTTTATTAATTGCCATAGGCAGTTTGATAATATTAGCAATAATAGTAGCGGTAATCTATAACAGGTATGTTAAACTGAAAAAAATTTGAATGAGGAAGGTTTTTCATGAGATAGGTATTTGCTTACAGAAAAAGGCTGGATCTGATACCTGGTCTTATTAATGTTGTGAAAAGGGTATGCATTACATGAAAAAGGAAACATTAGAAAATGTCATTAAACTTAGAAGCCAAAATGGCAAATAATTGATAAAAAAATATTGACAATATTGAAAAAAATAAAAATTGAGAATGAGACAGAAAAACATTAAAAATCAATAATGATATTACAGGAAAAATTATCCAGATTTAAAGGCTAATGAAAAATTTTTTTGAAATTGCAGACTCAATTGATGCAAATAGAAACTGAAATCCAAAGATCGAGAAGGTACTATAATGGAACAGCTAGAGATAGAAATACTTTCGTAGAAACTTTTTCCAAATAATTTTTATTGGAAAAAAATTTTTGGGGTTTAAAAAAAGTCAAAAATTTCTCGAAATAACAGATAAAAGCAGAAAAAAACTCCAGAAATTAAATTTTTAATGTTTTACAATAAAGGATTTACTATGATTATTATTATAATTGAAATTATTTTTAGTTATACTTATTGGTATATATTCTGTTTCAACGTGGTATTTTTTTGGAAAAAGATCCAAAAAGGAAAACTATTATTCCTGAATTTTTCTGAACCAGAAAATATTTCATCAATGTTTGTTGCATATATCAATGGAGAGAGGGATTCAAAAAGAAATATTGAAAATAGGACTGTTATCGTTATTATTGAAAAAAATTATATTTTTTTAGATGATAAAAATAACGAAAGGAAATAAAATATATGTTTTTGAACCAGAAAAAAATAAGGATAATCTGAAACTGCGAAGTGAAACTTTATTTGAGGAAGAAAAATAATTTGCTGGATATTCTTTCTGAAAATAATCTATTTGAAAAATAAACTTGAAATTATCGGATATAAAAAAATCGTATTATACATTTTTTTGAAAAAGAAATATAATAGAATGATTTATAAAAAAATAATTATCTATATTTTTATTCCATTTATTTTTAGGAACTGCAATTTCCATAGCTTTTTACATTATCAGAGCTAATGCATATAAATATAGCAAATTCAATTATTATTACGACTTTTATATTTATATGGCTAAAATATGTATTTGGAATGTCAGGGAGAATATTGAAAATTTTTATATATCACGGTAACTGTAGGTGGAATTATTGGTATTATATTGTATACAGATATATTTTTATGGATTAATTTTATTAATTTTTAGGAGCAATGTTTTTTTATTTATAGGAAAGTTATAGGAAAATACACGTTTTCAGGTAAGCGAAAAGCTGGAGTACATTGAAGGACTAAAAATGTATTTTTAAAACTGCTGAAAAAAATAAAATGGATGAAATTTGAAACAGAAGAAGAAAAAAACTTAATTACTTCAATCAAATATTTCCTTATATTGTTGCACTTAAAGTGGGAAAATGAAAAAAATAGGAATTTTTTTAAAGGATTCTTTGGATTTTTTTAAATATAATGGGAAGTTATGCTGAGGCTCAAATATTATGTTAATGAATATGTAGATACGAAATTTCCAATTTTTTTAGAAAAAAACGTATTTTTTTGGTAAGGAAAAGTGAAATAATTAGAAAATTAAAATATATTTTTAGAAATTATAATTACAATTGCAAACTTTTTATAAATCATAAAAAAAGGAGAAAAAAATTTAACAATGAAAAATAGTATATTTAGATAATGCGGCGACTACTAAAAATGTCTGATAAAGTCATAAATGAAATGACAAAATCATTTAGTGAAAATTATGGAAATCCATCATCTGTGCATGCTTTGGGGCAACGTGCAAAGTCAGCTGTTGAAAAAGCAAGACATATAGTTTCTCAAAATTTGGAAGTAGAAACAACTGAGATTGTGTTTACTTCTGGCGGGGCTGAAGGGAACAATCTTGCTATTCGTGGATTTTTGAAGGCAAATGAAAGATAAGAGGGAAGCATATTATAACTTCTAAAAATAGAACATTCGACAATTTTGAAGGACTTTGAACAGCTGGAAAAGGAAGGGTATGAAGTTTCTTATATTGGAGCTGATGAAAATGGAGTTGTCAATATTGAAGAATTAAAGCAGGAATTAAGGGAAGATACGGCTATTGTTTCGATAATGTTTGTAAATAATGAAACTGGGGTTATTCAGCCGATTAAGGAAATAGGAGAGATTTTAGCGGAAAAAAATATATTTTTTCATACGGATGCGGTTCAAGCAATGGGAAAAATAAAAATTTTGCCAAAAGAACTGAAAATAGGGGCTTTGACAGGAACTGCACATAAATTTTATGGGCCTAAGGGGGCAGGGTTTGTGTTTGTTGATAAAAAGTATTCGATTGAAAAGGAAATCTGGGGCGGTTCACAGGAAAGAAACCGAAGAGCTGGAACGGAAAATGTTCATGGAATTTTGGGACTTGGAGTTGCACTTGAAGAAGTATATGAAAATTTGAAGGAAATAGAAGAAAAAGAAGGAAAAAAATTACAAAATTATTTAGAAACAAAAATTAAAAAAAGTGAAATTGGGAAACTTGGAAAAAAATAAAAAAATAAATGGAGAAAAAAAGCAAATAGAATAAAAAAACTACAACAAATGTCTACATAGAAGGAGCAGATATTCAAATGCTGCTGGTAGCGCTTGATTTGAGGAGAATTTGCGTAAGCGGCGGATCTGCGTGCATGTCAGGGTCGCTGGAAAGTTCGCATGTTTTGAAGGCTATGGGGCTTACTGATGAGGAGTTGAAAGGTTCGTTTAGAATTAGTATCGGAAAGGATACGACTATTGAGGAAATAGATTATTTTTGTAGAAAAATTTGGTGGAAACAGTTTAAAGAAAGGAAGTTAAAATGGATAATATAAAAGCAATATTTATGGACTTAGATGGAACTGTGCTGACAAGCGGACATAAAGTTTCGCAAAATTTGATTAAGAAACTGAGGGAACTGGAAGGGAAGGGAGTGAAAACATTTGTTGCAACTGGGAGAACATTTTCTTCATCAAAGCCTTTTGTGGAAATGCTGGGAATTAAAAATCCAGTAATTAACTATAATGGGGGAAGAGTTGTAAATCCCTTGAATAGTGAAGTTATTTTTGAAAAGCCTGTTGAGGCGCAGGATGTGGAGGAACTTATCAAAGTTTCAAGAGAAAAGGGAATACATCTGAATTTGTATATGGATGACAAGCTGTATATTGAACATGAAACTGAAGAAGGGGAAAAATATTCAGAAAGTGTAGAAATTCCATATTATGTGAGAAATTTTGATGAATTCATCGGTAAATCTTCTACAAAGGCATTATTTATCGCAGAAAATTCAATTTTACTGGAATTAAAAAAGGAATTGGAAGAAAAATTGCCACATCTTAATTTTGTATTTTCAAAGCCGCATTATTTAGAATGTTTGAACAAGGAAGTAAATAAAGGGCTGGCAATAAAGGAACTGCTGAAAAAAAATATGGGATTTCTCCAGAAGAAACAATGGCATTTGGAGATCAGTGGAATGACCTGGAAATGCTGAAATTTGTGAAATATGGGTATCTTATGGGAAATGCAACAGAAGAATTGAAAGAGAAATTTTCAAATGACAGAATTACTCTGTCAAATGATGAAGATGGGATTTATGAAGTGATAAAGGGACTTTGATATATTAAAGCGGAAGGTTTAAAAAGGGAAATATTTTTAAATAAGTTAAAAAAGAAATTAGGTAGAAATTATGGAAAATAAATTTGTACATTTAAAATTACATACAGAGTATTCGTTGCTTGAAGGCGTTGGAAAAATTGATGAATATGTCAAAAGAGCTGGCGAACTTGGGATTAATGCTCTTGCGATTACGGATACTTCAATGTTTGGGGCAATTGAATTTTTTAAGAAATGTAAAAATGCTGGAATAAAGCCGATTATTGGACTTGAGATTTTTTTCTAGATGGACTGGAGAAAGTTGGAGAATATTCGCTGACTTTGCTTGCTAAAAACCAGAACGGATATAAGAATTTGTCTAAGCTGTCTTCGCTTTCATATAGCAGATTTACACGGAAGCGGAATAAAATTAAGTATGATGAATTGAAAAAATATTCGGATGACTTGTATATTTTGTCAGGTGGAGTAAATAGTGAAGCTGTAAAGGGAATTTTGGATTTGGAAAACACTCAGGTTAGAAAAGTTATTGAAAAATTGAGCAAAGATTTTGGGGATAATTTTTTTATCGAAGTGCCTGCTGCGGGAAGGCTGGAAAAGGCTAGGAGAATGTTATTTGACATTGTACGTAAAAATCAATCTGAAAATTTTGTCATTACTAACGATATTTATTATCCGAATAAAGAGGATGCTGTTTTGCAGAAAATTGTGGAATCAATAAAGGAAGGAAGTAAAATTGAAGGGGGGAAATCGGAAAATAATGAAATTTTGTATGATGATCTGTATTTAAAGTCTGGGGATGAAATAAAAAAAGTTTTGAAAAATAAAGAATATAGCGAGTTTTATGAAACTGGGATAGGAAATATTGAAAAAAATTGTGGAAAAACTGCAATGTTGATTTTTGAATTTCATCATTTTAAGTTTCCAAAAATATTCATTGCCTGAAAATGTGAGTGAAAAGGGAGTTTTTTTACGAAACCTTGTATTTGAGGGGATTTTTCAGAAGTATTTGAAGAAATCTGTTTCAAATGCTGAGAAATTGCGATTAGATAAAGAATTTGAAGTAATAAAAAAAGAATTTGCTAAAGATGAAATTGCTGGGCAGAAATTAAAAAGAAATAAAAAAATTCGGGAAGAACTGTTGAAAAAAATAATTTAGAAAATGTTTTTGGAGCGGGCAGAATATGAATTGGAAATTATTGATAAAATGGGATATAATGGGTATTTTATCATTGTCTGGGATTTTATAAAATTTTCACGGGAAAATGGAATTTATGTGAGGCCTGGACGGGGTTCTGCGGCTGGGAGCATTGTTTCCTATGCCTTAAATATTACAGAAATCGATCCGCTTAAATATAATCTGATTTTTTTGAACGGTTTTTTTGAATCCAGAGCGTATTTCAATGCCTGATATTGATATAGATTTTGACCAGGAACAGCGGGAAATTGTCATAGATTATGTTGTAAATAAATACGGGACAGAATATGTGGCACATATAATTACTTTTGGAACGTTGAAGGCTAGGCTTGCTATTCGTGATGTTGGGCGTGTGTTAAACGTTTCACTTGCAAAGGTTGACAAAATTGCTAAAATGATACCCTTTAATACAGAACTTAAAGAGGCTTTGAATAATATTCCTGAATTTAAAAAAATGTATGAAACTGATGAGGAAATAAAAAAAGTGATTGACTATTCGCTCAAATTGGAAGGAAAAGTGCGGCATGCCTCTGTCCATGCGGCTGGAGTCGTTATTTCCAAAGATGTGTTAAGTGATGAGATACCAACTTACTCAGATGGGAAAACTAAGATTGTTTCGACACAGTATCAGATGAAGGAACTGGAAGAACTGGGAATTTTAAAAATGGATTTTCTTGGTTTAAAGAATTTGACAATTTTGAGAAAAACTGTAGAAAATATAAACCTTGAAAAAAAACGGAAGGGTCAGAAAGATAAAGTTATTTTAAATGATATTCCATTAAATGATGAAAAAGACTTATGAACTGCTGACAAAGGCTGATACAATGGGAGTTTTTCAATGTGAATCGGCTGGAATTAGAAGTCTTATGAAAAAAATGAAAATTGAAAAATTTGAGGATATAATCGCATTGCTTGCACTTTATCGTCCTGGGCCTTTACGAAGCGGAATGGTAGATGACTTTTATAAATGTAAAAAAAATAATAAAACTGAAATAAAATATATTGACAATTCTCTAAAAATATATACTTGAGGAAACTTACGGAATAATTTTGTATCAGGAGCAGGTTATGAAAATCGTGAGCGAGATGGCAAATTACTCGCTTGGGGAAGCTGATGAGCTGCGGCGGGCAATTGGAAAGAAAATACCTGAACTAATGAAAAAAAATCGGGAAAAATTTGTAAAAAATGCTCAAAAAAAGGGAGTTCTGATAAAAAAAGCAAATGAAATCTATGATTTGGTAGAAAAAAATTTGGAGGTTATGGATTTAATAAGTCACATTCAGCGGCTTATGCTTTGATTGTTTACTGGACGGCTTATTTTAAGGCTAATTATCCATTGGAATTTTTTGCGGCAATAATGACGACAGAAGTGCACAATCTGGATAGATTTGTTGTTTTTGTAAATGAAGCCAGGGAAAAGGGGATTAATGTATTTTTACCAGATGTGAATTTATCTGATTATGATTTTTAAAATTGAAGAAAGTTTTGAAAATAATAATGATGAAATAAAAAAAGATCGGAATTAGATTTGGACTATTTGCGGTAAAAAGGTATTGGAGCGGCTTTTAATTACTGAAATAAAAAAAGAAAGGGAAAATGGAAAAATTTACTTCTTATGAAGATTTTTGTTTATCGGATGAAGCAAAAACGGGATTACGAAAAAAACAGCTGGAATCACTTATTTTATCAGAGCCTTGGATAAGTTAAATGGGAATAGATTTGAAAAAAATATAAGTCTATCGATGAAATTTTTAGAATATAGCCAGAAAAAAATATGAATCTGAAGAGGATCTGCAAATGATCTTATTTAGTGGCGAAAAAGGAATTTAGAGGTAAATTTGAAATGGAAAAAGGCTGATGAATTTCCTCAAAAAAATTTTTGCTTGAAAATGAAAAAGGAGTATCTTGGAATTTATGTTTCAAGCCATCCGTTAAATGAGAAAAAAAGACTGATAAATATAATTTCCCATAGCAAAATATCTGAAATTTATCAAAAAAATCTAAAAAGAGTCAGAATTATTGGGATAGTAAAAAAATATAAAAAAATTTGTGACACGAAACGGGCGAGAGCCAATGGTAAAATTTGAAATGGAAGATTTTTCAAAAAAAGTATCGAGGTTATTTGTTTTCCAAGAGAATATATAACTTTTGGATATAAAATTACAGAAGGTCAAATTATGGTGCTAGAAGGATCTGTAAATTCAGATCAAGGAAAAAAAATTCGATTATTTTTAAGCAGTATTTGCAATATTGAAAATCTGGAAGAAAATAAGAATTTGAAATTGTATATTTTTGATTGATGAGGAAACGAAGGGGAAAAAAATCAGGAGTTAAAACAGCTTATTTTTTTAAAAAAATAAAGGTGATAATCAAGTGTTTTTTAGCATTTAGAACTGATGAAAAAAAGGAAGTTGTAAAATTGCCTGAAAAAAATATAATGTGAATTTGTCGCTGAAATTTGTTAGAAAAGTTGGGAAAATTGGTGGGAGCCGAAAGAGTGAAATTGAGATAATTTCAAATTTTTTTAAAAAAATAATTAATAAATAAGGAGTGAAATATGTTTTTTTGGCAAACAATAAAAAAAATTGAAAAAGGTTTTTCAGGCGATAGCCATAATGGCGGTATTTTTTTACAATAAATATTGCAGCATTTTCTGAAAAAAATCAGAATTTTTTTGGCAATTGGAAATCTTAAAATTGTAAGGCAGGAACCGCTTGTCATAAAAAAAGGGAGGATTTGAATATTACGATTGAGAAAAACAAGGCAATTAAAGTTGAGAGTGTTTATACATTTGAAAATATTGGGAACTATGATGTGAAATCTACGTTTATGTTTTTGGCTTGATACGAATATTGAGAGAAATGGGAAAGAGGATTTTTAGTAATAAAAAAACACGAATAATCGAGGAAAATTTTTTTGAAAAAAATGTGAAATTTTTTTGACAGATTATAAAAAAAAGCCCAAAATTTAAGGGCAGTTATAAAATTTGATGAAAATATTTATGAAAATCAAGCTTTCAGATGACATTCAACGTGAATGGTTTGCCATTTCAAAGTCTATTCCATCAATGAAGGAAGGAAAAGTGGCTGTTTATTATGATTTGGTAAATACAAAATTTTTCGAGAAATAAGGATTTTTGTGTATAGTTTTGAGTTAGTCGACAATTTCTTTAATAAAAAAATAAGGCGGAAATATTGTATGTAAATGTTTACAATAAGTCGGATCTGAAAAATTGACAAAAATAAATTTTTAAAGACTACGAATTTAAAAAAATGTCAGCAAAGATCATTCAAAGGAGCATTATGAACTGCTTGAAGGCGGAGTAAATCTGGATGGGAAAAAAATTGCTATAAAATTCAAGTAGATAAGAGTTGGTAATTTTTATCAGAAATGTAGTAAAATATGTAAAGATTAATTTAATTTGATTTAAAAAGAATGAAAAATTGGAAAAGAGGAAAAATGAGAATTATAGCAGGAACATTGAAAAATAGGCGAATAAAATCAAGGGAAGGAAGAGAGACTAGACCAACTTTGGAAAGAATAAAAGAGGCGATTTTTAGCATAATTGGAGAAAAAGTTGCAGGCGCAAAATTTTTGGACTTTTATTCTGGAACTGGGAATGTCACTTTTGAGGCACTTAGCCGTGGGGCAGAAAGAGCGATTATGATTGAGGAGGATAAGGACGCTCTTAGAGTAATTATTGAAAATGTAAATCATTTAGGTGTGGAGAATAAATGCCGTGCTTATAAGAATGATGTTTTTTTCGTGCAGCGGAAATTTTGGCAAGAAAAAATGAAAAATTTGATATAATCTTTTTAGATCCTCCCTACAAGGAAAAATATTTCAACAAAAACGATTGAAAAAATTTCGGAAGAAAATCTTTTGGAAAAAGATGGAATTATAATTTCAGAACACAGCACATACGAGAAAATGGCAGATAAAATTGGAAATTTTTGTAAAATATGATGAAAGAGATTACAATAAGAAAGTAGTTAGTTTTTTTATAAGTTTGAGGATTAAATAAAAAAACTTAATATCTAATAAAGAAAAAAATATAAAGGAGAAAATAAAAAAATGGCAGCAAAAAAAGCAAAGTTATGAGGAAAATATTACACAAATTGATGAAATTTTGGAAAAATTGGAAAGCGAGGAATTGTCGCTGGATGATTCGATTTCAGAATACGAAAAGGCAATTAAGCTTATTAAGGAGTCGGAAAAAGCTGCTTGAGGCTGGAGAAGGGAAAGTTATGAAAGTGCTGGAAAAAAATGGGAAAGTGGAAATGGAAGAATTTGAATGATTGGGAGATAAAAATGTTACAGAAATATTTAAAAAGAAAAAAAGAAGGTTGTTGAAGACAATCTGATAGAATTACTTTGGGAATTATAGGGATAAATATCCTGAAAAATTGGCGAAAGCTATGGAATATGCGGTTATGAATGGCGGAAAAAGAATTCGTCCTATTTTGATGTATATGATTTGTGATTTATTTAATGAAAATAAAAAAAGTTATGATAAAATCAAGGAAATTGCTGTTGCACTTGAGTTTATACATTGCTATTCGCTTGTTCACGATGATTTGCCAGCGATGGATAATGATGATTACAGACGTGGTAAATTGACTGTTCATAAAAAATATAATGAGGCAATCGGGGTTCTTGTGGGAGATGTGCTTTTGACGGAGGCATTTGGAGTAGTCGCAAGCGCTAAAAATCTGGAAGACAAAAGCAAAGTTCAGATTATTTCAAAATTGTCTGAATATGCAGGATTTTTTGGAATGGTTGGAGGACAGTTTGTAGATATAGAATCTGAACATAAGAAAGTGGAAATTGACACGTTAAAATATATTCACGCGCATAAGACTGGGAAACTACTGACTGCTGCGATTGAACTTCCAATGATTGCTTTAAATATTGAAAATGAAAAAAATATCAGAAAATGGTGGAATATTCAAAATTATTGGGAATTGCCTTTCAAATTAAGGATGATATTTTAGATATTGAAGGGAATTTTGAGGAAATTGGAAAAAAATCTAATGATGTTGAAAATGAAAAAACCACTTATCCTAGCATTTTTTTGGGTTGGATGAGAGCAAAAAGGCTACTTCAGGAATATTTAGAAAAAAAGCAAGAAAAAAATTATTGTAGATGACTTTAATGGAAATCAGCTGTTTTTTTGGAATTGACAGATTATTTTTGGGAATAGAAAAAAATAAATAGTTAAACAAATTGAAAATTATAATTTAAACGGGAGAAAAAGATGTTTATTGAAAAGGAAAAATTACTTTTTATATTGAAGAATTTGAAAAAAATATGGGATAACGGCAGTTTATACAAAAAAATGCTGGAAATATGTCTGATTATTGTCCAATTGAAAAAAATCAGGAAGAAGGAATACAGAAAAAAATCGGGAAAAAGTTATTAAAGGAATTAGGTTTGTCAAATAAACAGGAAGTTATGGCTTTTTCAGACTCATTCTAACAATGTAAAAAAATTATTGATGAAAATACAGACAAAAAGTATTATTATGAAAAAGCAAGATGATATTGATGGATTTTTTTGACAAAAAAAGGAAAGGATATTGCGATTTTTTTACATTTTATGCGGATTGTTTGCCGATTTTTTTGTATATGATAAGGAAAAATCAGGTTATTGGAGTTTGGCATTCAGGATGGCCTGGAACGTTTAAGGAAATGATGAAAGTCTGGACTTTTCAGAAATGGAAAAAAATTATGGGACACAAAGTTGAGAAATGTGATAATGGGACTAGGAATTGGGAATTGGTCAAAAATGATTATGAAGTTGGAATGGAATTTTATGATAAATTTTTGCAAATAAATTTGGGGAAAAGTAAAGTGAAACTGGTGGAAAAATCGTTTGAATGGAATGAAAAATACAGGAAAAATATCACTTTTGACAATACAAAATTTAATGAAATAATGGCATTTATCACTTGGGATAAAAACCAGAAAATCTGATAGTTTTGCTATGAAGATACGTATGGTAAAATTGATAAAATGGGAAATATAAGTGATAAATTTCATTCTCATAGACGGGAAGGAAAAAGTGCTGGAAGGGCTACGGCAATGATTAGTTTTTAAATAAAAAAAGGGAGGAGACAAATTTATGAAAAAAATTTTTTTATTTTTTTATTATTTTTTTAATGATAGAAGCAATAGGATTTTCAGTTAATTGCAATTGGTATACAGGGAATACAGAATCTGCAAGCAAAAATGGTAGAACTGGTTAAAAAAATACAAAATTAACAGATAAAAATTTATTGTGATGTAGAAAAAAAATAAAATGGTATATGAAACAGAGGATAAAAAAATAATGATAGTTTTTATGGAAGTAGGGTTAATTTATAACAAAGGAAGCAAAAAGGAGCTTACCTATATTGAAATTGCTAATTATTTGGATGAATTTGAAAAAGGATGTAATTAAATTATATCCCTGGAAAAAAATTTGACAGAGTTAGAATATAGTAATTCTCCAGAATATTATAAATACAGAATGTATATTTACAGTCCTGAAAATAAGGATGAATTTATGATTTATATGATTCTTTATGATACAATAAATGGTGTATGGAAGCGTTTTTTTATAGTAAAGATTTTTTTGGAATAAAAAAATGATGAGAATACTATTGAAATGATAGAAATTATGGAAAAAAAGTGGGAGCAAGGGCAACAGATGATATAGTTTATTAAAAAAAGTGATTTTTTTAAGTAAAAATAGTTTATAGAAGAGTTACACAATAATGAATAATAGGAGATAAATAATGAATTTTCTAGTAAAAAAATATGGATTTCATTCATTTTAGATTTAATTTTTTTGGAGATCCAGAGAAAATTATACATCCAGTTCAGATTATTGGAAAAAAATGATTACATTTCTGGAAAAAAAGACTGTATGGAAAAAGGAAGTTTTACTGGCGGAGCAATTTTAAATATTTTTAGTAGTTGCAAGTACGTTTTTTTGCTATGTATTTTTCTAGTAAAATTAACAAAAAAATTAACAAAAGTTTTTTTGAAATAATTGAAATTTATTTGATGTATACAGTGTTTTCTGTAAAAATCATTGGCTCGTGAAGGGAAAAAGAGTTTATGGGATTGTAAAACTTGGAAATCTAAAAAGTGGCAAGAGAAAAGTTATCTTACCTTGTTTCAAGAGATACTGAAAAAAATGGATAAATTAATGATTATTAGAAGTACGATGGAAACTATTTCGGAAAAATATGGTGGATGGAGTGATTGCACCGATGTTTTTATATGTTTTTAGGCGGACTCCCGCTAGCAATGACTTATAAGGCAATAAATACTCTCGATTCAATGGTTGGATATAAAAAAATGAAAGATATGCGAGATTTGGCATGTTTTTCAGCAAAATTAGATGATGTGACAAATTTTATTCCTGCCAGAATTTCTGGAATTTTTCATAACGATGGCAAGTTATATTTTTAAGATATAATTATAAAAATGCCTGGAAAATATTCAAAAGAGATAGAAAAAAATCACGCAAGTCCAAATTCTGCTCATCCAGAAAGCGCTGTAGCTGGAGCATTGGGAGTTCAGTTTGGTGGAAAAGTTTCATATTTTGGAAAAAGAAGTAAAAAAAGCCGACAATTGGAGATAAATTAAAAAGAATTTAGATTAGATGATATAAAAAAATATATTATTAATGTATATGACAAGTTTTGTCTCAATCTGCTGTTTTTTTCTACAATTTATTTAGTTTATTTAATGTTATAAATTTTTAAATTACATTTTAAGTTTTTGTGTACACAAGGGGTTAAAGACCCCTTGCTAAATCAAAAACTATTTATAAATAAACAACAAGATTTCCCTTAATAATTTACAAGCTAATGCTGTAGATTGCCCAGATTGATCATATACAGGCGACAGTTCATTCATATCAAGTCCAACAATATTTAACTGAGAAATTTTTTCTATCGCCTTATGAAGTTCCACAAAAGTGACTCCGCCCGCTTCAGGCGTTCCAGTTCCTGGAAACTCAGATGGATCAAGTACATCTAGATCCAATGTAAAGTATACTGGTTTCCCTTTCAATTTTTCCACAACTTCATCAAGTCCATCAAAATTAAATTTTGTTGTGTGAAGATGTTCCTTTGCAAACTTCCATTCATCTCTTTCTCCACTTCTTATTCCAAATTGAAAAATCTTACCATCTCCAACAATATCCCAGCATCTTCTAATTACAGAAGCATGCGAATAATACTGCCCTAAATATTCATCTCGCAAGTCAGTATGCGCATCAAACTGGATAATATGCAAATCTGGATATTTCTCAGCAACCGCCTTCACAGAGCCCAATGTTACTGAATGTTCTCCACCAATCATAAATGGAATTTTCCCATCCTTCAAAATTTTTGCCGTTTCATCTTGAATATCATGTAGCGTACTTTCCGAATTTCCAAACGAAAGCTCCAAATCTCCCCCATCAAAAACATTTATATCTTCCAAATCCTTATCCTGATAAGGACTATAAGTTTCTATCCCAAAACTCTCATTTCTCATAACCGCCGAAGCAAACCTAGTCCCTGGCCTAAATGAAGTTGTGCTGTCAAACGGTGCTCCAAAAATAACTATTTTACTCTCCTTATACTCATTATCGCAACCTATAAACGTATGTATATTCTTACTTTTTTTCATAATCAATTCTCCTTCTTATTTTTTTCTGCTTTTTGACAAGAAATCTTGACCCGCTAAATTTTTTTATATCTTTTTCTTTTTTTAATTCTATTTTATACTAATCATTTATCAATTCTTTTCACATAATTTGGCAATGCAAACGCTCCTTTATGCAATTCCGTATTATAATATCTAGTTTTTATCCCAAACTTATTCCATTCATCAGCCTTCAAGTCTTTTACAGGATTATATTTTTTTGAAGCAAATCCAAATAGCCAATGTCCTGACGGATATGTCGGTATATGCAGCTGATAAACTGTTGCAAACGGAAAAACTGCTCTTAACTGTTTATTTGCTCTTGCTGTTGCTTTAGCATCCGCCTCATAATAGGGACTTTCGTGCTGATTCACAAGAATTCCGTCATCTTTTAGCGCATTAAAGCAGTTTCCATAAAATTCCCTCGTAAACAAATCTTCTCCAGGCCCAAACGGATCTGTCGAATCCACAATTACAATATCGTATTCATCTGTCTTGGAACGTACAAATTTCAATCCATCCTCGTAATAAATACGAACTCTTTCATCATCCAGCTTTATTCGCTGTCTTAGGCAAATATTTACGGCAAACATCAACAACCATCTTGTCAATTTCCACCATATCAATTTGCTCAATATGTTCATATTTTACAAGTTCACGGACAGTCCCGCCATCTCCAGCACCAATTACCAATATTTTCTTAGCTTTAGGATTTACCGCCATTGGAACATGTGTTATCATCTCATGGTAAATAAACTCATCCTTTTCTGTCAGCATCATAAATCCATCCAGCGTCAAAAACCGCCCAAATTCCTGCGACTCAAAAATATCAATTCGCTGAAAATCACTTTTCACACTGACTAACTGCTTATCAACTTTTATAGAAAACCGAACATTTTTTGTATGCTCTTCTGTATACCATAATTCCATCTGCTACACTCCTTTCAATTTATATTACCTACTTTTTTATAATTTTTATTCTATTTTCTTTACATTAAATTAAACATTTTTTTCAAATAATTTTTCCTTAGTTTTAACTCTATTTAGCCATCCAGTTAAAAAAATCACTTTGAGTTGGATTGCTTTTGGCAAGGGACTTATAGTATTCACGTTGTAAATTATGATAAACCGTTAAAAATTTAGCTGGATTAACTTCATTTAAATATTTTAACGTCATAGGCCCAACTGCTCCGTCTACACTAATTACATTTTTACCATAAACCTTGTTCACAGCCTCCTGAGCCTTTTTTTAATTCCCATATCTTCCCAGCATTTACTGAAAAAAATCAAATATACTAAGCGCTATTTTTATCATTTTTTTATCTTATCTAATTTTTTTGCCTTATAATATTTTTCCTCATAAATTTTTTCAGCCATTGCCTTCGTAAAATCCTTCATACTTCCCTTATAACCACATTCTCTAGCCTTCTCTTTAGTAATTCCATATTTTGTTTCTCCGCCTTTATCATTTCTGTCATTAGAATAACTGCCTTCAACTAGCAAAAATATAATTAAAAAAATTTCAAAAAAATCTGCTATCAGCCATTTTTTTATTTCCTTCTTTCATCAATTTCTCTATCTTAATACTAAACCCTATTTAAAAAAACAGGAGTTTTTATTTTTATATCATTTAATAAAAAAAGATCTTAATTCATAATTAGCCTGCTGTTTAACAGGAAATAATAATTATTTTATATGTCTAGAATTCTCACTCCAAAAACAACATTTATCTTTTTCAACATGCATATCTTCAGTTCCCGTAAGCAAACATCCCTTTTCCTTCGCATATTCAATATAATTTATAATTTCTTCCGTAATTCTCTCTCCTGGCGCTAAAATCGGTATACCAGGCGGATAAGCCATAACAAATTCACCACTTATTTTCCCAGCACTGTCTTTTATAGGAATCATTTCCTTTTCTGAGTAAAAGGCTTTTTGTGGCGGAAGCACAACATCAGGATTTATATATTCATGATCGAACATTCCCGTTGAATCTTTTGAGTAAAGCCTCTTAATTTCGGCAAGTGATGAAATTAGCCGTTCTATTTCCAATCCTCTATCTCCAGCTGAAATTATTGCCAAAATATTTCCCAAATCTCCAAATTCAATTTGAATTTCATAATCATCACGTAGAATATCATATACTTCAATTCCAGCAAGCCCTATATCCTTTGTATATACAGACAATTTTGTCGTATCAAAGTCATAAACCGAATCTCCGTCAATTAATTCCTTCCCATAGGCATAATATCCGCCCAGTTTATTAATTTCACTTCTAGCATATTCTGCAAATCTAACTGTCTTTTCAAAAAGTTCTCTTCCGTTTATCGCCAAATTTTTTCTTGCTACATCAAGCGAAGTCATAAGTAAATATGAGGCGCTTGTAGTTTGAGTTAAATTTATAACTTGCCGCACATAATCGGCATTTATTCGCTCACCACTTAATAAAATTGAACTTTGCGTTAAAGAACCACCTGTCTTATGCATACTAATCGCTGCCATATCTGCACCAGCCGCCATCCCTGAAATGGGCAAGTTTTCATCAAAGGAAAAATGTGCTCCGTGCGCTTCATCAACCAGCACAAGCATATTATTCTCATGCGCTAATTTCACAATAGATTTTAAATCCGAGCAAATTCCATAATAAGTTGGATTATTTACTAAAATTGCCTTAGCATCAGGATTTTCACTAATTGCCTTTTTTACATCGTTAATCGACATTCCAAGCGATATTCCCAATTTTTTATTAAGTCCAGGATTAATATAAACTGGAATTGCTCCACAGATTACCATCGCATTAATAGCGCTTCTATGAACATTTCTCGGAATAATAATTTTATCCCCGGCCTTACAAGTCGCCATAATCATAGCCTGTACCGCCCCGGTAGTCCCGCTCACCATAAAATAAGCCTCTTTCGCTCCAAAAGCCTCCGCCGCTATTTCCTGCGCCTCTTTAATAACTGAGGTCGGATGGCATAAATTATCCAGCGGCTTCATCGAATTAACATCCATCTGCATTGCTTCCAGCCCAATAAAATCCCTAAACTCCTTATTTCCACGACCTCCTTTATGTCCAGGCACATCAAATCTCACAACCCTGTTGGAAAGATGATTTTTCAATGCATCAAAAAGAACAGTCTTATTCTGTCTATCTTTATCAATATTTTTGCCCATTTTTTTAACTCCTTCCATATTTTTTGAATACATGATTCAAGTATAAAAATAATTTTTAATAAATATTCATTCCGCTATAAATTTCAATCATTTCCTTTCTAAGTCTATCTGTAATTTCCAGTCTTTTTTTCGGTGCAATTTCATAAACATCCTGATTAAAAAGATAGTTTTGCAATTCGATTTCCTTTATAAGCATTTTTTTGTATGAAAAAAATGTTTGACTGATAAACATTTACATCAATTGCATCGTAAATTTTTTTAACTTTTCAGGCTCAATATAATCCTGAATAGAAGTTATGTTATGATCTGTAAAAAAATTTCTTTCCTGAAATATCCCTTGTAAAAACCTCGTATTCTGTAATCAATTGTGATTATATCAGAATCAAAGCTGTCTATTAGATAATTTAGCGTATTTAATGGTGAAATTTCTCCGCAAGTTGCAATGTCAATATCTACCCTGAAAGTGGAAATTGAATTATCTGGATGGTATTCTGGAAAAGTATGCACTGTTATATGGCTTTTATCCAAATGAGCATGAACTGTATCAGTATCCTGGCTTGCATTTTCTCCTTCTTCTTTACTATTTTTATTTTTCTCAATTTTTTCAGTTTCCCTATCTTTCCCAATTTCCTCAAAAAATGGTTTTCCTCTATTACAAGACTTGTCAATATTTTCAGGATTTATTCTTTCCTCTGCAATTAAAACATTTACAGATGCCCCTTGCGGCTCATAATCCTGCTTTGAAATGTTTAGAACTTGCGCTCCTATCATTTCTGCCACACGAATAAGTATTTTTGTAAGCCTCTCTGAATTATACTGTTCATCAATGTATGCAATATAATCCTTTTGCTCTCTTTCTGTTTCGGCATAACAAATATCATAAATATTAAAACTTAACGTTTTTAGTTAAATTATTAAATCCATACAGCTTAATTTTTATTTCTTTCCAACTCATTCATCACTTCCTCTCTTATTCTCTCATAAATTTCCTTTTGCAACAATACAAGAAAAACTAGTTATAATGTCAAAAAAATCCATATATTCCCCTATATTCTGTTTACAATTTGTAATATTTTTTTCCGCCAAATTATAACATTTATACACAATTTTTACAATTAAAATTATAAAATGATTTTTCCCCTTTACAACTAAAAAAAATCACAGCTAAATTAATAACTGTGAATTTAGATTTTTAAGACAACTTATTTTTTTATATCTATTAACTTTATAAAACCATCCTATACTTAACTATCCTATTTTTCACACCCCATCACATAAATCTTATTCTCAATCACGCAAATTTTTTTACAATTCTTTCCTTTAATATTTTTTTCCTGCATTAAAATATTAAATTTTACATCTGTAATTATTAATTCTCCATTTTCAAGTCCGATAAAATATTTTTTTCAAACTCTTCAATATATGTTATTTTTTTCTATCTGAAATTTTTTTATCGAATTATAAAGTTCCTGATCCAGAATATTCCATATTTCAACCTCGCCATCTTCTGTTCCTGCAAAAGTACTGGAGTCCAACTATTTTTTTGAATAGGCATGATTATTTTTCTGTCTTCACTTCAAATATTTTTTTAATCTGTTTTCAAAAATACTTATTGTATTTATTTGCTTATGATCTTCCCTAAATTTTTATTATAACATTTTTCTCCACTTGTGAATATTTTTATAACTCCCATTTTTTTCTGCATTTTGAAAGTTTTTGTGAAAAATTAATTCTCTTGTATCGACATCATAGGAAAAAAAGAATATTATCTTTAATATAGACAATCCTTCCACTTGTTATAAAATTCATAACTTGAATTATATCTCCCATGTCAAATACAAGTTCTACTATTCTTTTTTTATTTCCATCACATTTATATACTTTCCCGCTTGGAGTAGAAACAAAAAAATATGCTGGAAACAAATAATTGATTTTTTTCCTTTTATATATTTTATAATTTCACAATTTTTTTACTTTCCCTCCACTTTCCTTTTTCAAATTTTTCCCTTGTTAAAGTATATTAATTTTTTTCTCCCGTTGTTATAATTCTCTTATTTACAGGTTCAACGCCAAAAATCATTTATTTTTGGTCTTATAGTTTATGTCTTCTTCTAAAAATTAATTTCATAGATCCCCTTAATTAATACACTATATCTTCTGTTGGAAGATAACCGGCATTTTTCAAAACCCGTTGCATATTTTCACTTGTTTTTTTGAAAAAAATTTCATTGTTATAATAAATTTTCCAATCTCCATCAGGCTTTTGCTGTATCATAAATATATTTAAACAGCATATAGGTATCTCCCTCTTGGCATCATAAACATATAGTCTGTAAGTATAATATCTTGGTTTGTTTTTTCATCCTTTTTCTGGTATATTCGTTGGAAGCAATTTTTAAAATATCAGACTGAAAATCAGCCAATATATTAAAAAAATATTTTTCATAAGTTAATTCTTTTTTTCTCTTAAATTATAAAAGCAGTCCAATTTCTATATTTCCTATTCCAACATAATATGTCATATAATCATTTTTCAACATCACAATAAATATCTCCCTTTAATTGCGAATGATTTATCAAATCAATTTCTTTAGATACGTAGATATTTGGATTCTTAATCCATTTACATAAACTTTTACTTTTTGCTTACATTTGTATTTGTATTTGAAAATGAAATTCCTGACACTAATAAAAGCAAGCAATACTATTAATTTTTTTCACTTTTTCCTCCTAAAACTGCAATTATTATACTAAAATTTTTTTAAAATTAAACTCAAAGATTATAATTACTCTATTCAAACTTTATTTTTTTATTCTAACTAATTTAAATATAAATATTAAATATTAAATATTTGAACATATCTCAAGTATATATTAAAAAGTTTATCATATTTCTTTGTTAATTTCAAGATTAATAATTATGAGCCATATAATCGAGTTTAATTAATACTTTAATCACTAAAAAAAGAAAATCAAATTAATGATTTTTCTAAATTTTTAAATTAAATATGAATTATATTAAGTATACTCATAAGAATCGGTACAACTAATATAAATAAAATCGTACTTGTAGTAACGACATTCGTAGAATATCCAATATCTCCATCAGTTTCATTTACTAAAATAGGCAATGCTGCAAATACTGGCGCTGCCGACTGAATTACAAAGGTTTTTATTTCCAGGTCATTCAAATGCACATAATGTCCTGCAATTTTCAAAAGCACAATCATGACAATTGAAGAAAATACAAATCTCCCAAGCAAAGCCAAATTTGTATCCAAATCAAATCTAATACTATGAAGCCCTGCATCCGCCAACACAATCCCAATATACAGCAAAGCAAGCGGCGTTACAATACTTCCAAGATACTTAGTAGTTTCCACAATCGGCGTCATAACTTTTATTCCTGAAAGAAGTACAACGAATGCGATAACAAAAGCAATAAGCGGTGGTGACAATAACTTTTTCAGGTTAAATCCGCCTTTCCCATCTCCACTTCCTGCATCCATTGGATCATTTGCCAAAAGCATATATCCCAAAGTCCATATTGACACTGTATTAGTAATATAATACATCAAATAATACTTTGAAGCCGCTTCCCCAAAAAGAGCCATATTCAAAGGAAGTCCAATAAATATCGTATTTGCATTGACTACAGCATTATAGAATACTCCACGTCTTCCATCTCGCATTTTCACTATCTTTATAACTACAAAGGCTGCAACATATCCAATAATCACTGAAGCAAATGTAAAAATTAAACGGTTTGACACTTCCTTCAGGGCATCCATATTTAAATATTTTAAAACTGAATAAAATATTGAACAAGGCAAGGCCACATTTGTTATAAGTTTTGACACATTTTCACTAAATGTATGATGAAACCAGTGTCTTTTTTTCAAAATATATCCAATTGCAATCATAACAATGATGGGAAAAATACTTCCCAGCGATTTCAAAAAAATCATTTTTTAATTCCTTTCTCTTTATTAAATTTATTAAAAAAAGCCAAATTTCACAAACTAAACAAGGCAAGAACTTAAATTACTTCTTGCTTCAAATGTGCTACGAAGTCCTCCATTTGGAAATGATGAAGCATATCAGGATCGCCCTTTATCAAATTGCTTCCTGAAAATTTATAAATAAGTCCTTCATTTTCCATAAATCCTTACCTCTTTCTTCTCCATATCTTTCTTATGGCTCAGTTTTTTTCCACTCTCCACTTTTTATAAACTATAAGTTTATTATACAATGCTAGAAAATATAAGTCAAATAAAAAAATTTTTTTGGAAGAAAGTAAAAAAATACAGTTTGGAGTATCGGTACAATAATAGATCTTCAAATAAATTTGTATATACATTTATAAATCTTTTTAATTTAATATTGATTTCTGTGATTGTTATAATAGTTATCTATCTCATCATTATAAAACTGTTTTGCTTTATACTGTGAATTTGCATTATTCCAATGAGTTCCCTTATAATAACAGCCTGCCTCATTTTCCATATCCTCATTCGCTATTGCCAAAATTACCACTTGTCTGATCTGTGCAATTTTTCTGTAAATATTCTCGATAAGCATCATCAACTTCTGTATATGTAGCCTGTCTAAATGGAATATCTGTTCCAGGAACTATACCTTTGTCAACTTTTTCAATTTCATTTACTGCATTACAATATTCAGACTTTATATCCATATAAGGTTGATACTGATCTTCTACTCCAATTAAAGTTTGTTCATATCCAAGACTTCTTCTTGAAAATGTCGATTCTTTTCCGTTATCTTTTAAATAAGTATATCCATTTATTGTTTCATGATTAGGATCTTCAGGTGGTGCAGTATTTTTCATTGTTTTTCTGAAGTCGGACTCTTTTTCTTTCGAGTAATTATCTCCACTTTGAGTTCTTTCTGATGAATAATTATTGTTAGAAAAAAATTTGGTAATAAATTTTTTTCACTGTTAAAGACTACCATAACTGCCATTATTATAAAAAGTATTACTCCAATAACTATTAATATAACATTAGTCCCGCTATCACTATTAGTAGCAGTATTTCCGTTTTGACTATTATAATAATTATTACCGCTATTATTTCTGTTTTGACTATTATTACCGTAATTATTATTAGAATTTGCTCCAGCTTTTTTTCATTCATTCTTTTTCTTATCATCTCTATCCGTGGATTTTTCTGACCAATAGTTCTTTGCTTCATCCAAATATTTTACAGCCTCATTAAATCTAAAGTTTTCTATAGCATTTAAAGCCCTGTCACAAGCAGCTTCACTTAATCTTTTTCGCATCATTATTATCATTTTCATGCGCTTTTTTTGTGATCCATTTGAACTGTTTGTAATATTATAAGATATTTTATTTGCTTCACAAAATCCTATAAATACATTTTTTAGCTTCCTTTTCACTGCTCAGTATATTTTTTTATATTATTAAAATTGTCACTCTTCTCAGTTGAAATTTGCTTATCAGTTATTTCATAAATAGACTTTATTTCTTCCAATTCTTTTTTTACTTCTATATATTTCAAATATTTAAGATATTCATCATATTCATTCCTTTTAGCACCGTTTCCAAATATCTTCTCACATTCAGTAAATAACTTTTTTTCTTAGCTGAAGTTTCATTATCAGATTTTTATTAATTTTTTCTTTTTTTCTTTAATAGCCTCAATAATTCCTCTTGCATCCAATCTTCCAGCATTTATATTTTTCAGAATCAAGAAACTCGTACAAATTCTTCTTATCCAATATTTTTCAAATTTTTGCTCAACTGTTAAAAAAATTCATATTTTCTATTAATACATTCACAATAATTTTTGGTATATTTTTTTCATCATACAATTCTATCTTGCCATTTTTCTTCGATTCGTTTTTTTAATCAAATCTTCTTTTCTTTTTAATCCTAGCTGCTATCTCTTGTATTTTTTTCTGATGTAATTATACTTCCCTCAAAAAAATCTCAAAAAATTTATCTATTGGCTCAAACAGCTTATTTTTGCGCATCTTTAATCAATTCTTTTTCTCTTTGCGCTATTAAGCATCTCGCTTTCTATAATACCATGTTTCAAAAAGTTCACCATAATTTTTTTATATTTTTGTACCATTTAACGGATCAGTTTCTTTTTCTTAACCATTCCTTCCTTTTTTTCCTCTATTCTAGCTTTTTATTTTTCTCCTCATTTTTCTTCAGCAGCTGGATAATATTCCAGTTCCCAGTATTTCATACCAGTTGTATTCAATTTTATTTCTGTCTGCCATCTCTTTTTTTCTCCTTTAATTTATTACTAAATATTTATCTAAAATATTTTTTTCTAATTAAAAGTATACTCAAATTTCTTTAAATACTATCTATTCAAATAAAATTACGAACACTTTCATTTAATATTAATTCCCATAATTATTATAATAATCATCTATTTCCTTTCTCTCAAATTCTCTTGCCTTGTACTTGGAATTTGCCGTATTCCAACGAGTTCCTTTATAAAAGCATCCAGATTCCGGCTCTATCACACTGTCATTCCTATTATTTAACAAGAAAACGACTTGTCTCATTTGTGCTATTTTCTGTAAATATTCCTTGTATGCATCATCAACTTCTGTATATGTAGCCTGTCTAAATGGAGTATTTGTTCCTGGAACAATTCCATCATCTACTTTTACAATTTCATTTACTGCATTGCAATATTCTGTTTTAATATTTTCATAAGCAGATGAGTTATCACTTACACCCATCATTCCTTCTTCATATCCAAGATCTCTTTTTGAAAAATGTTGAACCTTTCCCATCATTCTTTAAATAAGTGTATCCATTTCTTGTTTCGTGATCAGGATCTACAGGCTGTGTATTTTCGTAAGTTGTTTCTGGAGTTGAATCAGGCCCGTCTGAAAAATTATTTGCATCCTGAGTTGTTCTTTTTTTAATGGATGATTATTATTAGAAAAAAATTTGGTGATAAATTTTTTTCGCTGTTAAAAATATCATAACTGCCATTATTATAAAAAGTATTACTCCGATAACTATTAATATAACATTAGTCCCGCTATTGCCATTAGTAGCAGCATTTCCATTTTTGACTGTTGTAATAATTATTACTGTTATTATTTCTGTTTTGACTATTATTACCGTAATTATTATTAGAATTTGCTCCAGCTTTTTCATTCATTCTTTTTCTTATCATCTCTATCCGTGGATTTCCTGGCCAATAATTCCTTGCCTCATTCAAACATTTTACAGCTTCATTAAATCTAAAAATTCTCTATGGCATTCAAAGCCCTTTCACAAGCAGCTTCACTTAATTTTTTTAATTCATTATTATCATTTTTTATATGTATTTTGCGGTCTATTTGTATCATTTGAACTATTTGAGATATTATAAGGTATCTTATTTGCTTCACAAAATCCTATAAATATTTTTTTAGCTTCCTTTTCACTATTCAATATATTTTTTTATATTATTAAAATTATCATTTTCCTTATTCGATACTTGTTTATCAGTAACTTCATAGATAGTTTTTATTTCTTCCAGTTCCTTTTTTTACATTTTATATTTTTAAATATTTCAAATATTCATCGTATTCTTTCCTTTTTTTCTACATCTCCAAATATCTTTTTCACATTCAGTAAATAATTTTTTTCTTGGCAGAAGTTTCATTATCAGATTTAATCAAATCTTTTCTCTTTTTCTTTGATATTCTCAATAATTCCTCTTGCATCCAACCTATTCACATTTATATTTTTCAGAATCTAAAAACTCATATAAATCTTTCTTATCCAATATTTTTTTAAATTTTTGCTCAACTGTTAAAAAAATTCATATTTTTCTGTTAATATATTCGCAATAGTTTTTTTATAAATTTTTTTCATCATACAATTCTATTTTTACCATTTTTCTTCAATTCGCTTTTTTTAATCAAATTTTCTTTTTCTTTTTAGTCTTTTTCAGCTATCTCTTTTTATCTTTTTGCGACGTAATTATACTTCCTTCAAAATACTTCAAAAATTTATCTATTGGCTCAAACAGCTTATTTTTGCGCATCTCTAATCAATTCTTTTCTTTTTTTGCGCTATTAAGCATCTCGCTTTCTATAACACCATGTTTTAAAAGTTCACCATAATTCTTATATTTTGTACCATTTAACGGATCTGTTTCTTTTCTTAGCCATTCTTTTCTTTTTTCTTCTATTTTAGCCTTTATTTTCTCCTCATTCTCTTCAGGAACCGGATAATACTCCAAGCCAAGTATTTCATACCAGTTATATTCAATTCTATTTCTATCTGCCATTTCTTTTTCTCCCATGATTTCTTGAAAATATTTTTTTCCCAATTAAAATATACTCAAACTTCTCTAAATTACATTTATAATTTTTTTCAAAAAAATATAAAACAGAATTAATAAAAAGAAATTTGAGTAATTTTAATTACGTTTAGTTGTAACTTATAAATTTAACTTATTCAAAAAAACTATATATTTAAAGTTTATCAAAAATTTTTCTAAAAGCAAAGGGAGTATTGAACTTTTTATAAAAAGATTCTGATTATTGAATATTTTTAATAATATTCAAAAACTACTTCTATTTTTCAGAAACAAAAGACCCTTTACCAAATTTTTTTAAAATTATAAAATTATTGAATAAGCCATTAATTAACTGGAACTTATAGAACTACTATTCCTTGTGAACGTCGTTTTTATTTTTTTCCAATTCTTCTTCTGACATTACACCTTTTTGTTTCCATTCTTACATTTACTTCTCTATTTCCAGTTTTGTCTACTCCCTTAACATCCAAGATTCCTTCTTTATTTAATTTCAGAGTAACTTCGATTGGTGCTCCTTCTGAAAGTCCTGCTGGAAGTTCTAATACTGCTTCTCCCAATTTTTTTAAATCATCATCAACATTAAAATATTCATCCATATAGTCATTTTCATAAATCTCTATATTTGCTGTACTCTGATTATTGTACAGTAGTTCCAAAAAAACTTTTTGGACACAGTCTACAAAATCCATTATTCATAGGTTCATTTTTTTACTATCATATTGTAACATTTTTTTCTTCATTATTATGAATTATCTTTATTGCAAAACTTTTTCGTTGTAGCTATTACAATTTGTCTAGCAGCTCCACCAATACTCATCATTTCAGGCGATACTGACAAATCTTCCTTATAATCACTTGCATTTAATTCCTTTTTCATCTCCATTAACTGATACTTTTCACTTCCTCATCAGAATTAAAATCTTGACCTGCAAGACTCTTTTGATTATTTACATAAACATTTACAGCATGAATAGCGGCTCCTTTGGCAACAGCTTCATCTGGCTCAAGAATTTTTATTTCAGATTCTTTAAAGTTTTCTGTCAACATACTTTTTACTTGAGGCATTCTTGTAGAACCACCAACTCAAAAGTATTTCATCAATTTTTCGGTATCCTTTATTTTTAGCCACCTCAATAGCTTCCTGCGTTTTTTTCAAAAGTTTCATCAGAGCAATGTAGAAGTTATTTCATCAAATTTTTCCCTTGTTACAGTAAATTTTTGATCTCTTTCCCGTTTACTTCCAGCATATCACTAGCTTGATTTTTTGAAGTCAGCTGTTTTTTCATCTTTTCAGCCTTTAATCTCAAATCTTGTATTGCATATTCATCAAATTCAATTTCAGCTCCAACATTTTCTGTAAATTGATTAGCCAAATATCTTATTAAAACTTCATCCCAGTTTCTTCCACCCAAGTCATGATCACCATCTGAACAGATAACTTCAATCTTATCAGAACTTATTCTCATAATCGTTACATCAAATGTTCCTCCACCAAGGTCATATATTAAAATTGTCTTTTCATTTTGCTCCTTTGCACATCCATAGTACAAAGCTGCCGCTGTAGGTTCGCTTATAATTTCCAATACATTAAGTCCGGCTATTATTCCTGCATTTTTAGTTGCTGTACGTTCTGCTGTTCCAAAATAAGCTGGACAAGTTATTACCACGTCTTTAACTTCAACTCCTAGCTGTTCTGAAGCATCTTTAGCCAATTTTCTCAAAATATACGATGATATTTCTTCTGGTGTCTTATCTTCGCCGTTATAGCTAATTGCAAAGTCTGTTTTCCCCATTAGGGTCTTTACAAGCATTGCTGTCGTTTCAGGATTCAAAACTGCTTCAGCCTTTGCATCATTTCCAACAATTACATTATCCCCTTCAAATGCAACTACAGATGGTGTAATATTTTCACCTTCATTATTTTTAATTACTTCCGCTCTTGCAGTATCATCCACACGAGCTATACACGAATAAGTTGTTCCCAAATCAATTCCGAATACATATTTTTGACATTTTATTCTCCCTTCAAATCTTCTTCTGGTTTTTTTATAAATATTTACTTCAACTTTTTCTGGCGAAATAATTTTATCCTTATATTTATAACCGCTGCTCAAAACATTTTCTATTTTTCCATGCAGCTGTTCATAAGGTGTTTTCAATTTTTCTTTATTATTTTTTTGTTTTTTTACATCCACATAACTGTCATTTTCTATATTAGTTTCATAAATCTCTATATCATTGTTTTTCCAAGATAATTTCCACTTCTTCAATATAACTTTGAAGTATTTCTGATTTTTTTCCTCTTCTGACATCACACCAAAACTCTTCAAATTTTTTTCTTCATACTTTCTCTCAAACTTACCAAACTCATCACAACAGGTTTTTATGAGCTGAAAATACATATCATTTTTTTATATTCCTGAAGTTCCTTGTAAAGTCTATCTGTCGTCTTTTTTTCAAATTCAATACTTTGAATCTTTTTTTCAAAAAAATAAATCATTTAGCACTTCAACTTTTTCCATCAATATCTTCAATGTTTCTCAAAAATCTTTTTCTAATTTATTTTTCATCATTTTTTTACTATCATCGTTCTTATCTGCTTCTTCTTGTTCAGCAGTTTCTGATTCTAATTCTTCTTCGTTTTCTTCCTTTTCAACTTTTTCTTCTACAGGTTTATCCGCTTCATCACTTTTAATTTCTTCCGACTGTTCAGGTTCATTTTCCAGTTTCATTTCTTCTTCTGAATTGTCTGTTTTTTCTAACTCATCCTTTTCTTCAGATTCTCTTTTCCCCTCCGATTTACCTTTTTCATCTGAATTCCAAAAAAATTTCATCTCTATCACTCCATTAATTCAATCTATCGTATTTTTCTGCCAATTCTATTGCCCTAGCCTTTATCGCATCAATTTCCCTGTTCTCAATTTCTATATTTGCCGAACAGTCATCAGATGCCTCGCTTCTTATTCCATCTATTGTTCTTCCCGTTCCTTTATCCAAGCTATTTCTTCATTTTTAAGGGATTTCTTTTGTGAATCTGGATAGCTTGCCATTAACATTTTATATATTTGATTTAATTCATTATCCCATTTATTATGTAAAGATACACGATAGCCTACATATTCATCACAAGAAGAAGTATTATCAGGCGTATAACTATTTAATTCATTTTCAACTGATGCCATTCTATTTATCATTGCTTTTTCATACATAGTTTTCGGTCTACTTTGAGTATTGTTATATGAGTCCTTTTTTTGACTGTTAGCAACTTCTGGTTTTACCGACTTTATTGAAATCATATTTGGATCTTGCACTATATTTGGCTTTTGTTCCCTTTCTTTTTCCAATCTCGCCATTTTACTTTGAGTAGAAAAAATATAGAATCCGATACTAAAAATTGTCCCTGTTATTAAAACAATTAAAACTGCTATCAGAATATTTCTCACCCTATTATTATTCCCCTGTTCCATTTCAGATGTCCTTTCCTATTTAATTTTTATTTTTATATTTTTCTTAAAAAAAGTTATATTAACATATATCTGCCATTTATTATTCTTAAAAAAATACTTAGTAATATTGTACCCAAACTTTTCATAATTTTTTTATTTTTGGATTTACCAATAATTAACTTTATTTATTTTTATTCTTTTTTAAAAAAATTAATAATAATATTAATTTAAAATGACAAAAATTATATTCTAATTACTTTATAACAATATAAAAAAATACATAAAAAAATGAAAACTATGTTTGATATTTGAAAAATTTTTTTACCAAAAATAACACATAATAATTTCTTTATTGATTAAGAAGCAATATTAATCAAAAAAAATAAAAAAATAAACTAAAATTTATATAATAACGTGCTCTTACAGCACCTTCAAAAAATTCTGAGTTCTCTCATTTCTTGGATTCAAAAACACTTCTTCAGGTTTTCCCTGCTCCACAATTTCACCATCAGCCATAAAAATGACTCTGTCACAAACTTCCCTTGCAAATCCCATTTCATGCGTCACAACAATCATTGTCATTCCTTCTTTAGCCAAATCCTTCATAACTTTCAAAACTTCTCCAACCATTTCAGGATCTAACGCACTTGTCGGCTCATCAAACAGTAATGCTTCCGGTTTCATAGCGAGAGCTCTTGCAATTGCCACTCTTTGTTTTTGCCCACCAGACAAACTTGATGGATAAACATCGGCTTTATCTAAAAGTCCAACTTTTTCAAGCAGTTCTTTTCCCAATTTTATAGCTTCTGGCTTTGTCACTTTTTTTAGTGTTACTGGAGCTAAAGTTATATTTTGCAAAACTGTTAAATGTGGAAATAAATTAAAATTTTGAAAAACCATTCCAACTTTTTCACGAAATTTGTCAATGTTCAAATTTTTATCCGCAAGGTCAAATTCGTCCACGCAAATATGTCCGCCAGATAATTCTTCAAGCCCATTTATACATCTCAAAAATGTACTTTTCCCCGAACCTGACGGTCCAATCACACTTATCGCTTCCCCTTTTTCTACATAAAGGCTTTATATCTTTTTAAAACAACATTATCTCCATACTGTTTTTTTCAAATTTTTCTACTTTAATCATACTTTTTAACTTATCCTCCACTTTCTTGAACAATTTAGACAATAATTTAATTACTATATAGTAAATTGCCGCAACTATAAGCATAGTTTCAAATGTTTTAAAATTAGTTTTATAAGCAACTTGCCCTTCTTTCATCAAATCTGCCACTCCAATTACAACTAATAAGGAAGTATCTTTTAGTGAACTTATAAACTGATTTAAAATGGCAGGAATCATATTTTTAATAGCCTGTGGCAAAATTACTTTGGTCATCGACTTGTTAAAAGAAAGCCCCAAACTTCTAGCCGCTTCCATTTGTCCTTTGTCAATCGCCTGTATTCCGCCTCTAAAAATTTCAGCTAAAAATGCTCCAGCATTTAATGCAATTATAATTATTCCAGAAACTTCAGGAGACAGCATTCCTGGCTCACTGCTCAAATGAAATGTGAATTTTAAAAGTTTTGGAAGTAATGGCACAACTCCGAAATAAAAGAATATTGTCTGAACCATAAGTGGCGTTCCTCTTATTAAATCAATATATTCTTTTTCCTAAAAAAATTGCGAAACTTTTTATCATTTTTCAGAATGAAAACCTTTTTTTATCTGTTGGTACAAAATTTAAATATCCTATTCCCTAAACCAATCAATGTTGCAAAAAAACAACGAAACAACTGTGATATAAATAGTAACTGCAAGTCCTCTTAAAAATTTTAGTCCATAACCAGTCAAAATTCCCCTGTAGGAATCAATAACTCCAGCAATTCCGCCTTTTTCAGCAGTTTTTCCACCTTTAGTATATCTATCCACAATTTTTTGATATTCACCATTTTGTCTTAAAGTCTTCAAACCTTTGTTAAACTCTTCCAGCAACTCTTTGTGAGTCCCCTTTTTTACCATAAATCCATTTCCAACATTTGTCAACTTTCCAGTTCCAACTTTTAACTGCGTATCTGGATCTTGATTCAAAGTGTACAAAACTACCGGCAAATCTTCAAATCCCGCATCAGCCTGTTTATTTTCAACTGCCTTTAACATTGAAACTGTATCATCATAAATTCTTACTTCAGATTTCCCTTTCAAATTTTCTTGAACATATCTTTCTCCTGCAGTTCCACTTTTAACCGCAAGTCTTTTTCCAACCAAATCTTTTCCAGTTTTTATCGTATTATTATCTTTATGAACTATCGCAACAATTCCTGTATCGTAATATGGATCAGAAAAATCTACAACCTTTTTTCTCTCCTCAGTAATATTCGCTCCCGCAATCGCACCATCAATTTGTCCAGATTCCATCGCAGGAATAATTCCTCCAAAATCCATCGGCTGAATTTCCACTTCAAATCCTTGAGTTTTCGCCACCGCCTTCATCAAATCAACATCAATTCCCTTATCCACATTATTCTCCTTAAAAGAAAACGGCGGATAAATCAAATCTACTGCAATAATATTTTTTTACCTGTCTTTGCATTTTGGATTTTTTTGCATCTTTTTTTCCACAAGCTGTAAAAAAATATTAAAATTGTCAATACTAGCGACACTAAAACTAATGTCCTTTTTTTCATTTCTTCCTCCTAAATCTCAAATTAAAATTTCTTCTAAAAAAATAATCAAAACTTTTTCAATGCATAAATTTTACTACAAAAAATATATTGTCAAAGAAAATAAAATTATATATTTTTTTATACTAGATATGTTCGATAACCTAAGTTTTTTTATCTATACAAGGGGTTAAGACCCCTTGCTTCAAAAATATTTATTTTATTAAATTCTAAGTTTGTATAGTTATCGAACAGGTCTACTAAATCATATAAAAAAATAGAACTTATATCCAATTTATTAATAACAGGAAAAATTTTTAAGCTACTATTAAATAGGAATTTACAATATTTCTATTATTTAAACAAAAAAATCTGCTTTTTCCTAATTTAGAAATTCTAAAAAAATAAAAAGCAGATTTATCTAATATTAATCTATATTTAAAAAAATAAAAAAATTAATTTTATCAATATCAAGGAAAATAAAATTTTCCGCTAAACATTATTTATTTAAGTATAATTTGAGATTTAACTAATTATCAAATTATTTTTGGAGATACTAAAATCTTAACTTGGCTTTTTTCTTTAACTAATGCTTCAAACCCTTCATTTACAATATCTTCCAATTTAATTCTCTTTGTCACTAATAAATCTTTTGAGAAATATCCTTGTTTCATTAATTCCAATGTTTTTAGGAAATACATCACGATATGCGATAACTCCTTTTATTGTTCTTTCTTGAATTACCACTTCATTAGGCTGAATTGATGCTTCTGTTTCCCAGATGCTTACAACCATTAACTCTCCATCTTTTTCCGCAGCTTCAAGTGACTGCTGCAATACAGCAGGAACTCCTGTCACTTCATAAGAAACATTTACTCCTCCATTTGTTCTTTCTTTTTATAAATTCAACTGAATTTACTTTTGCAGGATCTACAATAATTGCTCCCAGTTTTTTTAGCGATTTCCTGTCTTTCAGGTGAAACTTCCACAGCATAAATTTCTGTTGCTCCAGAAGCTCTTAAAGCATCAATAATAAGAAGACCAATTGGTCCGCATCCAAATACTGCTGCTGTATCTCCTGTGTTAAATTTACTTTGTCTGACAGCATAAACTGCCACTGCCGCAGGTTCAGTTAATGCTCCTTGTTCATAATCAATTTCATCTGGCAATTTATGAGCCTGATCCTCATTTACAACTACAAATTCAGAAAAACCTCCTCCTCCACCTGCAAGTCCAACAAAATTCAAGTTTGGATCCAAATTATATTTCCCAATTAATCCATTTTTTTGCCAAAATAGGCTCAACTGTAACTCTATCTCCAACTTTGAATTTAGTAACTCACTTCCGATCTCTATAATTTCTCCACAAAATTCATGTCCCATTGTAATTGGCGCTTTTTTTCTCCCGTATAAGGATGCGGTTCATTTGCAGGAATAAAAATCGGTCCCCCTAGATATTCATGTAAATCACTTCCACAAATTCCTGCATATTTTTACTGCAATTTTTACTTGTTTTTTTCCTTTCTTATTTCTGGAATTTCAACTTCTTCTACTCTTACATCTTTTCTATTATGCCATCTCGCCGCTTTCATTGTTGCCAACTTATTCCCTCCTATGCTTAAGTTATTTGTAAAAGTCTAAAATCTCCAATAATTACAATACTTTTTACACTTGTAATTCTTACTATTTTTTTCTCTGACATTTTTTTGATATAAAATTTTTAATATTTCAGGTTAAAATACTGTATTTTTTTGAGTTTTTTTATATTATTACTTTTACAATCGCTATTATACTATTTTTAGACTTTTAATAGTATACCCTATTTTTTTCAAAATCAATATGTACTTACAATTTTTTTCATCTAAATATTTTTAATAACAAAGTAATTTAAATAAAATATTATTTTATATCATTTTTCTAATAAGAGGTCTTGATCCCTTGCTAAACAGCATGTAATTTATAATAAATCTGCTATTTAAATGGGAAATAGTATCAAACTCTATTACAAAAAATGAAGAGTTTTAAAAAAACGTCCCCAAAATTGTCTCCAAAAGGTATTTTTTTAAATCTCTTCAAACTATGTAAATACTGTATTATTTTTTTATAAAATGGCGCACCTGACAGGAGTTGAACCCATAGCCTTCTGATCCGTAGTCAGACGCTCTATCCAATTGAGCTACAGATGCATATTTATTTTCCAATTCTGTTAGTGAACTACTCCCGCTTTTAGAAGCAGGAACTTCTTGGGAAGTATCTGCTTTTGTTAGCCAAATATATTTACCAAGCTCTTCGGGTAGTTCCTACCCTGATGTATTTAGTGTAATACATTTTGCTATAAATATCAATCAAAAATGCAATTTATCTCCCATTTATAGAAAGCCTATGACTTCTTACTATCTTTTTGTTAAAAAAAAATGGCGGAGAAGGAGGGATTTGAACCCTCGATCCAAGTTTTAGCCCGGATACTCCCTTAGCAGGGGAGCGCATTCGGCCTCTCTGCCACTTCTCCAAAATTATTTAAATGGCGGGTGAACTGGGATTCGAACCCAGACATCTTGCGATTTCGCCGGTTTTCAAGACCGGTCCCTTAGCCGTTCGGACATCCACCCGTAAACTACTTAATTAGTATAACATACATTGTTATTATTTGTCAATAACTTTTTTTAAATTTTTTTCTAAAAAGTTATAAAAAAAGCATATATAATTAAGATCAAATCTAGAATAGAATAATTATTTTTACTTAACAAGGGGCATCAAAACCCCTTGCTTTTACACAATATATTAAATTATACTTCCTATTTAAATATGCTCGTTTTTTTCAGGCATTCCAATATGAATTAACTTTATCTATTTCAATTTCCAAGTTGTTGGCGAAAATAATATTAACATTGGAAAAAAATTTCTAATCTTCCTGCCAACATTCCAAAACTTAAAATCACTTTTTGAAAAAAATTGCTTAATTCGGCAAAGCTAAATGCTGGTCCAACTTTTCCCAATCCAGGCCCAATGTTGTTAAATGTAGCGGCTACAGCACTAAAAGCTGTCATAAAGTCATCTGTAGAATAGGAAACCATTAGCAGTATTCCTCCAAAAACTAACGAATAAACTAAAAAGTATACTGCAATGCTCTTTTGCATTTTCATATTTACAGGCTTGTCATCATATTTTATTGTAACTACACGATTTGGGCTTATCATTTGAATTATTTCTGCAAAAATAGATTTTTTACCATTAAAACGACTCTTGATATTTTTTTAATCCTCCAGCCGTAGATCCCTGCACATGCTCCAAAAGAACATTAAAATTAACAATATAACTTGTGAAAATAGTGGCCATTTTCCAAAATCAGCCGTAGAATATCCTGTTGTCGTAATAACTGACGAAACCGAGAAAAATACATCTCTTATACAATGTAAAAATCGAATCATAACCTTTTGCAGATATTTAGAACTATTAGGACAATCGCTCCAAATACAATTAACAAATAATATTTTAATTCTTCATTTTTAAATACATCTTTTATCTTTCCGATTAAAATAAAATAATAAATGTTAAAGTTTACTCCAAACACTATCATTCCAATTCCAAGCACTACTTCAATGTAAGGGCTATTATACGGCAAAATGCTTCCATTTCTTACTCCAAATCCACCTGTTCCAGCTGTACCAAATGCCAGAAGTGAAGATTCAAATAAATCAAGTCCTCCAAACATTAGTAAAATTATTAAAACAATTGTCATAACAATATAAATTTTGTAAAGCATTCTGGCAGTTGTTGACAATTTTGAAACTAATTTTCCAAATGTCGGTCCAGGAACTTCAGCCTTCATTACGTGAACCGATGTTGCAGAACTTGGAAAAATTGCAAGTGCCAATACCAGAACTCCCATTCCACCCACAAAATGGGTAAAACTTCGCCAAAATAAATTAGAATGGCTGATTTTGCTAAGATCTGTTATTATACTTGATCCTGTTGTCGTAAATCCGCTTACAATTTCAAAAAAAGCATCAACAAACGACGGTATTTCCTTTGTAAATACAAACGGCAATGCCCCAAATATAGACATCAGAATCCAAGACAGCGACACGATTATATATCCTTCTCTTCCTTGAATCCTCTGATTCTCAGGAATTTTTGCTGAAAGCAGGAATCCAATTGCCAAAAGAAGACCTATTACAGATCCGTAAGCAATTTTATACTTTGCACTTTCATTATATAAAAAACTTATAATCAAAGGCAAAACCATTAATCCAGCCTCAAGTATAAGTATCTTTTCCGAGTTATAAAACCTATCATTTTTTTATTCATTTTTACTCCTTAAATCCCAATATGCATATCAAAGAGTTTATAAAATAGCATTTTTTTCCAATTTTTTTTTAAAAATTTTTAATTCAGTTCAATTATTAGTGCATTTCATTTTAAATTTCTACACATATTTAAATTTTTATTCTAGAAATATCATCAAAATCTTCGATCGAAGATGCTGTTGTAACAACCATCACACTATCATTACATTTTTATTGCATCACTTTCCTCCTGGAAAAAAATCATTTTTTCCATCTCTCAATATGCTCGCAATCAATGTACCTTTTTTTATTTTTTTAGATCTTTTCAACGGAGATATCAATAGCATTGCTATTTTTCATTAATTTCAAAATGTAATGAAATTCTACTTGACTTTCTCTAGCCTGTATAGAAAGCTCATTGTAGAACCACGCATATTAGCCTTTGATCTTACAACGCTTATTATCATATCTGAAATAACCTTTTTAGGCACAACTGCAGATGTTCTTGTATTTTTTTCAAGCATTGGAAAGCATCAGATGTTCTGCTCATTTTTCGTAATCAATTTAGAATTTGTTATAGAATTTACAAACATTGTAATTACTGCATTTTCCTCATCACTATCTGTAAGAACTACAGTTGAATCATAATTACTTTATTCCCTTTCCTGCATTAGAAAATTCCTGATCAGCTTCATCTCCTCTTATGACAATCGCCTTTCGGATACGACTCGCTCAACTTTTTTTCTGCACGTTCCTTTGTTATTTTTCAATAACTTTTACGTTTAATTTCTGATTTTTCCAGCAGCTTTTCCAATCAAATAGTGGGAAATCGTTCCTCCACCAACAAGCAATGCAGAATCAATTTTTTTAAATTACTTTTTTTCAATTTTATCGTAAAATTTATGTACTGCCTCCTTTGATCCTGCAATATGGACAATATCCCCTTCTAAGATAGTAAAATCTCCACTTGGAATAAATACATCTTTCACCTCTTCTAACAGTACAAATAATCACTTTATCCTTTGAACTAAATTCGAGTTCTTTTAACTGCATCCCATTTAAAAAGTTATCTTTTTGAACTCTTATTGAAATAAATCCAGCTCTTTGACCAAAAAAGTTTTCTACACTTAAAGCGACTGGAAACATTAATTTATTTGCAATACTTTTTAGCAGTTTCCTGTTCAGGATTTATCATAAGCGAAATTCCAAGCCCTTCCCTTACAAACTGCATATTTGAACTATATTCAGGATTTCTCACTCTTGCTATTGTAAATTTTGTTCCAAGTTTTTTTGCTATAATAGAAGAAATTATATTTAACTCATCTGATTCTGTTGCTGCAATAAAAAAATATCAGCTGTATCTGTTCCCCGCTTCCAGCAAAGTTTCATAAGAAGCTCCATTTCCCAACAAGTCCTGTTATATCATAAGTTTCCACAAGTTTATTTAATATTTTTCTCTACCTTTCTCAATTAGAATAACATCATTTCCTTCTGCTGAAAGTTCACTGCAAAAGCGACTCTCCAACAACACCAGCTCCCGCTATAACTATTTTTCATATTTTTCTCTTTCTTTCATAAAATTTTTTTATTTATTTTTTTATTTAAAAAAAGTAGTCAAAACTTTTATACTATCATAGTAAAACTAATTTTAAAATCAAACTCAAAAAGCTATGCTATTTTTACTCAAACATTAAGTTTATATAATTTTTTGATAATTCAATTTTGAATGGTTCAAATATCTTGCAACTTCCTTTCGCATAATAAGTAATAATCGCATCTGCTCCTGCACGTTTCATAGCATACATTTGCTCCATCACAATTTTCATTTCATCAATCCAGCCATTTTGAGCTGCAGCCTTTACCATCGAATATTCCCCAGAAACACTATAAGCCACAATCGGAACTTCAAAATTATCGCTTACTTTTTTTATTACATCAAGATATGCCATCGCAGGCTTTACAATTATAATATCCGCTCCTTGCCGTAAATCTTCAGCAACTTCATCTATTGCATCCTTTGAATATTGAAAATTCATCTGATAGGACTTTCTATCGCCAAATTGTGGTGCTGAATCTGCCGCATCTCTGAAAAGGTCCATAAAATGCAGATGAATATTTTTACTGAATATGCCATTATTGGAATATTTTCAAAATGATTTTGAGCCAAAACTTCTGAAATTTTTTCCACACGTCCATCCATCATATCTGATGGAGCCACAATATCAACTCCAACCTTTGCATAAGAAAGTGCTATTTTTCCCCAAAAATTTCCAAAGTTTCATCATTCTTAACATAACCATTTTCATTAAGTATTCCACAATGCCCGTGATCTGTGTATTCACAACAGCAAATATCGCAAATCACAAGGAAATTATCATAATTTTTCTTAATAAATCTAACTGCATTTTGAATAATTCCATTTTTCATTATATGCTTCTGTAGCACAAGCATCCTTTTTTTCAGGAATACCAAAAAGCAAAATCGAATTTATTCCTAATTTTTACAAGTTCATCCAATTCTTCCGAAAGTCTATCAATTGAATATCTAAAAAAATTCCAGGCATCGACAGAATTTCACTTTTAATATTTTCACCTTCCTCAACAAAAATCGGATAAATCAAGTCCTCCTTCGCAATATAGACATCTTTTACAAGATTTCTAATAACTTCATTTTTTTCTCAGTTTTTCTATGTCTTTTTAAACATTTTTTTACTTCACCTTTTTTTCATTTACTCTATTTATAATTTAAAAATCAGATTATTCAACAATCTATTTTTTTATTTTTTTCAATTCTATCCAAAATCTTTTGAATCTCGCTTTTCATAGCACGTGAACGTCTGCAATTTTTCCCGCTCGTAGAAACTGCAATTTGAAACTCATCATTTTTTTACAATTCCTCCAAACATCACATTCATCTTAGTTTTTGAAGATACATTATTAATCAGTATCCCTTTAGAATCACAAATTTCAGCCACATTTTCATTCAATTCCTCATTATCCGTAGCTGCAATAACTAAAAAAATACTCTTTTACAAGTTTTTTTCAATCTCATCCTTATCATTTTCAATTTTTTTCTATTATTCTCTATTCTCAAGTTTTTCCAGTTCCAGCAACTTCTCTTCTGCAATATTTTCCGCAATAACCGTAATATCAGCCTCATATTCCATAATTTTTGCTAATCTTTTTAAATGCAACTTTTTCCGCTGCTAATAACCAAAAACTTTTTTTATCTTTTTAAATTTACAAATAATGGAAACCACATATTTTTAATGCTCCTTCTGTTTTTTTATTTGATGACAATAGAATAACATATTCTAAAAAGAAAAAAACAAGCAATTTAAAACATAATATTTTTTTCACTATTTTTTTACAAAAACAAAAAAATAACGTGATTTTTTTATAAAAAAATGATAAAAATAAATCTATTTGATAACTACGAAAAATAAACAAAAAAATCTAAAAAAATAAAAAAATGGAGATATTATGAAGTACATAAAAAAATTTTTTGAACAATTTATCATTCTCATTCAATTTATGACACGAATCCCAATACCGCTAAAAAAATCAGTTACAGCGAAAAAAAGCTCGGAAAAATCAATAAAAATTTTTTTCCCTTTAGTCGAGCTTAATTATCGGCTTAGTTTTTATATTTTTACAAATTTTTTTAATTACAGTTTATTTAAAAAAATATTTTTTTATAACAAAACAATAATTGCCATATTTTTTTAATAATTTTAGAAATCCTGATTGTAGGAATAATCCATATTGATGGGCTTGCTGATACTTTTGATGGACTATTCAGCTATGCAAAAAAAGAAAAAATGCTAGAAATTATGAAAGACTCAAGAATCGGAACAAATGGAGCGGTTGTTTTAATTTTATATTTTATCACAAAAACTGTCCTAATCTCTGAAATAATCACAACAAACCCCAAATATCTCATAATCTTTCCGATTATTGCCAGACTTTCAACCCCAGTAAACGCTGGACTTTCTAACTATGCCCGAAAATCTGGAATGAGTAATGCCATAATTTCTGAAAATGGCATCTTTGAAGCGATTTTTTCACTTGCTCTATCAATTATTCTAGTTTTTTTATAATTGACATAAAAGGAATTATTACTATATTCATTGCATTTATATTTATAATTATTTTTTTATGTTAAATGTACGAAAAATTGATGGAATAACTGGCGATACAATGGGAGCTTGCCTTGAACTTACTTCAATTCTAGTTTTATTTTTTTAGGAATTGTTTTTACGATAAAATACAGTAAAAAAATAATTGATAATTGTAAAAATAATAAGACAAAAACTCGATAAATATAGTGTTTTTTTCTAAAAACTATCAAAGATTTCATTGCAAAATATCACTGAAGAAAAATAATAGAAAATTAGAACTATAAAAAGCATTATAACTATTAGAAAAACTTTAGACTTTATACAAATAACTATAAAAAAATAAAGAAAGGAAAAAGATAAAATGACAGAAATTTTATTTATACGCCACGGCGAAACAGATTATAATAAAAAAATTTATATTACGGACATTTGAATCCAGGTTTGAATGAAACTGGAATTAATCAGTTAAAAAAATACAAAAAAAGAAAACTTGAAGAAATGAATGAAAAAAATCGACATAGTTTTTTTCAAGCGACTTGAAAAGATGTAGACAAAGCCTTGAATTACTTGAACTTGATGAAAATATTGAAAAATATTTTTTTCAGAAGAGTTAAGAGAACTTAATTTTGGAGATATTGAAGGAAAAAAAGTTATGATAAAATTAGAAAAAGAATTTCCGTATTATATTGATGAAATGAAAAAAATAATTGGAAATATTTTTAGAACAAAAGGAGGAGAAAGCCTTGATGATTTACAAAAAAACGAATTATAAAAAAAATTGATGAAATAAAAGAAAAAAATATCAAAATAAAAAAATTCTTATTGTAGCTCATGCTGGTGTCATTCAAACTGCAATTAGTTATTATTTATTTAATAATTTAGATGGATATTGGAAATTTAAGCTGGATAATGGGAGTATTACGAAGATGGTTGTGACAGATGATGGGTTTACTTTATTTTTGATTATATAAAT